>Ga0310691_10009142_pt1 | contig 10096 bp, 8 predicted proteins | sample 176DNAGHGlowgp2_FD_203887 | JGI IMG/M metagenome (GOLD analysis project Ga0310691, IMG submission 203887) | Sheep rumen microbial communities from Palmerston North, Manawatu-Wanganui, New Zealand - 1766 DNA GHGlow gp2 (v2) (version 2) | ecosystem: Host-associated > Mammals > Digestive system >...
TGGTGTTATACGTAAGTTTGAAGATATTTATTTAGCAGTATTTAAACTAGAAAAGAATTATACAAAAGAAGAAATAATTGAATATTATGTAAATAATTATGAACTTGGTAATAATGCTTGGGGAGTTGAACAAGCTTCTAAAACATTATTTAGTAAGAGTGTATCAGATCTTAACTTATCAGAAGCTGCTTTATTAGTAGGAATATTTAATAATCCTACACAATATAATCCATTACTTCATCCACAAAAGAGTGAAGGAAGACGTAATACTGTTTTAAACCTAATGGTTAAACACGGTTATATTACTAAGGAGGAAGCAGAAATTGCTAAGAGTATACCAGTAGAATCATTACTTAATCCTTCAAATGCTAATAGTGAATATCAACCATACATAAAAGCTGTTTATGATGAGTTAAAAGAAAAATATGATATCAATCCAAATACAACTTCTGTATTAGTATATACAAATATGGATAGAGATAGACAACATGGAATAGATGAAATAATGAATGGTAATAATTTTAATTGGTATGATGATACAGTTCAAGGTGCTGCAGCAGTTATAGATATAGACAATGGTCATATCGTAGCACTTGCCGGTGGTCGTAATAGAACTGGTCTTGATATGAACCTTGCTACTGAAGGTAAAAGACAAATAGGTTCAACTGCAAAACCAATATTCGATTATGGTCCAGCAATAGAATATCTTAACTGGTCAACATATCAACAAATAGTAGATGAACCATGGCAATATTCAACAGGACAAGTAATCGGTAACTCTGATGGTGGATTCATGGGACAAATGAGTATTAGAACTGCACTTTCATTATCAAGAAATATACCAGCATTAAAGACATTCCAAACAGTATCTAAAGAAGTTGGTAATAATAAGATATATGAATTTGCTACTAACTTAGGTATTAAACCTGAAACATCTGGAAATGGTACAGTTTATGAATCACATGCATTAGGAGCATTTGATGGTACTACACCATTAATGATGGCAGCTGCCTATGCTGCATTTGGTAATGGTGGTACATATTATGAACCTACTACTATAAAGAAAATAGTATATCGTGAAAATAATGATGTTAAAACAATAAAAGTTGAAGGTAAAAAAGCCATGTCAGAATCAACAGCATTCATGATAACAGATATGTTAAAAACTGCAGTTGAATCTGGTTTAAGTACTGGTGCTCATATCAATGGTGTTAATGTTGCTGCTAAGACTGGTACAACAAACTTTGATAAAGCAACATGGAATAAATGTCATTTATCTGATGCAGTTAATGATGCATGGATAGTTGGATATGATCCTGAATATGCTATAGCTATGTGGTATGGTTATGAAAAAATGGATTGTGTTCATTACAATAGTTCAGCAAGAGCTGTAGTTCAAAGACAAAATCTATTTAGAGCAATCGGTAATGTTATATTCAATAGAAATGGTCAAGACTTTACTGTTCCAAATAGTGTATCAAGAATCTGTGTAGAAAACGGTCATATGGAAGCTACTTTGCCAAGTGATTTCACTCCTGGTGATCAAGTAAGTTGTGAATACTTTAAGAAAGGTAGTGAACCAACTGCTGTATCAACAGCATATAATAAATTAGATTCTGTAAGTAATTTAAAAGTTACTTATGATGAAAAGAAAGAAAAAATCAATATAACATGGAATAAAGTAGAAACACCTGCTGATAGTGAGGAAAGCTATGGAGCATTTGGTTACAATGTATACTATGGAAATGTATTATTAGGATTTGTTACAGAAAACTCTTATTCTATAACAGCAAACACTAATATATCTGGTACATATAAGGTTGTAACAACATACGAGAAATATACAAACAATCAATCTGATCCAGCTGTATATGAATTCAAGTATGAACAACCTAAACCATCTCCTAGTCCTTCACCTGAAGATAATACAGATCCTGAAGATCCAAATAGTGGTGAAGAAAACACAGAAACTAATCCATAATCAAAAGCTCAATTTGAGCTTTTTTTCTTGTAGAAATATTGAAATAATACTATAATAAAGAAAAGGAGGATATTATGAAAAAATTTGCTGATGAATTTAAATCATTCGTATTAAGAGGAAACGTAATGGATATGGCTGTTGGTGTTATTATTGGTGCTGCTTTTTCAGATATTGTTAAAGCATTAACATCTGACTTTATTAATCCATTAATCAACGGTTTAGGAGGAGCTGAAGTTGCTGGTAGAACTAAAATCTACGGTGGACAATATATTGAATGGGGACATTTCTTAACAGCTATAATCAATTTTATTATTATGGCTTTTGTATTATTCTTAATGCTTAAGTTCATTAATAAATTAATGACAGTTGGTAAAAAGAAGAATGCTAAAGAAGAAGCTCCAGTTAAAACTGAAACTGATTATTTAGAAGAAATTTTAATTGAATTAAAGAAGAAAAAATAAAAAGGCTTTAGCCTTTTTTATTTTGTTTACATATATCTTTTAATCTACAGTCATCACATAATGGTTTTTGACTCTTACATTTATAGCGACCAAACAATACTAATTGAAGATGTCTCTTACCCCAATTATCTTTATCAAATGATCTTTGTAGTTTCTTTTCTACATTTAATAAATCATCTTTTTCTTTAGCAAGTCCTATTCTTTTACTAACTCTATTTACATGTGTATCAACAGCTATACTAGGTATTTTAAACCATTCATAAAGTATTACATTAGCTACTTTTCTACCAACACCAGGCATACTCTCTAAAGCTTTTCTGTCATCAGGTACTACGCCATTATATTCATCATCCAAAATCCTAGCTATTTCTTTAACATATAAGGCTTTTCTATTAAAAGTACCTATAGGTCTAATAATATCTATAATATCCTCTATTTTAGCCCTTTTTAAGGCCTTTAGACTAGGATACTTATTAAATAACTTAGGAGTAACCAAATTAACGCTCTTATCGGTTGTTTGCGCACTTAAAACAACAGCTATTAATAATTCATAATCCTTAGTATAATTAAGTTCACATTTAGGATTAGGATATAGAAAATCAAGATAATTTTCAATCAACTCTACTCTATTCATCTTCTCCATCTTCAAACCAATCATAATCAAACAGTTCTAATTTTTCTTTCTTTTCTTGTTTTTCTTTAAAACTCTTACGATTATTAGCTATCTGTTCTTTAGTTTTAATACCCTTCTTATTCCATTCATATATTATCTTATCTATATATCTTAAATTAAATACACCACTATAAACAGCTTCTTTTAATGCTTCTCCAATTATTTCTTCACTAGTACCTGCTTCTATCCAAGCATGTATTATCTCAAATTCTACAGGAGTTAATGGCCTTCCAAACTCTTTTTCTATTGTTTCAAATATATTACTATTAGCTTCATCACTAACTTTTTCTTGATTTATACCCTCAATCATAAAACTAGTAACTTTGTCATAGAATAAATCTAAACTAATATACTCTTCCATGACACCTTTATCATTTTTTAATACATCAACAGATAAATATTTCATATCAGTCAAATTATCAATATATATCATAATAGTCTTTATATCCATATTTAAGTCACTAGAAAAACGATTTATATCAAATAATACTTTATCTCCTAAATTAGATAAATATACTAAGAATATAAACTGTTCCATATCTAACTTTAATTTATCTCTTAACCCGAATAAATATAGTGGAACTACAAAATTACCCTTTTTAAGTACTTCAACCAACTTACTAGTCTTCATAGTATCCCTCCTACATGTATTATAACACAAAAATTAAAAGTACACTAATTTGTGTACTTCTTAGATATATATTCTTCTAATATAGTTGGATCATTAGATAATTCACCAAGTATAATCTTTCTTTCTATATCATCTATTATTTCTTTTAAATAAGCACCTGGTTCTTTATTAAGTATTTCCATAATTTCATCGCCAGATATAGCTATTTCATTTCTATCCTTTATAGGTAATTGTTCATATATGTATGTTATCTTCCTACGATCTATTCCTTTAATATCACCTAATATTGTACTTACATATAGACCATATTTATATATAACTAATGGATCTAATATATCTTCATTTATACCATTATTTATATCTTCCATAATATCTTTTTCATTCTTAGTAAATGGATATATATCCCCTACATCAAGTAATGCCCAAATACCAATAATATCATCAAAACAAGTTATATCCTTTAGTTTAATTAATTCAAGTTCTTTATCAAGTCCTAATTCTATTAATAGTTTAACTCCATATTTAACATGAATACTACCAAATATCTTATCTAATTCTTCTTTTTTTCGTTCATAAGATAAATTAGAAAGTAGATGTTTAGTTTCAATAATAGCATTCTTAACATCATCACTTAATTTAAAATCAAGAACTGTTGCAAATCTAACTGCTCTTAAAATACGTAATGCATCTTCACTAAATTTATCATAGCTATTGCCAACAGCATTAATTTCCATATTCTTAAGATCTCTTCTACCATTAAGCATATCTATAATATTTTTGTTTTTATCCATACAGATGGTATTAATAGTAAAGTCTCTTCTTAATAAATCCTCTTCTAAACTATCAATATATTCATATTCATCAGGTTTTCTATTATCTACATAACTTATTTCTTTTCTAAATGTAGTTACTTCAAACCTAGTATTTTTAACCATTACTACAACAGAACCATAATCATCATCAGGCATACAATTATCCTTAAATATAAGCTTAATATCACTAGGTTTAGCATTAGTACATATATCTACATCATTAGATTCTATACCAAGTAAATAATCTCTAACAAAACCACCTACTATATAAGCTTCAAAGCCATGCTCTTCTATTTTATTTAAAAAGTTTAATGCTACTTCTAGCATATATATCACCTAATTTCATTATATCATAATGTATTAAAAAATAGACAAAAGAAAAAGGATGTTTACACATCCCTTACATACTAATTTTAATATTAGTTAAGAGCTTCTTTTAATGCTGAAGCTTGTTTAAATTTAGCAGATTTGCTTGCTTTAATAGTAACTTTAGCACCAGTTTGAGGGTTACGTCCTTCACGTGCTGCTCTCTTAGCTACTGAGAAAGTTCCAAATCCTGGAAGAGCAACTTTATCTCCTTTTTTTAATGCTCCTTCGATAGTGTCGCAAAGAGCTTTGATTGCGCGATCTGCATCTGCTTTAGTTAAACCAGTTTTTGCAGCAACTGCTTCTACTAATTCTGCTTTTTTCATGTAAAAAACCTCCATATTTTTTAATATTTAAGCACATACTATGCTTACATATTAAGAATAGCATTAAATAATTATAAAATCAATAAAATTAAATAAAAAAATATGAAAAAACGTAAAAAATCTATCAAAAATGTCTAATTATAGCCTCAAATACTAGATCTACCAAGTAATTACTTGCTTCTAGACTATATTTATCTATCATATTTTGAATAACAGAATCATTAAATTCTAATTCAAGATATGGAAAAACTAGCTCTTTTTTATTAGTAAAATCATCTAAAAAATTAATTGTGTATGTATTATCAATAAGTACCAAAGGTAAATCTTCTACAAAGTCCTTTAACTTATCTAAAATATCCATACTATTATCAAGATAAATAAAATCTTCATCATCATAATTACACATCTCTAAAAACTCTTTTAATGGTACATTATCTTTATTTAAACGATAATTAAATCTATCAACAAGTTTTAAACCATCTACTTTTAAAGCGGTTAATTCTACTATTTCACCACTATCTTTATTAATACCTGTAGGTATTATCTCTAAAATAACATATTTATCTTTATCTAAATTCATATTATGCCTTCTTCTTTCTCTTTATTATCATATATGATCCTAAACCAATAGTAGTTAAAGAAAATAATACTGTAGTTCCTATGAGTATAAGATTATGACTACATTTCTTTTCTTTTTTTACTTCTTGATTTATTCTATTTAATTTAATTGTATATTCCTGAACTGTATCTCCACTTTTAACTCTAACTACTACTCTATTTTTACTAACTATACTTACTTCCTTATCACCAGTTACCTCTAAATCTTCACCAGATACCACAACATATATAGCTTTTAAGCTTTTATCTACATCTATAACGTAGTCTAATTTATCAGAATTAAATTTTATATCATAGCCAACAACATAGAACTCATCTATTTTTATTTTTTTCTTTTCTTCCTTTTTATCTTCTTTATCTTCTTTTCCTTCTTCATTTTTTGTTTCTAATTTCTTAGTTTGAGTTTGATTAGTCTTCGTTGTAGATGTTTGAGTAGTTTGTGCTTGTTGTACTGGTTGTGAAGATTGAGTAGTTACAGATGATTGTACCGGTGCAGGATTAACAGTTATCGTTATTTCTCTGGAAATCCCATTTATTCTTTCTTCTGTATCATAATCAGTTATATCACCAGTTAGATTAACCTTATATGTACCAGGAGTACTCTTATTAAATATAAAAGTTTGTGACCTAGTTGCATTACCATCTTCGCTATATCCCACAAAATCACCTGTAAGATCACCACTGATGTGTAGATTCCATGCCCCAGCATATACAGTAACTGTTACATTAACATTCTCACCTACAGTGGTAGAAGTAGTTGAAGCACTTATGTTGTAAGTTGCCGCTTCTACTTTAGTATAAGATATTAAAAACAATGCTATTAATACTAAAACTATTTTCTTCATATTTTACTCCTTATATTCAATAACTGCTTTTCCTCTTAAGAATTTTACTATTCTTAATAAATCCGCTGAATCTATTATAGAATCACTAGTAACATCAGCAGCCTTTTTCTGTTCACTATTTAATAGTGTTGGATTTTTTAAATACTTAACTATTCTTAATAAATCTGCTGAATCTATTGTACCATCACCATTTGAATCTCCCAATACAATAACCTTATAGTTTTTATTATTAGTCTTTATAGTACTATCTGTTCCTATAGAAGAAGTATCACTTGTTACAATCTTTCCTTTACTATCATTAACATTTATAGAAGTATTAGTTACCTTTAAATTATCTAATACATCTTTATATGTCAAAGTTTTACCTCTACCTATAGTAATAACTATATTATTACCACTGATATTTAGATTATTACTAATCGATTTTACTTCCTCATCTAACTTAAAAGTAGTAGAAGTATTTATTGAATTATCATTCATAGTAATAGTAAAATCGCCAGATACAGTATTATCACTAACTATATTAACATTAGAGTTATTATAGTTAGGCGTAATAGTAAAATGTGATGTTACATCCTTATTGTTACTATCTAATACTTTATAAGCAATGCTACTATTAGATATATTCTTTTTAGTTATAGTAAGATTAATATTATCATCAATATTAGTAATAGCATTTATTTGTAGCTTAGGAACATCATTCATACTATTTGTATAAGCATAGATATTAGGTTCGCACCCTATTATAAGTGAACCTAAATCTATATTACCCATATCTTCCCAATTAATTCCATCTGTCGAAATATAATTAGTATTAGTACTTATATCAAGACTGCTATAATCTGAGCTTGTATTAGTACACATCATAAATATAGAAGATATACTATTAGGATCAAATTCATATCCAACTATTATCGTAAAATCATTATCAACTTCTATACCTTCTAAGTTTATAGAATCTATACCATATGTATTAGAAATACCATTCTTTAATAAAGTCCAATTATTTCTATTAGAAATGTCATTATCTTTAGATAAATAAACACTATATACAGAGTCTTTAGCAGTTGGAAAACTAATACGATCTATAGTTTCTTTAGAAGTTAATTGTTTAGTAAATTTAGCTGTTGTATAAATAGAATGAGTAAATCCTAGAGTAAGATTTCCAACTAAATCAGCTGCCTTATAAGTATATTCAAACTGTTTATTTGATACACCACTATAAACACCTATACTTTTACATACAAAATTATCATCATAAGATATATAGAATAGTCCATCATTACTCCATGTATTACCCCAAGAATTTTTAACTATCCAAGCTCCATCTCTAGTAGCACCATTAAACATACTCTTAGATACTTTATCATCCCAGCCAACTATTACTACGCCGTGATTTTCACCAGACGCATTTGATGTTGTTGACATGTAGTAATTGTATGATTGATCAAATAAACCTTCATCCATATACATACTAGCTTGGACTGAGCCATAATTTAGTACATATGACTTAATATTGTTTATTTCATCATTAGAACACACACCATAATCATTAATATTATCTATTTCAAATTTTTCTACTGTTATATAATTATTACCAGGTCTATAATTATTGGAATCAATAGTCATTAATGTAGTATAACCAGATACAAGATTAGCTTTAAACATTAATTCATTTTCTAATAATTGACCATAGTTATTATAAAAGTATGTAGGTGCAAAGGTTATTTTACCACCTGTCATACCATAATTATATTTATTCTTTTGACCATTCTGATCACTATATAAACCTGCTAATATTGAATAAGCTAAATGTGCTTCACTAAAATTATGATCATCTGCTTTATTTTTCATTGCATTAGTTTCTACAACTGATAAAGCCGAAAAATCCCAACATAAACCAGTTCTATATTGGTTTTCAGAGTGTTTTACTATTCCATCATCATAAGCATTATAAAAAGAACTGCTTACTGTTTTATGTTCACCTAATACCACATTATTTACATTACCAGTAGCTATTGTTGAAGTTGATAAGTTTTTATTAAATACAGAAGAACAATAAATTGGTTCTTGGTATTTTAACCTTTCTTCAACTGGTAGCTCAATATAATCTAAATACTCTTTACTAGGTGTACATAATTCTAAAGCAGATACGTTATTATAAGAAAAAAACAATATTAATAATAACCCTAATTTCTTTATCATATATACTTCCTCTATTAACATAATTATACTATAAAATACTAATTAAAAAGAAAAAATCTACAACTTTTCAGTTGTAGAAATGTAAACTATAAGACAAATGCTATCATATTATTAGAACCTTTATTAACTATCTTAGTCAAAGTGTTTTGAAGTTTATAACGAATATTATCTGGCATCATACTTATCTTTGATTGAATACCTTCTTGTACTATAGAATCTAAACTTCTTCCAAAGATTTCACTTTTCCATATACCTGTTGGATTACTGTCTTTATCTTTAGTTAAGTAATCTATTAATTCTTTACTCTGAACCTCACTTCCTATTATAGGTTCAAATGTTGAATTAACATCTACTCTTATCATATGTATAGATGGAGCAGTAGCTTTTAGTTTAACGCCATATCTTGAACCTTGTTTAGTAATCTCAGGTGTATCAAGTCTCATATCATCAAGTGTTGGTGTAGCTACTCCATAACCTGTTTGTTTTACCTGTTTTAAAGCATATTTAATTTGATCATATTCCTTCTTAGCTTCACCATAATCTTGGAATAATGATAATAAATCGGCTTTAGAAGTTACATCTATTTTAATAATACTAGTTAACACTTCATTATATAATTCATTTGGTGCTTCTAGATTAATAGTTACTTCTCCTAAAGCAGGATCAAGTTCCTTTAAGTATGCTTTAGAAATATTAGGATTATCTAAGAACTTATCATTAATTTTTTCTACATCTCTTAATTTATCTATATCCATAATACTTTCTTTAATACTTTCAATATAGCTTTTCTTTATTTCATTATTTGGATTTAATATAGCTATCCACTCTGGCATATTTACTTTAAACTCTAATATTGGAAATTCATATAAAGCTTCTCTTAATATATCATACATATCTTTAGTATTCATATTATCTAAATTAATAGCCATTACTGGGACATTATATTCTTCTTTAATACCTTCTACTATTTTCTCTGTATCAGGAAGTGTTGGATGAGTAGAATTAACTATAACTATATAAGGTTTACCTAATTCCTTTAATTCATTTAATACTCTAGTTTCTGCTTCTATATAATCCTTTCTATCAAAATCAAGTATTGAACCATCAGTAGTTATAACTACACCTATAGTAGAATGATCTTTTATTACTTTTTCAGTTCCAATCTCAGCTGCTTCACT
>Ga0310691_10009143_pt1 | contig 10095 bp, 7 predicted proteins | sample 176DNAGHGlowgp2_FD_203887 | JGI IMG/M metagenome (GOLD analysis project Ga0310691, IMG submission 203887) | Sheep rumen microbial communities from Palmerston North, Manawatu-Wanganui, New Zealand - 1766 DNA GHGlow gp2 (v2) (version 2) | ecosystem: Host-associated > Mammals > Digestive system >...
TGTTATATGTTCGCTGGGCTCTCTGTATCTGGCAGGAACTATAAGGGAATGTTTTACCAAAGATAATCCTTGAATGTAAAGATGGATTGTGGTATATTTAGAATATCATTTTAGATAATGGAGGGTTAGTACAGAATATGTATAAGTCAGACATTGAAATCGCACAGGAAAACGAGATGCTGCCCATTGACGAGATTGCCAAAAAGGCCGGTATCGATGAGAAGTATGTGGAGCATTACGGAAAATATAAGGCAAAGGTAGACCTGAGCCTGCTTAAGGAGAGCACAAGACCCGATGGTAAACTGATACTTGTGACAGCTATTACACCTACTCCTGCCGGAGAAGGAAAGACTACTACAACAGTAGGTCTGGCAGACGGTCTTCAGAAAATAGGAAAGAATGTAGTCGTTGCTCTTCGTGAGCCCTCACTTGGACCGGTATTCGGTATCAAGGGCGGTGCAGCCGGCGGCGGATATGCACAGGTTGTACCCATGGAGGATATAAACCTGCACTTTACAGGTGATATGCACGCTATAGGTGCAGCAAACAACCTGCTTGCAGCTATGCTTGACAATCATATCTATCAGGGAAATGCACTTCGCATCGATCCCAGACGTATCACCTGGAGAAGATGTGTCGATATGAACGACAGACAGCTTCGTTTCGTAGTTGACGGTCTTGGCGGAAAGGTAAACGGTACACCTCGTGAGGATGGCTATGATATCACTGTTGCTTCAGAGATCATGGCAGTACTGTGTCTGGCTTCAGATATCGTTGATTTAAAGAAGAGAATAGCAAGAATAATTGTCGGATATAATTATGACGGAGACCCTGTAACAGCCGGAGAGCTTCATGCTGAGGGTGCTATGACAGCATTGCTTAAGGATGCCCTTAAGCCTAATCTGGTACAGACCTTGGAGCATTGCCCTTCATTTGTACATGGCGGACCTTTTGCGAATATAGCTCATGGATGTAACTCTATCGTAGCTACACGTATGGCATTAAAACTCGGTGATTATGTAGTTACTGAAGCAGGCTTCGGTGCAGACCTTGGAGCAGAGAAATTCCTTGATATCAAGTGTCGTTTCGCAGGACTTAAGCCTAATGCAGTAGTAGTTGTAGCTACCGTACGTGCATTAAAGAATCATGGCGGAGTACCTAAGGCAGAACTTAATACCGAAAACCTTGAAGCTCTGGAAAAAGGTATGCCTAACCTCTTACAGCATGTTGAGAATATAACAAAGGTATATAAGCTGCCTTGTGTAGTAGCTATTAATGCATTCCCTACAGATACAGAGGCAGAATTAGAGCTGGTAAGAAAGAAGTGTTCAGAGCTCGGCTGTAATGTAGCCCTTTCAAAGGTATGGGAAAAGGGCGGCGAAGGCGGCATAGAGCTTGCAGAAGAGGTTGTAAGACTTTGCAATGCTACAGATGCTAACGGAGAACCTCTCAATAAGGACTTCTCATTCAGCTATGACCTTGACTTAAGTATAGAAGAAAAGCTTGAAGCTATTGCAAAGAAGGTATATCATGCCGATGGCGTAGTATTTACCGCTCAGGCAAAGAAGGATATAGATAACCTCACAAAGATTGGATTTGCAAATGTACCTATCTGTGTAGCAAAGACACAGTACAGCTTCTCAGATGATGCAAAACTGCTCGGAGCGCCTAAGGGCTTTGAGATCACAGTTCGTTCTCTTAAAGTATCTGCAGGTGCAGGCTTTATAGTAGCTCTTACCGGAGATATCATGACGATGCCCGGACTGCCCAAGGTCCCTGCAGCTGAGAAAATCGATGTTGATGAGAACGGGAAGATTTCAGGTTTATTCTAATGGCTGATATCTCATAAGTCTTAACATATGTCGGATAAGTTGATGCATGAAAGGAAATGATTATGTTAGATGGTAATCTTAAAATAAATGAATTTTTGGATAAACTTGGCAGTAAAGATGCTGTTCCCGGAGGAGGCGGTGCTGCCGCACTTAATGCATCAATGGGAGTTAATCTCTGTAAAATGGCTGCAAATCTCACTGTTGGCAAAAAAAAATACGCCGATGTGGAAGCTGAGATGTATGATATCATCGCAGAATGTGATAAGCTTTCGGCTGAATTTGTAGGTCTTATCCAGAAGGATGCTGACGGATTCCTGCCTTTGTCCAAGGCATACGGACTTCCTACTGAGACAGAGGAGCAGAAAAAATACAAGGAAGAAATATTAGAAAAAGAGCTTGTAAATGCCGCAGCAGTACCTTTCGAGATCATGGAAAAATGTGCCAGAGCTATTGAATTGTCTGCTATAGTGGCTGAAAAGGGATCAAAGCTTGTAGTCAGTGATGCAGCTTGCGCTATAAATACCTGTATGTCTGCTTTGAAGTGTGCTTCCTTGAATGTCTATATTAACACTAAATATATGAAAGACAAGGAAAAAGCTCTTGAATTAAATCAAAGAGCAGATAAATTGATTTCCGATAGTAGCGAAGTCGCTGACAAGGTATTTTTGAATGTCATAAATTCAATGAAGAATTCGTAATTATTTTACGGAATCAACTTGATGACAAATAACTGTTTGTAAAAGAGTAAGGTGCGGTGGAATTATATGTTGGCGCCGCACCGTAAATTTAACTATGGACAAGAAAATATTACGTAAACAGAAAATGCAGGAAAGAGACAGCCTGAGTGCAGAGATGCGTCAGGCTCTTTCTGATATTATCACAAATAAGGTGATCGAACTTGAGGAATACAAACTGGCAGAGACCATACTCTGCTATGTATCCTGCAGGAGCGAGGTAAGCACTGTTGAATTGATAGAGCACTCCTTAAAAGCAGGCAAGACAGTCGGAGTACCCAAAGTAGAGGGTGATGATATGTGCTTTTACAAGATCATGAGTATGGATGACTTAGAGCCCGGATACTTCGGAGTACTGGAACCAAAGACCTGTAAACCCATTGAGGAAACAAATAACAGCCTTGTCATAGTACCAGGCCTCGTCTTTGACCTTGATCTTAACCGGATAGGCTATGGAAAAGGCTTTTATGACAGATATTTTCAAAAGGCGGAAACAGTGGGTAACAGCTTGATAAAATGCGGAATAGCATATGATATGCAAATCTGTGACAGGATAGAAACTGATCAATATGACAGGCATTTAGATATGATTATTACAGAAAAAAGAATAATCAGAAAAAAATAATCAGATAAAAAGAAACCACATAACGAGGTAAAACTCATTATGTGGTTTAACTTTATTCAGAAATCAATATTTAAACTTATGAACAATGGTATTAAGCTTTTCGGAATCCTTTGTGTTTTCCAAAAGCAGATCATCCGAAAGATTTGTAGCCTTAACAATATCGGCATTCTTCCCGGCGATAGCTGAGATTCTGTCATTAGCATTACCGATATTATTGTTAATGCCATCTATAGAGTAGACGATCTCGTCAATGGAAACCGAAAGTTCTTTAGCCAGACTGCTGATGATATCCATGCTTTCGCCGAATGACTTAGCATCTGCCGCATACTGAATACCGACATCTGAAAGTTCACTGAAAGAAGGAATAACATTTCCATCGATGAAGGAGATCATACGGTTGATGCTGTCCGTCATATTCTTAACCGACTTGCTGACTTCTGTAACTATGGTATTGATACTGTTGACAGCTTCGGTGGACTGGTTAGCAAGATCACCGATCTCACTGGCTACTACGGCAAAACCTCGTCCCTGGTCACCGGCACGTGCAGCTTCTATGGCAGCATTGAGTGACAGCATAGAAGTCTGAGTGGAGATAGCCCGGATGGCATTGGTAAGAGCCTGGATCTTATCAACTGCGTTAGCTTCGGCGAGTGCCACGGTAGTCTGTTCACGTATCTCTTTATAAATGGACCTGGTCTTTTCAATAGAGATATCCGAAGAGTTTTTAAGATTATCGGCACGCTTGATAACAGTCTGTGCGAGATCAGAACCGTTGGTTGACTGATGCTCGATATCGGAAGTTTTAACCTTGATGCAGTTAATATTTTCTTCAATCTGTTCAGTGGATTCAGCAGTAATCTGCATATTGGATTCGAGCTCCCTGGTGTCTGCAGAGTTACTGGTTGACTGCCTGGTAATCTGGTGCGAGAGATCCTGAATCTTTGCAGAGCTGGACTGTACAGCGCTGGATACTTCGGCAAGCTCAAATATAACTTCGGATATTTCCTTCCTCAGACCTGTAAGTGCCTTGGCAATGGTACCGCATTCGTCATTTCTCTTTATAAGCTTTTGCATCTCAATGTCATCATTCAGGTCCAGACCACGCAATTTTTCAGAAGCATTAACAAGTTTTTTATATGGTCTGGTAATGAAAAGTGCAACGATCAGAGATATGACTATATATGTCAGACTGATAAATGCGGCGGAAAAGAGGAATGAATTTCTTTGTTCTTTAATGGTGGCATTTATATCTTTTTCGTCAAGTGTGACTATAAGAATAGAGTGATCCACTTCGGAGATATGAAAAGCAGCATATTTATTTTCACCCTTAAATATATATTCTATTACTTCGGGGGCTCTTATAAAACCGCTGCCAATATCTGCTACTATGCCTTGAACTGCAGTGTTTTCAACCGGATTCCCGATTCTTTCCTCGGAAGGGTGATACAGAGTAGTGCCAGAACTGTCACAGAGGTAAGCATATCCGGTAGGATATCCGTTTATTGATATTTTTGATAGGATATTTCTGTATTCATTAGTGCTAAGTTTGTTTCCCTCATTATCACCGAGTTCCTCATCTATAATTTTACCATAAGATGTAGCCAGATTAAGCATGTTGTCGGTGATGGATGATGTATAAAGCTTGGCCATCTTGTTGGATGCTACAAAGCTTAATCCTATGGCGGTTATTATGATTGAACAGGAAGAAAGTAACAAAACCTTGAGTGTAAGCCCGATCTTATGGCTTTTTTTGATTATCTTCATAGGATACTAACCCTCCTGATTTATACTTATTATACAAGTTTAACATATTTTTTTATATAAAACAAGAAAATATTTTATTATTGTTTAGTTGAATAATGATAAAATAAATGATATAATAACTTTGTATGTGAAAAAATGGCTTATGCGTTGGAGGTTTTATGGCAGAAATAGTTAAGGGTGCGGATGTCGCAGCCAAACTAAAGAAAAATATTACGGAAAGACTGGCTAAACTCAGAAGCAGCGGCAGGGATGCCAAGCTTACGATACTCAGTGTAGGCGACGATCCGGCAAATGCTTCCTACGAGAGAGGTATAATAAAGGTTTTTACAGCTCTTGACATACCGCATGAAAAGGTGGTACTTGAGGCGGGCTGCTCCCAGGAGGAGTTTGACAGTGCTTTCACAAAGATAAATGAGGATCCGACAGTTACGGGTATACTTGTATTCAGACCTTTGCCCAAGCCTTTAAGTGTAGAGTTTGCCGCAAAGACCGTTGATCCCAATAAGGATATCGATTGCATGGGCTATTACAATCAGGCTTCTACCGCAATGGGCAGTAAGGATTGTTTTTATCCCTGTACGGCTGAAGCGGTTTTAAAGTTCCTCGAATATGAGAATGTAGACCTCGCCTTTAAAAACGTAGTTGTAATAGGCAGGAGCACGGTAGTCGGCAGACCTCTCGTATCGATGCTTATTTCGAGAAACGCAACCGTTACCTGCTGCCATACCAAGACAGCCGATATAACCGACAGGATAAGTAATGCCGATATAGTAGTGACTGCGGCAGGTTCAAGGGCACTTTTGAAAGGCGATATGCTTAAGAATGCCAAGAAGGACTGCTTCTGCATAGATGTAGGTATCAATATGCGTGAAGACGGACAGGGCATCTGCGGAGATATAGAGTTTGAAAGCGTAGAGCCACTTGTAGGTAAGATCACTACCGTACCGGGCGGTGTAGGTTCGGTAACCAGTACACTGCTTGCTGAGCATGTGGTACGCGGTGCAGAGATGATGCTTTAAGATCTGAGATATAATGATATCTAAGAATCATGTGATTGGGATGACCTAATAGATAAGTTGTAAGGAGGAGTTCATAGATGAGCATAGATGAATTCAAGCAAAAGGCCAATGAGATAAAGGAAAATCTTGAGCCTAAGGTAAAGGAGACTGCCAAGAAAGCCGGTAAGAAGGTTAAGTCTGCCGGTGAAAAGGTTTCTGATTTCGCTGCTGAGCATTTTTCTAAAAAGGATGTGGATGAAAAGGATATCGTCGAGGCAGAATACAGGGATGTTACGGATGTAGTAACAGAGTCTTCTGATGAAGCTGCAACAGAAAATACGAATGCAGAGGCTGAAAATACCGCTGAGACTGTAGAAAATACAGAGAGCGACAATAAAAAGAACAAGAAAAACTCTAAGAAGGACAATAAGCGCGGTAAAAAGAATAAAAATCAGAAAAGTGCTGATAAACCTGTTGAGGGAACTGAAGAAAAAGCTGCTGAAGACAGTGTCACAGAAGATAATGAATCAGTACAAAATGAAAATGTAAATTCAGATGTAGAAGACAATACTGCTGATAACTCAGATGAAAACATCGACGAAGAAAGCAACGATGACAAACAGAAGTCCGAGATCGAACGTATCGAGGGTGTGGTAGTAGGCACCATGAAGGATAAGTTCGGTCAGTTTAAGACCAATGTACTGCCAAAGATGAAGGACGTTGCTACAAACGTTGGAGATAAGGTAAAGGAGACTGCACAGGATCTGGCACCTAAGGCAAAGGAGACTGCCCAAAACGTAGGTAACTTTGTAAAGGACAGAATTCATGATATAGGCCCCAAGGCTAAAGAGACAGTCCAGGACTTAGGCCCTAAAGCAAAGGAGACTGCTCTGAATGTTGGCAGTAAGGTTAAAGAGACTGTTCAGGACTTTGCTCCCAAGGCAAAGGACACCGTAGTGGATACTGCCAAGCAGGTAGGTCCCAAGATGTATGAAGGTGCCAAGAAAGCCGGAGAGACCATCAGCTTCCAGGGTTACAGGCTTCGTAAATCATTAGGCAAGAAGATGAAGAATTCTATCAGAAAGAAGCTTGGGCTTGGTGAAGATACCGATTCTGATGGGATAAAATACTATGAAGTAAAGAAAAAGAAGACTAACAGACTGGTAGCTCATACCAGGACAGTACTTACACATAAGAAGATGGTATTTAAGCACTGCGTAAAAGCAGGTATTCCTCTTCAGGGACTTACACATGACTTATCAAAGTTCTCACCTACCGAGTTTATAAACGGTGTTAAGTTTTACAGGGGAGACAAGAGCCCTAACGAGGGAGAGAGAGAGGATCACGGATTCTCATATGCATGGATGCATCACAAGGGCAGGAATAAACATCACTTTGAGTACTGGAATGATTATAATATCGAAGCAAACAAGGCTCTGCCTGTAAAGATGCCTCTTAAATATGTTATAGAGATGTTCTGCGACAGAGTGGCAGCCAGCAAGGTTTATCTTAAGGGTCAGTACACAAACAAGAGTCCTTATGAGTATTTTGATAAAGCCAGATCAAGGAGATGCATACATCAGGAGACAAGTGACTTTCTGGAAAAACTTTTAAAGATGCTGGCTGAAAAAGGCGAGCCGTATACATTTATGTATATCAGATGGTATATGAAGCACCATAAGGATTATTGATCGAAAAAATATTAGAACTATAAAAAGCCGGAAGGATAAAAAGAAATGGACTTAATTAAGAACAAAGTATACTTAGTAAACGGAGAACTGCTTAATGCAGATGAGGCAGCAGGCAAGGGAGTAAATGTTAATGATGCAACTCTCAGGGACAATACCATAAGCTTTGGTATTATGAGCAAGCACAATACATCAGGTGATAATGAGAAGTTCAAGATAAAGTTTGATAAGATCACATCACATGATATTACCTATGTAGGTATCATCCAGACAGCCAGGGCCAGCGGACTTGAAAAGTTCCCTATCCCCTATGTACTTACAAACTGCCATAACTCACTCTGTGCAGTAGGCGGTACTATCAACGAGGATGACCACATGTTTGGTCTGACAGCCGCAAAGAAATACGGCGGAGTATATGTACCCCCTCATCAGGCAGTTATCCATCAGTTTGCAAGAGAAATGCTTGCAGGCTGTGGAGATATGATACTTGGTTCTGATTCACATACCAGATACGGTGCTTTAGGCACCATGGCTATCGGTGAAGGCGGCGGAGAACTGGCTAAGCAGTTGCTCGGACGTACCTATGATGTAAACAGGCCTGAGGTTATCTGTATATACCTTACAGGAAAGCCTAATTTTGGCGTAGGACCTCATGATGTGGCTCTGGCACTTGTAGGTGCAACATTTGATTCGGGCTTTGTAAAGAACAAGGTACTCGAGTTTGTAGGACCCGGAGTAAAGAACTTAAGCGTTGATTTCCGTATCGGTATCGACGTAATGACTACTGAGACCACATGTCTTTCATCTATCTGGGAGACAGATGAGGCAGTTGAGGAGTGGCTGGATATCCATGGAAGAAAGAATGCATATAAGCCTTTAAGCACAAACGGTGTTGCCTGCTACGACGGAGCAGTGGTTATCGACCTTTCTACCATTAAACCCATGATAGCTATGCCTTTCCATCCTTCAAAGGCTTATGCCATAGCTGATGTTAAGGCTAATCTTAAGGATTATCTTCATGAGTGTGAGGAAAGAGCAAAGGTAAGCTTTGGCGATAAGTGTGAGTACTCGCTTATGGATAAGATCATAGACGGTAAGCTCTATGTAGAGCAGGGTATCATCGCAGGCTGTGCTGGCGGCGGATTTGAAAATATCTGCGAAGCAGCTGATATCTTAAAGGGTGCAGATATAGGAAACGGTAAGTTCTCACTCAGTGTATATCCTGCATCCATGCCTGTATATATGGAGCTTGTTAAAAACGGTGCGGCAGCAGAGCTTATTGAAGCCGGAGCAGTTATTAAGACAGCATTCTGCGGTCCCTGCTTCGGTGCAGGAGATACTCCCGCAAACAATGCATTCTCAATCAGACACAGTACACGTAACTTCCCTAACCGTGAGGGTTCAAAGATCCAGAACGGTCAGATCTCTTCAGTTGCTCTTATGGATGCAAGGTCTATCGCGGCTACAGCAGCTAACAAGGGCTTCCTTACAGGTGCCGATGAGCTTGAAGGTATCGAGATTAATAAGTACAAGTATTTCTTTGATAAGACCATATATGACAGACGTGTCCTTGACTGCGTAGGTAAGGCTGATGCATCAGCTGAGATCCATTTTGGTCCCAACATCAAGGATTGGCCTAAGATGAATGAGCTGGCTGACAACTTACTTATCAAGTGTGTAAGTGAGATCCATGACCCTGTTACCACTACAGATGAGCTTATCCCTTCAGGTGAGACTTCATCCTACAGATCAAATCCTTTGGGACTTGCAGAGTTTGCTCTTTCACGTAGGGATCCTGACTATGTTGGTGAGTCAAAGAAGGTTAGAGCGGTAGAAAAGGACAGACAGCTGAGAATGGCTAAGGCAGCAGGGCTTAATACTCCCGATGCTGAGATCGACCAGTACGGATTTGCAAAGGATGCCGGTGAGCTTAAGTCTGAGTACGAGACAGTACTTAAAAAGGTTACTGACAGCTTCAAGGTAGCAGAGAAGGATGTATGTCTCGGCAGCACTATCTTCTGTACAAAGCCCGGTGACGGCTCTGCACGTGAGCAGGCTGCATCATGCCAGAAGGTACTCGGTGCATGGGCAAACATTGCAGGAGAGTATGCAACCAAGCGTTATCGTTCAAACCTTATCAACTGGGGTATGCTTCCTTTCCTTTATGCAGGCAATGAGATCCATAAGGGCGATTATGTATTCGTACCCGATGTACGTAAGGCACTTACAGATAAGATCGATGAGATCAAGGCATATGTATTTAGTTCAAACGGCTCAGGTGCATTCGCAGATGCCAAGGAAGTAGTATTTACTCTCGGATCTTTGAGTGATGATGAGAGACAGATAATACTTGACGGATGCCTGATCAATTTCTATCGTAATTAACTTAGAAAAATGTGTCATTAATTTGACACATTTTTTTGAAAAGAAAATAGAAGCATTTAGCAACAAAAG
>Ga0310691_10009145_pt1 | contig 10093 bp, 10 predicted proteins | sample 176DNAGHGlowgp2_FD_203887 | JGI IMG/M metagenome (GOLD analysis project Ga0310691, IMG submission 203887) | Sheep rumen microbial communities from Palmerston North, Manawatu-Wanganui, New Zealand - 1766 DNA GHGlow gp2 (v2) (version 2) | ecosystem: Host-associated > Mammals > Digestive system >...
TATCATTTTAGGATTCGACTTCCGTAAACATTCTGTATTTCAGCTTCTTACGCGGATTTGTCACTAAGCAAAAATTTTTTTCTCGCCATTTATCTCCCGACAAAACGAGAAAATCACATTTAGATTTCACATTTACAAATTTCATCACCCTTGATGAAACTCTGATTAAGCAAGTTTGGCAATGGCGTAATGCCCCAGAGATACGCGCGTATATGTACAATAAAGAGATAATTCCACTTGAGAATCATCTTCGTTTTGTACAGTCGCTTCTGGATCGTGATGATGTTGCGTATTGGTTAGTCAGGAAAGGAGAAGAATCAATTGGAGTTACCAATCTTACAGACATTAACATTGAAGAGTCTTCTGCTGAGTTAGGATATTACATGCTTCCCTCTAAACTGAATTCAGGTTTAGGATTAGAGTTTGCATATAACAATTTTCTGTTTGTCTTCGATACAGAGATTCAATGCAATTTCTTGCATGGCGCAATCCATCGCTCAAATATCAATGCTCTAGTTCTTGATAGCTATCTAGGTTGTGAGATTCAAATAGAACAGTTAAGAGAACCTGACAAAGAGTTTATTTCTTTTTTCGCTAGCAAAGATAAGTTTCTTGCAGAAGCAGAAGGGAAGAACAACATGCGAGCATTCATATCATATGTGAGGGCTCACAGAAAAGAATTTCAAGTTTAATGTCAAATACATGTAAGATTATGGAACTACAAGAGTTTACCGCTCTGATGAAAGAGCAATATTATGATGCTGCTGAGATAACTTTCGACGAGGATACGGATATCCGTTCGATTGGGTCTTTTGACTCACTAACAGGAATGTCGATGATGCTGGCCATTAAAGACAATTTCGATTTAGATATAGATGAGAAGCAATGGAAGAGTTTGAGCACGCCTCGCCAGATCCTGGATTTTATCAACTCTCAGAAATAGAAAAATGGCAGCATATATCAATTATATTTCAAGCTATCTGCCGAAAGATGTCCGTACTAACGAAGATATAGCTAACCGACATCCTGAATGGAGTGTGGAAAAAATCTCGTTGAAGGTAGGCATAGAGCAACGACACTTGGCAGGTGAAGATGAAACAGCTGGAGATATGGCGTTTCTTGCTGCAGAAAAGCTGATTAATGAAAACAAGGTGGATCGAGGAGAGATAGATTATGTCATCCTATGCACACAGAGTCCCGATTATATGTTACCAAGTACAGCGTGTATCTTGCAGAATCGTTTAGGTCTGTCGAAACTTTGCGGGGCATTCGACTATAATCTGGGATGTTCAGGCTATGTATATGGACTAGGTATTGCAAAAGGGTTTATACTTTCTGGCCAGGCAAAGAGGGTCCTTCTTCTCACAGCAGAAACATACAACAAATACATTTCAGACGAAGACAAGGGCAATAAGACTATTTTTGGAGATGGAGCAACGGCTACATTAGTGACTTCTGAGCCGATGGATGATGCCTTGAATTATGAGATAGGTAACTTTACATATGGGACGGATGGATCAGGAGCAGAAAGTCTGATTTTAAGAAACGGAGCTTCTCGCCATCCTATACATGATGGAAAAGATGAGTATGATGAAGAGGGTAATTATGTGCGTAATGATGACCACATATATATGGACGGAAAGGCAATCTTCAACTTCACTGCCTTTGAAGTTCCTAAGTTAGTCAAGGATAATTTGGTGTCAAATGGCATGGCGAAGGAAGATATTGATCTGTTCGTCTTTCATCAAGCCAATGCATATATGCTAGACACAGTCAGAAAACGTTGTGGTATAGATGCAACAAAGTTTTTTGTAGATATCAAGACTGTAGGAAATACGGTCTCTAATTCCATACCCATTGCTATGGTAAAAGCCAATGAGCAGGGAGTGCTGAAGGAAGCAAATCATATTTTGATATCTGGCTTCGGAGTAGGACTCTCAATGGCAGCAGTCATTTTGAACAAACAATAATAGATGAGTAAAACTTTCATTATCGCCGAGATGTCGGCAAATCATAACCATCATCTTGATGTAGCAATAGAAACGGTTAAAGCCGCTAAGAGGGCAGGGGCTGATGCAGTCAAGATTCAGACTTATACAGCGGATACGCTGACACTTGACTGTGACAAACCTGATTTTGTCTGTGGAAAAGGATTATGGGAAGGACAGACGTTATATAGTCTTTACCAGAAAGCCTTTACACCTTGGGAGTGGCATGAAGAGATTTTCCGAGTGGCACGGGAAGAAGGACTGATATGTTTTTCAACACCATTCGACAAAACGGCAGTTGATTTACTGGAAAGTCTCCACAACCCTATCTATAAGATAGCCAGCTTCGAGATAACAGATATCCCTCTTATTAAGTATATTGCCCAGAAACAAAAGCCTATAATTCTTTCTACAGGCATTGCCATGGAAGAAGATATCCAGTTGGCACTCGATACTATTTATGCTGAAGGGAATAGGGATGTGACGCTACTGAAATGTACGTCTGCTTATCCCGCTCCCATTGAGGATGCAAATCTGTTGACCATCCCTGATATGAAACAGCGTTTTGGGGTAAAGGTAGGTTTGAGTGATCATACTGAAGGGAGCATCGTACCGATGGCTGCTGTTGCTCTTGGGGCAGAAGTGGTGGAGAAACACTTTATCATTGACCGTAGCATTGGAGGCCCCGATTCAGCTTTCTCGATGGAGAAAGATGAGTTTGCCAATATGGTGAAGTCAATCCGCAATGTGGAGAAGGCATTGGGCGAGGTGATTTATCCAACCGACCCGAGTAAGATTAAAGGGCGCGAGTTCTGCCGCTCGCTGTATGTGGCAGAGGATGTGAAGGTCGGTGATGTTGTGACTGAGAAGAATGTCCGTAGCGTGCGTCCTGGTTATGGCTTGCATCCGAAGCATCTGCCCGAGGTGCTTGGAAAGATGTTTGTGAAGGACTGCCAGATGGGGGAGAGGTTTTCGCTTGAGTTAATAGATAAGAGAGAGAGATAATAATTGAGTGGCTATTGCATATTGCTACAGGTGGTAAAGTGAAGATTTGAATTGGTGATGGATATGAAGGCGTTGCTATTTGAAAACGGACTCAATCAGCTAAATGGTTATACAACTTGGGATGACCTTGTCAAAAGAATAAACGACAAGGCTGACAAGCATAAGATACCTAACACGTTGCATTATGAGGCCCAGATACTGCAACAACCTTATAAGGTGACGGAATCCATCACTTACAATGGGGAGTCCGTGACCTATAATGATGAGGAAGTGACTTTTACAGTTGGAACTGAGAGTAGTTTCAAAAATGGTGTCGCGCATGAGATGAAGCGGTACACCTCTAACGACGTGTACCAAAGAGTAGCATCAATAGATGGAATAGACCACTACTTGACTACTAACTATGACCAGGTGCTGAAACAGACATTAGAGGGAACGGGATATAGCGAAGTGGAGCATGTACGAGCAGAGAACACCTACAGCCTTCGACGCAAGCATACGCTGCAAAATGCAGATGGTGCGTTGAAGCATATCTGGAATATTCACGGGGAGATAGAAGCCCCTCAAACCATTATGCTTGGATTGTATCAGTACTGCGGCTCAGTTGGAAGAATCAGCGAGTACATGAATGGCAAGTATAAGTACAAGCGAGATAAACAGATTCAAACAATGCCAAAGCTTCTTGACCGTCTAAAGGACGGAATAGATGAACCATTCTCTTGGATAGACTTGTTCTTTATCGCAGATATTTACATGATTGGCTTTGGCTTGCTGTATGATGAAATCGACCTCTGGTGGGTTCTGACACGCAGAAAGAGACTGATACGTCAAGGCTATGACATAAAGAATCGCGTCTTTTATTGTGGAAATGTTGACTCAGGGAAAGAGAAACTTTTTGCCACGATGGGTGTTGATGTGATAAAGCCGGATGCCGAAAAGGGTGATTATAAGGGGCAGTATATGTCGTTGCTGGATAAGATTGAGAGAATGGGGTGATTACTAAAGAGGAAATAATAGAATGATGACTACAAATATAGCAGATAGAGGATCTTGGTGGAGACGATGGGATTTGCATATACACACCAATGCGTCTGACGGCAAAGGAACATGCGAGGAGATATTGGAAGAGGCTAAGAAAAAGAAGATACGCTGTATCGCAGTAACCGACCACCATACCTTTGCCAATATTGATGAGATGAAGAAACTGGCACCTAATTATGGAGTGTCAGTTATTGCTGGTGTAGAATTCCGTACAGAATATGGCGATGAGTCTGTACACATGATAGGTTTGTTCCCCGATGAATATGAGGGTATTCGTCTTACATCAGAGTTTCTCCATGATAACATACTCAGTCCTTTAGGCGTATCTAAATCAACTATTCTTGAAAAGGGACGAAGGATTAAACCACAAGGTAATGAAAAAGATTGGTTTGAGGAAGGTATGTTTCAAGTACAAGTCAACTTCAAAGATGCTGCTGACTTGATACACAAGTATGGTGGACTAGTGACTGTACATGCAGGAAATAAGAGTAATAGCATTGAGACTATGAAGCACGATGGTAAAAGCGTGCGCAATACTTCAATAGAAAATTCCTTAGGACCAGTAAAAGAAGAATTGTTTACCGAAGGCTATATAGATATTTGTGACATTACTCAACCAAAAGATGCTGTTTTCTATATGAAACAGTTTGGAAAGCCTTCCATTACAACATCAGATGCTCATAAGGTTGAAGATGTAGGAAGTAATTTCTGCTGGATAAAGGCTGATACAACTTTTGAGGGCTTACGTCAAGTGCTAATAGAACCCAGTCGCATTTCCTTTGAAGAACCGGAAGTTATCCAAAGACTCCGTCGCAATCCTGACAAATTTATCATAGGTTTAAATATTAGGAGAACAGATACGGCAACTATGCCAGAGATATGGTTCGACAATACGAAGATACCCCTTAATCCTGGTATGGTAGCCATCATTGGAAATAAAGGGAGTGGTAAAAGTGCCATAGCTGACATTCTTGCATTATGCGCTGATTCAACTACAGAATACCTCTCTTTTCTGACCCCGAACAAGTTCAGAATGAATAAGCCCTTTAACAGGTCCAGACAGATAGAAGCAAACATTCAGTGGTTTGATAAGTCATATTCTGCAACCAAGACCCTTGATATGGATTCTGATGAAACGCAGCCCAAACGTGTGAAGTATATTCCACAGAATTTTCTCGAAACAATTTGTACTACAGAAGAAGACGAGAAGTTTGAGGCTGAACTTAAAGATATTATCTTCCAATATCTTAAACCGGAAGACCGTTATAATCAGGAAAGTCTTGATGGTATCATAGAGTATCTAACAAACGAAAACAATAAGTCGTGCGAGCTCATTCAAGACTCCATCCAACGTTTGAATGAGACTATTATAGGGCTAGAGCAAATGTTGGAACCAAACTATAAATTGACCTTACAGAACCAGTTAAAATACAAGCAAGACCAATTAAGTAATGCTCAAAGTGCCAAACCAGTTGAAGTAACTAAGCCAGACTTGTCAGGAAATGAAGAAGCTCAGAAAGCCAAGTCTGCCATAGATGCACTTGCAACAGAGGTAGGAAAACTGAACGTAGAAATAGAGCAGAAACAAGAAATGCTTGCTGCCAAGAAAAAGGGGTTGCAGGATTTGCGTGCTATAAAGGAGAGTTTCGGTAGACTGAATGTCCAAATACAAGAGTCATTGGGACAGTTTTCATCTACTCTTTCTGCATACGGTCTGGAAATAGATAAAGTATTCCAGATACAGTACCACCCAGAAGCGCTGGATGCACTCATTACAAAAATTACAGAGGAGAGTGATGTGATTACGAAAGAGGTAAACGATGAGTCAACAGGACTTGTCAAACGTTTGGAGGACAAAAATAAAGAACTTGAAGAAGCGAAGAAGAAACTAAGCGAACCGGAACTAAAATATCAAGAGTATTTGAAGCGGAAGCAGGCTTGGGAAAAGCAAATAGAAGAAATTACTGGTACCCCGGAAAAAGAAGGAAGTATCAAGTATTATCAGGCGAAGATAGAATACGTGGATCATCATCTGCGTGAGGATCTGTCCAAGCAACGTACAGCCCGAAGAGCATCAGTTAGACAATTGATGGAGAAGAAGGCAGAGGTTCTTACAACTTACAATACTTTGTTTGCACCTGTTGTTGACTTTATTCAAAGATATAGTTCTGAATTAAACGACTATCCGATAGAGTTTGATGCTGCTTTTTCCATACGTAAGTTCCCGGAACATTTCTTTGACTATGTTGGGCAGCAAGTGTCAGGCTCTTTCTATGGAAAGGAGGCAGGTATGCTTCGTTTAAATGAGGCGATTGAGAGCATAGATATGCAAGACATAGAATCAATTGTTAACTTTCCTGCCGTCATCAATGGTGATTTGCTGGTTGATAAAAGAGATACCACAAAAGTTGTAGCCAAGAACGTGGCTGACCAAATAAGAAAGGGGCACTCTCAACAAGAGTTGTACAACTATCTGTATGGAATGGAATATGTACAGCCGTTCTTCCAACTGAAGATGAACGGAAAGCCATTAGCATCGCTTTCTCCCGGAGAGCGTGGTGCTCTTCTCTTGCTGCTTTATCTCTTTGTTGATATGGACGATAAACCGCTTATTATCGATCAACCGGAGGAGAATTTGGATAATGAGAGTGTCTATGCTTACCTTGTTAGATTTATACGGCAAGCCAAGAAAAAACGCCAGATAATCATAGTTACTCATAATCCCAATCTTGCAGTCGTATGCGATGCTGACCAGATTATCCGTATGAACATAGACAAGCAAAATAAAAATACGGTTACATTTGCGTCAGGTGCAATTGAGAATCCTATCATCAACAAGCAGATTGTCGATGTACTTGAAGGTACATATCCTGCTTTCCATAACCGGGACTGCAAATATATCGAAAAGACATGATACATGCTTCAATATAAGAAGTATTAGAGAAATGTCGTAAAATAGATAATATGAACCGTTAGACATATACATTATGGAGAAAGAATCTGAAAAGGTTTTAGCACAAGGTAACGTGACCACAATGTCGTATGACCTTGAAGTGAAGGATGATACCAATATCAATCAGGAGATAAAGGCAATTCTTATTGAGAAAGGTTGGATTTTCACGATGCCAGAGCGGAAGGTTGTTGCCTATCTGGGAAAGGAAAGAACAGAAAAGAATGTAGATACTCCTTATACGACAACATGGAAAGAGAATGTTATGCCCACGGATGCAGTAAATGAATTCTATGCTGCAATTTTGTCTTATAATGCCAAGCATGCACTCGACAAACCAATTGTGTTAGGACGGGGTAATGCTTTTGCCGTTTGTGACAATGTGTATGATGCAATAAAGATTTGTTGATTTTTATCATGCGCATCATAGGATTATACGGACACGGGCAGTGTGGGAAGTCAGTGGCGCTGAATGAGTTGAAGGAATTGTTGCGGGCGGCTGGAAAATCCGTTTCTAAGCAATCGTGTCCTTACGGCGAAAATCATTAACCCTATTTCTTAAGGTGAAATTTTTGTGTGTATTGCCACTTGATGGTGATGATAGAGAAAAGTTAAAGAGAAATATACCTATTTGATTATGAGTAATTTAGGCGAATTAACAACAAAGCTAAAAATGTTGTTATTCTTTAGTATGTTTATTTTCTGGGGGTCATGTTCGTCTGAGGAAAACGAGTTGAATTATACAGAGATAAAAGATAGTTATTTAATCAATTGTCCTGAACCACCAATAGAGATAATGTCAAGCACTGATGAGGAATCAGTCGCTCGAGGTGAGAAACTTTTGAATTATTTTAAAATCATTCAAGTTTCGGATAATCTTTACTATATGTATTATGAGGCGTTTAAAGGTGATATTGTAGATACGGAAGAAGGTGTGTATTTTGCATATTCTAATGATTGTGTACATTGGATAAAACAATTTCCTTTGAGTGATAGTGAGGATAATACAATCATTCCTTCCAATATTATAGGTGTAGATGTAGTGAAAGTTCCTGATGAAAAGTATCCTTTTCGGATGTTTGCCACTCGTGGATATGAAGGTGGTCGTGGACTATTTATGTTGAAATCGAAAGATGGATTTAAATTTTCCGATGAGAAAATAGTATTATCAGGTTTATATGATACGCAGAATGTTGCCGTAATAAGAAATGATGTTATCAAATTGTATCTTCGGAAATGGAAGGATTCAAGCAATAGGGCTAATGGATATGTAAACATTGATATTGAAGAAAATGTTATATCTCCATTATTAATGTTACGTGATAATTATTTATATAATACAGCAGCTTCTGTATTTGAAGAGGAAAAATATGTTTTTCTGTTTCCTACATATTTTAATACTTCGGAAAGTATGGGATGCTCAGTAAAAGCTTACATTGTCGAGGGATATAATTCCAAAGAAATCCCTTGGAATATCAATAGCTGGCTCGATAGCGGTGAATTATGGGCAATTGTGTCTCCAGGTATTCTGACAATTGGTGGTGAGCATTATATTGCCTATAACACGCGAACCTGGTATCATGATGTTAAGATGCCTGAAGGCGGCGTGTCTAAATATAAATTAATAAAAATAGATATAGAAAAGTTATAATTGGGTAAGATACCCCTAACAATAAAATGAATAATCGCTATAAAAGATTAGGAAAAAATTCTGCAATAGTCTTTATTGGTAATGCAGGAAGCAAGATCGTCGGTTTGATAATGCTTCCTTTTTATACTCATTTCCTTTCTAAAGAGGAGTATGGAACTTCAGATTTAATAAATACATATTCAACGATATTGCTAGCTGTGCTCACATGTTGTTTGGCAGATGCTATATTTATTTTTCCGAAGGATAAAAGTGACCTCGAAAAGAGGGAGTTTTCACATCTGGATTGCTGTTTGTGTTTTTTACATTTTTTTTGGTAAGTATCTTAGCATTTGTAGTTCAGAGTATTGTGGGTGAAGGCTTTTTATATTCGTATATATGGTGGATTTTGGCTATGACATTTGGACATTTTTTATCTAATTATGTGCAACAATTTACACGTAGTATTGATAAAATGATTGTGTATAGCGCGACTGGAGTTGTTAATGTCTTGTTCATAGCTCTTTTTTCATTGATATTACTTCCGTCATATAAATTGAATGGCTATTTGATAGCTTTATTCTCAGCGAATATACTATCGTCGTTATTTGCTATTATTGCTTCAAAATCTTATAATTATATAAGATTCAAGGATTTTGATGGAAATTCATTAAAAATACTATTAAAATACGGAATACCTTTAATTCCCAATTCGCTAATGTGGTGGCTTGTTGATGGATTGAATCGACCTGTTATGGTTGCAAATTTGGGAATGGAATCAATTGGTATTTATGCTGTTGCAAATAAGATACCTGGTATTTTAACAATGCTATTTGTAATCTTTTCGAATGCATGGACTATATCAATGTTGGAGGAATTTAATAAAAGCGATTTTAATGTTTTTTTTAACAAAACAATGCGTTTTTTATTTTTTGTCGTAGCATTGGGTACTATTATCTTAATAATGAGTAGCAAATTGCTAGTAGGTATATTCGCATCACAGAATTTTTATGAGGCATGGAGATATGTCCCCGTTTTGACATTAGGTGTTATATTCCAAAATTTGTCCAGTTTAATTGGGGGAGTTTTTGCAGCAGAAAAAAAAAGTAAGTATTTTTTCTATTCAAGTTTATGGGGATCAATTAGTTCTGTTGTTTTGACAATACTATTTGTTAAATTGTGGGGGCTTATGGGAGCATGTATAGCTATTACGTGTTCATTTTTATGTATGGCATTAGCCAGATTAAAGTATGCATGGGTTCATATTAATATGTTTGACATTAAATACTATGCTGTTGTTATTTTTGCATTAGTCTTCTTTTCTACTGTCTATATTAACAATAAGGGTATTTTTTATGATCTTATAGCGATGTTATTATCCGTTATAGCAATTATTGCCATGAATTTCAGGGAAATAAAAGTTATAGTTGGAGTTGTGAATAATAGATTTTTTGAAAACAAGAAATAATGAAGAAAGTTGTA
>Ga0310691_10009147_pt1 | contig 10091 bp, 9 predicted proteins | sample 176DNAGHGlowgp2_FD_203887 | JGI IMG/M metagenome (GOLD analysis project Ga0310691, IMG submission 203887) | Sheep rumen microbial communities from Palmerston North, Manawatu-Wanganui, New Zealand - 1766 DNA GHGlow gp2 (v2) (version 2) | ecosystem: Host-associated > Mammals > Digestive system >...
GTAGTAGCTCATATGAGTCGCTCAATGATGCTTGAAAATATAACTTCACTACTGCTTGAGGGGGCTATAACGGTTGATGACCTTGAGGGGTTTAGTGAAGAAACCATAGAAACAGTAAAAAGATGGGCAAGAATCGGAGAAGAAAATGAGTAAACTTAATGAACTGATTAAAGAATACTGTCCTGATGGATGGTTAAACTGGAAATGTGACGATGGTAGTTCTATCGATAAGTTTAGAAACTAATATTATGCCGATACTGTAGGTGCGATTCTATATGGGCTTTATGGAGAATGACTTATGGGAAAAGATAAAAGCAATTATGAAATTATAGATAAAGAAGCAAAAGAAGTATTAACTACTGCGGTATCCGATGTTGGATACTGGCAGTGGTGGGATGAAGCTGAAGGAGACTTTATGGTCGAGTTCGGCGGTGTTCTTTTGTATGACGAAACAAAGAAGGGGAAGCAGCCACGTTCGAGTACTATTGCGATAAGTTTTTGGGGCAATTCATTTCTCGTATTTTTAGATAATAATGAAGATAGTTCTGACTGGATAGATAATCTTCATAATGATATGATAGATCCCTTCACATTAGATCCTGATGGATTCATATTTGATGATAAGGGATATGCTTTGGATATTATGATGAGATTCAATAAACGTCATGGACCATTCAGTAGCAAAGATGAAGCAAAAGAAACTATCATGAATTCTAAAAGCATCCTTGCAGCCACTTGTGGAGACCACGGTTTTATTATCGGGGGAGATGTCTGTAAGGTGTATGGGGCAAGTGGTGACATTTCAGAAGATGATATAAAGAGGCTATCAAAGAAATGGTGGGATTACTGGAAAGATTATTATGATAAACGAGACACAGAAGAAGCATATGAAAAAGATTATGCCTGTGAAGTGACAATTCCATTAAAGAATTAAGTAAAAGAACGGAGTCTTACTGTAAAAAGCACAGCTCTTGCTTTATAGGAAACTGCGCCTGACGGCGCAGCCTTGAATGAAAGATGCCTGCCTTTGGGCGGGCATAGATTGTATGACTTTACACCAAAACCAAATTTTTGATAAAATACCAGAAAAGAATTTTTGTGAATCGAAAGAAAACTACCGTATAAGGAGGCAACATGATCAATAATCAATGGTATGCAGTTTTATCATCTCGCGAATTAAAGAAAGGAAAAATTCTCGGGGTTAGGAGATTTGGCCGGAATCTGATATTTGTTCGCAACAATGCCGGTGACATGGGTTGTTTTGATAGTCTCTGTGCGCATCGAAAGGCATCCCTGAAAAAAGGGTGGGTAAAGGAGGATCATATTAAGTGTCCGTTTCATGGGATAGAGTATGATATTACAGGTAAATGTGTATATGTGCCTTCTAATGGCAGGACGTCAGCCTTTGATCTTGCAAGATTCCATCTAAAAAGCTATCCGGTTAAGGAAATTGGAGGAATTGTATTTGTCTGGTATGGCGAAAAGGAGCCTTCCGGGGAGCCAAACTATTTTGAGATCATTACCAATAAGAGTTACAAATATGATGAAATGAATGATATGTGGAATGTGGATTATTCCAGAGTGATTGAAAATCAGCTGGATGTGTCACATTTGGCATTTGTGCATAAAACCACTATTGGTCGAGGTAATAAAACCCTATGTAACGGTCCCAAAGTGGTATGGCTGGACAGTATGACTATGCAAACCAGCGCAAACAACGAAGTGGATAAGGGGCAGACCCCCAAATCCCATGATGAGAGTGAGATAAAGAATACGAATCTCACCTTTAAGTTTCCGAATATGTGGCTCAATCATGTATCGGATAAGATTATGATACTAGCTTTCTTTGTGCCCGTGGATGACAAGCATTCGATAATATACCTGAGGTTCTATAATAAGATTACCGGACTCGGGATTATAGATAAGTCAATTGCATGGATGGGAAGCAGAGCCAACAAAGTAATTGAGAGGCAGGATAAAAGAGTTGTTGAAACACAGCTTCCTAAGAAATCAGGTGTAAATATAGGCGAGAATCTGGTCCCTGCCGACATGCCTATAGTGCAGTATAGAACCAGGAGAAAAGCGCTTCAAGATAATGATGATAGGATCGCCGATGGCGAATCGGATAGTGGGAATGCCTCTGATGAGAATAGAACGAACAACCATAGAGCGGAAGCGGTTGGAAAAACATCAGACGGAAGGACAGTCTGGCGGTGTAAGGTATGTGGATACGAATGGGTAGGCGAAGAATTACCGGATGATTTCGTATGCCCGGTGTGCAAACATTCGAAGGAGAGTTTTGAGAGAGTGATATAAGGAATCGAGATCTTGCTACGGTTCTTGCTCCGGGATGCAGGGTATACTGGTATCAGCCGAAGGAGCCGGATAATTTGAAGGAACTGCTCAATAAAGCCAGATGAGAAGGAATTAAGAAAACCAGAAGCAAAACAAAACTTGAAAAAACCATTGACACGCTTGGTCGAATGTGTTAGACTTCATTCAAGGTCTAATGCATTCGACTACTTGTTTATTGAGGTATGGGTATGGAGACACCAAAGGTTTTTGAAAGTGAGTACAGATTTTGTCTGATCCTGTGGGAGCATGAGCCGGTCAAGAGTATGGAACTCGTCCGGCTGTGCGAAACGGAGCTTGGCTGGAAGAAGGCGACCACCTATACGGTGATCAAGCGGCTTGCCGAGCGGGGAATTCTCACGAGTAATAACGCGGTTGTACGGTCGCTCGTTACCAAGGAGGAAGTCCAGGCGGCCGAGGTGGACGAGATTGTGGACAGAACCTTCCAGGGGGATATTCCGCAGTTCATCGCCGCTTTTGCCAGAAACAGGAAGCTCACCCCAAAGGAGATCGATGAGATCCAGAAGATGATCGACGGCTATCGGGAGAATTAGGATGATCAGTGTTTTCACGTACATTTTGAATATCAGTCTTCCGGTAACGATTTTGATCGCGGCGTGTATTTTGGTCCGGCGGATGTTCCGGAATATGCCGAAGGCAGCGAGGATGCTTCTGTGGCTTCTGGTGGCGGTCCGGCTTGTGGTTCCGGTTTCGATCGAAAGCCCGTTTAGCCTGCTGCCGGCCGGGGAGTATGTTGCGCCGGCGTCCCGGGATACTTCGGATACTGTTGCGGAGTCACAGCTTTCCGGAGACGCGGATGCTGCCGCGGAACCGCAACTCCTCGCGACAAAAAACATGGCGGAAGAATCTGCCCTTTCCGAAAATCCGGAAACGGGAACCGCTTCCCCGTGGTTCAGTCCGGATAGAGCTGTGATGCGCGTTCTGCTTTTTGTCTGGCTGTGCGGCGTTGCGGCAGCGGTCGGGTTTTCGCTATTCTCAACGATCCGGCTTCGCCGCCGTGTGAAGGATGCGGTGCTGCTTCGGGAAGAGAATCTCGCGGCGGCCGGGCTGACGATGGCCGGGAATCCGGACCTTTTCAGTATCGTGTCCCGCTTCCGCGGCAGGATCTACCGGTCGGAGTGGATAGACACGGCCTTCGTGCTGGGCATTTTCCGTCCGCGGATTTACATGCCGTACGGTATCTCCGGGCATGAACTCACCATGGTCCTGCTGCACGAGGAAAGCCACATCAGAAGAAAAGATCATCTGATAAAACCGGTTGCGTATCTTATCGCATCGGTGTACTGGTTCAACCCGTTGGTCTGGGTAACGTATATTCTGCTCAGCCGGGATATTGAGCTGGCGTGCGATGAACGCGTAATCCGCAGGATCGGATTTGAACAGAAAAAGAGTTATTCGCAGGCACTGCTGGATCTTTCTGTGCAGCGGAGGTACATCTCCGCGTGTCCGGTGGCGTTCGGCGAAATCGGTACAGAAGAAAGGGTAAGGAATATATTACATATGAGCAAAACAAAGAAAATCTGTCTCGTGATATCGGGACTTCTGGTGGTCGGACTTGCGGTGGCGTTTCTGACCATTCCGGATAAAAAGAAGACGGAGACCAATACGGCAAAATCTGAAGTGAATACAGAGGCGGAAACCGCGGAAATAACAAAGGAGAGTACGGAGGCAGCAACGCTGACTGCAACCGAAGCTGTGGCCGAGGCAGAAAAGCAACAGGCAGAAATGCAGCAGAAGGAAAAGAAGGTATATACCTACATAGAGGGCGAGAGTGAAGCGCCGGCTTTTGAAGATGTAGAAGTGTACACATATATTGCGGAAGACGGCGAAGAGGTGCCGGTGGAAGGAACCGGATACACTTACACGGATGAAGAAGAGCCGGAATCCTATGAATATTCTGAAATCGATATTCAGGAGGACGAAGGCCATGTGGGGGAACCTGTAGATGAAGGCGGTGAGGTGTACATAAACGAAGAGTAGTCTTTTGCCCACCCCTCTGAAAACCGGAGCTTCTAAGGAACTTCTAAAGAAAATAGATTAAAAGGGGGGGCTGTCGCACTAAATGATTAGTGCGACAGTCTTTTTACTTTATAGGAAACTGCGCCTTTCGGCGCAGCCTTGAATTAAAGATGCCCGCCGAGAGGCAGGCATAGAACAACAAAAAAGAGTAAAATGGAAGAAAGTGTTGCTGACGGACATGAAATAAGGTGGCTGAAGGGGAGGAAAAGCAACAAAAAAGAATAAAATGGAAGAAAGTGTTGCTGACGGACATGAAATAAGGCGGATGAGAGGAAGAGAAAGCAACAAAAATGAAGAAAAAGGCAGAAAGTGTTGTCCGGAGCCATGTCAAGAATGCAAATGGGGCTGTCGCACTAAATGATTAGTGTGACAGTCTTTTTATATCGGGTGCAATCCGGACACTCGGCAGGATTTCTCTTGTTAAACCTTAAAAAACAAAAAAACCGGGCTTCGAAAAGTCCGGGCTTTGTTGTAAAATAATGGTATGATGTGGGTGTCAAAAGTATCTGATTAACACCCAAATGTACTTTGACAACTGAATATAGTTATGGATGATAATGCTCTTATTTGGTATAATAAAGTCAGTAAAATCAATAGTTTGTGAGGTGTTCATATGTCTTTTTCACCCAATCAGCAACTGTCTTTATTCGATTCATTTCATTTCCAATCTGAGCGCAAACAACGTATGTTAGAAAACTCCTGGGCAAAAGCATTTTCAGATCATATTTTTCTGAATATCGATGAATATATTTTTGCTCCATTGTTCAGCGAGAAAACGAACTCGCGTCCTAATGCGCCTATAAATGTGATTGTTGGAGCGCTTATCCTTAAAGAACTAACAGGTATGACTGATGACGAGATTGTTGAATCTATGGAGTTTGATTTCCGATTCCAGTATGCTCTTCATACCATTAGCTTTGAAAATCAACCTATAAGCGATAGAAGTTTTAGCAGATTTCGTTCAAGATGTGCTGCTTATGAACTTGCTACTGGTATAGATCTTATTCATAAATGTATCGTAGCACTTTCAAACAGTATTGCTGAATACATGAAGCTTGACGGTTCTATCAAGCGTATGGATAGTATGATGATTGAATCAAACATACGCCGCATGGGAAGACTCGAACTTCTTTATACGTGTCTTGCAAATCTTGTCAAAGAGATATATAAGGATGATCCTTCAAGAGTTCCTGATAAGTTCATTCATTATAATGATTCAAATGACCGAAACAAAGTGGTTTATCATGATAAAGAAACATCCACCAAAGATAAGATTCAAAAGGTGATAGACGATGCATCAGAGCTTCTAAAACTATTCGAAGATGATTATTCAGAATCCAGAGATTATCAACTGCTACTCAGAGCAATCGGTGAGCAGACAAAACCTGATCCGGATGACACATCTAAGCGTGTTCCTAAAGGAAAAGGAGATTCCATGGATTCTTCAATAATGCAGAATCCCTCTGATCCGGATGCAACATTCAGAAGCAAGGCTGGTAAGGAACATAGAGGTTATGTTGCAAACATTACTGAAACGGTTGATGAAAATGGATCAATAATCACTGATTATCAGTATGATGTAAATACTCATAGTGATCCCGAATTTATAAAGGAATATCTGGAAGATTTACCTGAACAAGAAAATACCATGGCGCTTATTGCAGATGGTGCTTATAACAGTTCTGAAATTCAAGAACTAGCAGCTCAGAAAAATGTAGGTTTGATAACAACCGGTTTATCGGGGCGAACACCTAATGAGATACTTGGTGACTTTGAATTTTCAGAAGATGGAAAAGAAGTTATATCTTGTCCTAACGGATACACACCTAAAAGTAATAACTACATACAGCAATCCGGAAACATCCGTATATCATTTGAAAAAGATAAATGTCTAAACTGTCCACATAGAGATAAATGTAACCCTGATATAAAAGTACGAACCGCAAGTAAATATGTATCAAAGAAATCAAGTGATCACATAAATCAGATGCGAGAACGACGAAATGATGAAACCTACCAACTTGTTGGTCAAATAAGGAATGGTGTAGAAACAATTCCTTCCATTATGCGAAGCAAGTATAATGTTGACAGGATGCCAGTAAGAGGAACTCAGAGAACCAAACAGTTCTTTGGTTTTAAAGTTGCGGCCTCTAACTTCACTAAACTGTTCCGATATACAAAAGGAACAGAAAAATGTATCTCGTTACTGTAAATGATATGAAAAACAACCTCATCTATAAGGCAAATCCAGTGTAACACACAAAAATATCCAATCCATAATTATATTCAGTTGTCAAAGATCAATATTTATATCAAAGTGCGGTTAAAATCACCGACTTTTGACACCCACATCATGAAATAGAATATAAAAATAGAGCATCTCCAATTATAAGACAGATTCTGCTTATAATTGGAGATGTTTGATTTATACAGAACACTTTGTAAATCTTCGTGGACGAGGAGAAACTGTTCAAGGACTCATACATTTGATCGATTCTGCTTTCCATCCGGGCAACAAACGCCGCATTTTCACAGACTTTTCACAGCAAAGCTCTCGAAAAATATGGAATTGACACGAAATCTATGGTAGAATTAAAGAGTAAAAATGGGGGTAGTCCGCCCATTTTTGGAAATGACGTATATTTGACTTGATTGTACCGGAAGAAGAATGGAGGAGAGACAATGACATATTATACAACGGTTGATGACAGAATAAATGATTTTAAGATGTTCATTCAATCCTTAAAAATTCTTGATCCGGGAAAAGCAAAGAAGGAAGCGGAGAGAAGTCTTGGCGCTGCGGGCTTGCTCGATGAAGATGGCCATGTAAAACAGGATATTGTGAATGGTGACTTCTTCGGGTGGGGTGAGAATGATGAATAATGAGCTGATAGATGTAATGTATTCTAAATTACCCAATGCTGTGTTTGGCTTTCATGGGTGCAGTGTGACTGTGTATGATTCTGTCATATCGGGTGATGAACATTTAAAACCAAGCAATAATGCTTATGATTGGTTGGGAAATGGAATATATTTTTGGGAAAACAGTTTTGAAAGAGCGGCAGAGTGGGCTAAGAATAAATATGGTGTAGATGGAAGAGTCGTAGGGGCAATTCTGGATTTGGGAAATTGTTTGGATTTTACGGACTATCGCAGTATGGAAATACTCAAACTTGGATATGAAATGCTGAAAATCAATTGTGACGCAATAGGTGAACAGATTCCTGTTAATAAATTTGGCAAATCTCAAAATGATCTTTTGTTAAGAAATCTGGATTGTGCGGTGATTCAGGAAATACATGATTATAACCATATTATGGATCGAGATCCATATGATTCTGTGAGAGGAATATTCACAGAAGGCAAAGAAGTTTACCCGGGAGCGGGAATAATTGAGAAAACACATACGCAGATTTGCATTGTGAATCCAAATTGTATTAAGGGATATTTTAAACCGTTGGAAAGGAATAAAGAGTACAGGATTCCATGATAATTGTGACATATTCGATTCAGTAACTTTCCAGTAACAAGAGAGCAGGTACGGTATGGCAAACGAAGAGCTTAGAAAATCGAATATGACGGATGTAAGCTCCCCGGCAGAGGATGCTCCTTTGGATGCGAGCTCTCAGGTTCAGGATGCTGTTCAGGTGAATGAAGGCTCTCAGGTGCAGAGTCCTGTTTCCACGGATTCCGGCGCCTCCGCAGAGGAAGGCATGCTCGAAGAGTCTACTTTCCGCGGCGAAGGCATGACCTACCTCACGGATGACCCGACGCTGGACGCAGAGGAAGAGGAGACAAAGCGCCGCATCGTCATCACCCCGCGGATGATCAAGCTGGGCACAGCTCTCGTGTTTTCCATGATTATCCTGATCTTCGCGACAATCGCGTGGTTTACCATGAATAGGGATGTGGGGACGAGCAAGATGGGGGTGAAGAGTGCCACATTACCTTTTGAATTAGCGGCAAAAGGTACGTCCATTCGATATGAAAATGAGTTTAAGAAGGCGACTTCGTCTTATGCTACCGGCAGTGCAGTTGAAATAGATAATGAAACTTATTATGTACTCGGAGCCGGTTCGGACGGTGCGGAAGGTATTATGCTCCGATTTGATGGCAACGCATCATCTTCCGGTGAGATTGCACCGGGCGGAAACGGGGAACTGCGTTTTTATATAATTCCCAAAATAGACGGAAATCTTGAACTTGATATCGACCTTAAGGTAACAGGATGCTATGCGTGGCAGAAGCCTACCGGAGAGATGGACGATGAGGATGCTCCGGTTTATGAAACAAAGGTAATTGAGATGCAGGAACTTACAACGGATAACTCGGATTTATCTGATGGAGATATTACGAAAAAAAAGGAAGCGGAAAGCTACCTGCAGGGACATATTATGTTCTTTGCTAAGAAGAATACACCTGCAGCCGGACAAGACGAGCCAGCCTATTACTATAAAGAACCGATAACCGGTGGTGTTTATCATCTGAAACTCGAGAATGTTGAGACGGATAAACCCGAAGAAGTTACAATATACTGGATGTGGCCGAACACACTGGGACAGATTGCTTTGAAAAATAATGACAGCAAATTTAGAAACGGAATACCGGTTGTGGAGGATGTGGATACTACCCCTGACCTTGATTCAGATAAAGGACTTGTTATTAAATACTTGAAGGACAATAAAGAAAAAGTATTTGCGAATAGTAATGATGTTACGGATACAATAATTGATAACGCCGATACAAAGGCAAATTTTGATCTGTTAAGCTCAGGCTATAACAGTGCTGACCTTAAGATTGGAGAGAATGTAAGTTACTTCCTGATTGAAATTGAGGTTAAGGCGAAGTAATGCCCGCAAGGGAATCAGACGACAGGATGTGTGCCTATGAAAAATCTATTTAAAAAATTTAATAAGCTTTCCTGCGGCAAAAAAGCCCAGGTAATCATAGGCGCGCTTCTGGCAGTTGCTCTAATGATAGCCATACCTACTTACGCATGGTTTGCGGGGCAGAAAAAAACCGCTGAAATGTATAAGGTGCAGTATCCAAATTCGCTGTATATCAATGCGGCGCACAGGGAGGATCAGATTTATTTTGAGCTGGATTCCGTTAATGTCAATGAATTTGAAAAGGATGCAGGCGGAAGCGTCATTTATTACACGGATGCTACCTATACTTCGCAAAAGATAATTAATGTGGAGGGGCAGGACATATATGATACAAGTGGCGTACCCAAGGTAATAACCAGTCAGAAATATGCCTTTTCTGTAGTTGGAACCAATACGGACAATTTCAAACTTCAGCTGGCAAATACCAATAATAACCAGTTTAAATATAATATCTATGAGGCAGATGAAAAGACGAAAGCAGAGTTTGATACGCTGTCTCCGATACCTGGTAATTATGTTGTCCGTCCGGCTAACGGTCTCGGCACACACACATCCAGTAGTGTAGTATTTTCGGATGATATAACTCTTAATGATAAAGGAAAAGATTTTTATTATGTGGCAAATGGCGCTGCGCTTACAGGGACTTATCTAAACGCAAAAGACGGTTCTAACAACCTATTGGCGAAGAATAATGATAAGTATTACGAAAAAAACTACACGGACAATACACAGGTAGAGGAGAAATCCGTACCATTATATTGGCAGTCAGATTCTATAAGTGCAAACATGGATTCTAACAAGCGTTTCTGC
>Ga0310691_10009148_pt1 | contig 10091 bp, 3 predicted proteins | sample 176DNAGHGlowgp2_FD_203887 | JGI IMG/M metagenome (GOLD analysis project Ga0310691, IMG submission 203887) | Sheep rumen microbial communities from Palmerston North, Manawatu-Wanganui, New Zealand - 1766 DNA GHGlow gp2 (v2) (version 2) | ecosystem: Host-associated > Mammals > Digestive system >...
AACCCCTATTTCAGGTGGTTATTGCGGCGGGGTCCCACCTCTTCCCATTCCGAACAGAGAAGTTAAGCCCGCCTGCGCCGATGGTACTGCAATGCAATGCGGGAGAGTAGGAGGCCGCCTTCTTTACATGAGACTGTAGCCCTGAGGGACTGCAGTCTCTTTTTACTTTCTGATAGTGTATGACGAACAAGTACGGTGAGGAGAAGAAAGGAGTGCTGCGTTCACTCGACTACTGGACGATATTTCTTTATATCGCTCTGTTGTCCTTTGGTTGGGTCAGCGTGTGCGGTGCCAGCTATGAGCTTGGCACTGATGTCGACCTCTTCTCGCTTGACACGCGTTCCGGCATGCAGATTGTATGGATAGGCACGTCGATGCTGCTGGCATTCTTCATCCTGCTCCTTGACGACAGCTACTATGATATGTTTGCCTATGTCCTCTTCGGATTGATGCTGTTGCTACTCTTTGGCACCATCTTCAATCCGCACTCCATCAAGGGCTCACGCTCATGGCTGGTCTTAGGGCCAGTGAGAATACAGCCGGCGGAGTTTGCCAAGTTTGCCACGGCGCTCTGCTTGGCGAAGTTCATGTCACGACGCGAATATGACATGCATAACTGGAAGGACCTGTTGATTACCCTCGCCATCATCTTCACTCCCATGCTGTTCATCATCATGCAGCGAGAGACAGGGTCTGCACTGGTCTACCTCTCGTTCTTCTTGATGCTCTATCGTGAGGGCATGACGGGGTCCGTGCTCTTTACTGCCGTCGCCATGGTGTTTTATTTCGTGGTGGGCATCCGTTACAGTGAGCCGCTATTGTTTGACACTCCCACGCATATCGGGCGCTTTGTCGTTCTGCTGGCCATACAAGTGTTTACCTCCATCATGGTCGGCGTCTACCTGCGAAGATGGCGTGAGGCGCTGTGGGCCTTGGGGGGCAGCATTGGACTGACATTGGTCAGCCTGGCCTTCTCACTTTATGTCATCCCGTTCAATATCTACTGGATTCAGCTGGGCATCAGTGTGCTGCTCATCGTCTGGCTGTTATGGCAGGCTGTGGTGACCCGACTGAGACCCTATATCTGGATTGCGCTCTTCTCAGTTGGCTCTGTGCTGTTCTTTCACGGTGCCGACTATGCACTTAATCGTGTGCTGGAGCCGCACCAGCGTACGCGCATCAATGTGCTACTGGGTCTTGAGGATGACCTGAAGGGAGCCGGCTATAATGTGCATCAGAGTGAGATTGCCATCGGCTCGGGCGGACTCACCGGCAAAGGCTTCCTCAATGGCACGCAGACCAAACTGAAGTATGTGCCCGAACAGGACACCGACTTCATTTTCTGTACCGTGGGTGAGGAGGAAGGCTTCGTTGGGGCCGCCGGAGTGCTTGTGTTCTTCCTCCTGCTTATCTTACGCCTCATCCATGTAGCCGAGCGGCAGCCCACCTCTTTCGGGCGAATCTATGGCTACTGTGTGCTCAGTATTTTCCTATTCCATGTGTTCATCAATGTAGGCATGGTGTTGGGAATGACGCCCGTCATCGGCATCCCCTTGCCGTTCTTCAGCTATGGCGGCTCTTCGCTGTGGGGCTTCACCATCCTGCTGTTCATCTTCCTGCGCATTGATGCTGGCCGTAACAAGGCAGCCAGGTAGCCCTATTGTAACTCCATCTCCTTAAACTCCAGACTGTCGGCTTCGATGGTCAGGATGTATGTGCCTGCGTTAATCTGAGTGCCCGTCGTGGTACTGAGCATCTTAAACTTGTCAGGCGTTGCTGGGAAGGTGATGGGGCGGTCAATGAGCACGACATTCTTTGCATCCGTCAGTCGTAGGCGACCTATGACGGACTGTCCTGTCGTGTTCTTGTAACGGAAGCGCATGGCGTATTCCTGTCCAAGGCCGGGGGTGATGATGAAGGTGGTGGCGTGGGGGGGCTGGGAGTGCTGGGGGTTCTGGGAGCTCTGGGGCCTCTGGGACCTCTGGGACTGCTGGGAGTTCTGGGACTGCTGGGGAGTGTAGATGGTGGCTGGGCGCGCTTCGCTGTCTTGTGGCAGCTCGTCTTTGGGCAGGCGGGCTATGGTGTCAGTGTCGAGTGAGAGCCAGACATTCCCTGCAGGCTGCTTTATGACATTCATGGCCCATCCTGTTCCTTTGTAATTGTTCGCGCGTACTGCTATGGCACAGATGACGGCTTGCCCCACTTTCACCTCAGGGAAGGAGATGTGCAGGCGGCCGTCCTTGGCCCTGGCCGTAACGGTACGGCAGAAAGGAGTGGCGTAGCCTGCTTCTGCCCATGGGTCGAGGTCGTCAATGACCAGACTGTCATTGACAGCCACGTCGAAGATGCGCAGTCCCTCGTAGTCAGCGTCCTCGGAGTAGTCGTCGCGGCCGTGCCAGGGCTCCACGAAATAGAGGTCTATATCATATAATAATGTGTCGGAGGGTACAGGCAGGTCATACCACAGACGGTGGCGCCCGAAGCGGAACGACTGGAAGAGCGGGTCATCGTCGGTGCCGTTGATGTCGGTGCCGAGGTGTCGCTGGCTGGCCTGATAGGGGTGGATGCCCGCGAAGTCCTGCCCCCAGGAGTGGCTCAGCAGCGAGTCGTCAGCCTGCCATACATTGCCTTGGCGGTCGGTATAGGCATCGCCGCCACAGTTGAGGAGGAAGAGGGGAAGCCTCACCCCCAACCCCTCTCCCAAGGAGAGGGGAAGCCTCACCCCCAACCCCTCTCCCAAGGAGAGGGGAAGCCTCACCCCCAACCCCTCTCCCAAGGAGAGGGGAGGATATAGTTTTGCTGTGGGGGGTTGTAGCAGCTGTTGTGTGAGGGAGCCTTGTTGTTCTGTTGTGGAATCCTCGCCTTGAAAGTATATACTCCCCTCCCCCCCGCGGGAGGGGGCGGGGGTGGGGCTGGGGCTGTTGGGGCAGCCTATCGGCTCTTCCCAGATGGTGTATAGCCCTTTGTAGTTGATGGGGCCAATCTTGTCGATGCGGCGAAGGGCACCGTCAGGCTGTGTGCGGCCAGGGTTGTCGTGACTGACGAAGAGCCACTGGAAATGTCCGCAAACGCTGCTGTCAGCTTCGTAAGCCTCCCTTGCCAGTCGTGCTTTCTTGTCGAGCAGGGCGTGGAAGCTCTCCTCGCTGTATTTGTCAGTGCCGTGCAGGTCGAGTGTCCGCCATGCCCCATATTCGCCGTTAAGCAGCTGGTCGGGGCGTCGCAGCTCCTCGCCGTAGTTGTCGGGATTGCCGCCATAGGTGCCACTCCAGTTCTGGATGACGTTCCAGTCGGTGCCCTCGCCGCCGTTGCAGGTGGTGACAAGTCGCTGGCAGCTGGCCGTAGGGTCAAGACTGCGTATGAGGTCGGTGCACTCCTCGGCAAACTCGCGCGGCAGCACACTTTCGTTCTGCAGTCCCCAGAGGATGATGCTGGGTGAGTTGCGGCGCTCCTTGACCCAGCGTGTGAGCAGACGCTTGAAGCTGTCGCGGAACTGTGGCGTGTCATACCAGATGTGAGCCGAGAACTGGCTCCAGAAGAGTAGTCCCTGCTCGTCGAGCAGCTGCTGATAGTAGAGGTTGTGCGGTTGGTGCGCCTCGCGGAAAGCATTGAAGCCCGCCTGCCTTATCATCTTGATGCGGGCCGCTATCTGCTCATGGCTGAAGGCATGGCTGGCGCCCAACAGGTGCTCGTACTCACAGGTGCCGTTGATAAACACTGGTGTGCCGTTGAGGAGGAAGCTGTTGGCGGCCGGTGTCTGGGGCGCGACATTGTTGCGGCATAGAGAGGCGGGCCAGCTGATGGAACGGATGCCAAAGGGCGTGCGCACATCGTCGGTGGTGATGAGTGGCGGCTCGCCGTTGGCGTTGCTGTTGCCGCTGTCTGACGCTGGCTTTTTCAGCATCGTGGTGAGGGTGTATAGGTAAGGGTCGTCAAGACTCCAGCGGTGGGCGTCGCTGATGGCGGTGGCTTGGTGGATGGTCACCGTCTCTCCAGCTTCCAGCCTCACTCCCCGTGACAGGCGGAACGCCGTCTTACCACTTTTCTCGGCCAGTTTGTTCACCAGTTCAACGTATGCCGGGTCAGTGCCGTAGTTCTTTATCTCCGTGTCGATGAACACGCTGTCGCAGCTCTCGTTGGCCCAGATATGCACGCCAAACGGCTCTATGCGTACCTCGTCGGTGACGATGAGCGTGACGGGGCGGAAGATGCCGAAAGGTTGGCTGCCTTCGCTGAATCCCCACTCCGATGAGCAACCGCCGCACACCCAGGGGCTTTCTGTCTGCATGGCGGGGTGGTCAACGCGCACGTGCAGGCTGTTGCTGCCTTCGCGCAGGGCATCGGTGACATCGAGCGTCCATGCGGTGCGGCCCACCAGCTCGCGCGGGTATTCATGGCCGTTGAGGGTGACGGTGGCATAGGTGCCTACCCCCTCGAACTGCAGGAAGTAACGCTTGTCCTTCTCCTTCTTGTTGATGGTGACGGTGCGGTTGTAGCGTGCGACGCCGTGGCGGTTGCCGTGGCGCATCTGGCGATAGCCGTAATAGTCGTCGAGGTTATGGGGAAGGTTGACGGTGGTGGCAATAGAATCGTCACAGACGGGATTGGTGGTGTTAGAATCGCTGCAGACATGACACTGCCAGCCGTCGTTGAGGGCTACCTCCATGCGGCGTCCTACAGGCTCAGGCGCCGGGAAACGGACGGCGCTACGCCCCATGCGCTTGCTGGTGGCCACGGCAATGCCGCGTTGTCCGGCGTTGTTCACGGCACAATAGAAGTGGTAGACCACTCCCTGGTGCTTCACCACGTAGCTCTTGTGTGCGAACATCTCATCGTATGGCTTTGTGGGGGTGATGAGGTCTGGTCCTGTCCAGTCCTGCCAGTTTACCAGGTCGCGGCTGACGGCAAAGGTGTTATAGGCATTGTAAGGCCGCGTGGGGTTATAGGCAGAGAAGTAGAACATGACGTAGAGAGGGGAGAGGTGGGAGGTGAGAGGTGAGAGGTGGGAGGCGAGAGGTGATGTCATGGCGACTATCTGGGCGTCGCCGGTGATGGTGCCGTCGCTGTCGTGTGCGAAAACCGGGTTGCCGCCATAGCGGTGCCAGTGGCGCATGTCCTTCGACAGAGCTATGCCGATGCGCTCGCCCTTGGGGTGGCTGTCGTCCTTTCCACCGGCGTTGTAGAACATGACGAAGGGGTACGCCTCCTCGCCACTGATGCGCTGCTGGTCATCCTTGAGCCAGTAGATGGTGCTCTTATACTGCGTCAGCTGTTCCCACCACTGTGCATCCTTGTCGTCGAAGCTCAGTAATGGCTTTTTCTGTGTGCCCCACTGGTGTGCTGTGGCAATGGCGCCCTGGGTCGATGCGATGCCGATGCTCAGTGGTGCATGCACTGCCTCGTAGCCCGTTCCGGGGCCACCGATGTAGGTCATCCAGTGCCGACCCTTATAGGGCTGCATGGCGTAGGTGCCGTCCCATGTCCAGTCGATGAGAGCCGGGAACCCACCGCGCTGGTTCTGGTCCCAGTGCTGGGAGGACTGGGGCTTCTGGGACTTCTGGGGCGACTGGGGCGACTGGGGCGACTGGGGGGACTGGGAGGGCTGGGAGGACTGGGGATTCTGGGAGGATTGGGTGGGGGGCAGGGCGAGTATGCGGCCGAGGGTGGTCCAGTGAAGGAGGTCGTCACTCTCGGCCAGCCAGGTCTCGTAGCCCCGACCGTCGTTACCGTCCTTGCCGTCATAGCAGACGTAGGTCATCAGCCACTTGTCCCCCTGCCGGAACACGGTGGGACAGTCATACTTGTGGTAGTTGTCTTGCGGGGCTACCACTAAACCGTATTTGTAAGGTGTGCGCACCTCATTGTAGATGCGCTCCATCACCTCGTAGGGTATGGAGTCCTGAGCCGATGCGGTGAGCGCGCAGGCAGACAGCAGAAGGGTAAGCAGATGTTTCATCGTCGTTGTTTGTTGGTGTGGCAGCAACATTGTCGCTGCATAGTGAGACAGGTGGGTGAGAGCTTGTGCCTGACAGGGAGGGCTTGTGACCGGCAGGGGACTGAGAGATGGGTCATAGGCGGAAGAGCCAGTCCACCTCGTCGCCCGCTCCCTGCAGAGCGGCGTCGCGTGGCTTGATATCGTCGGCTGTGAAGCCCGCCACCATGATGATGCCCTTCGGCAGCCGTAGGGTGTGGTTGCCTTCCTTGAAGTGGTAGGCATGGATGTGTACGGGTGGCATCTGCTTGATGGCCACGGCGTTGGTCAGCAGCGGCTCCGCCTGTCCGTATTCGTTGCCCGTGGCATCCGTCTCCAGCTTCGGCGCTTTCGCCCATTTCGGGTCATCGTCCTGGAAGAATCCCACGAGCATCTTCACCGGCTCCTTGCAAGTAAAGCTGATGGTCGTCCCCACGATGCGTGTCGTGTCACGGTTCAGGACGATGGCCTGCAGTCCTGTCAGCTCGGGGGCCACCGTGTCTACGGGCGTGTCGGTGCGGTTCTCGAAGAGTACGGCCCCTTGCTGTAGAGGAACGAGGGAGGAGGAAGGAGAGAGAATCGTTATGTCAGCGGGTGTTGCAGGAAGAATCAGCTCGTCGGTGTGAGCCAGGGGATTCCTCAGCTTGTCGATGTTCTGACGCAGGGCCGCCAGCTCCGCCTCATAGACGGGCAGCATGTCAGCCCATGTCTTGAAGTTCCCGTTGTCGCCCCCAACGGGAATGCGACGCTGTGCCGTCTGCATGGAGTTGGCATAGAGGTAGGTGTCCTCGGTGAGCTGCACCAGGTCGTGCCAGGCTTCGAGGCTAAGCTCCAGATAGTGGCATCCCGTGGAGAGGTCCGTCAGGTCCTTGCCCCACTTGTACCTCAGCACATAGGCCGCTGCCTGTACCTTGAGTTGGAACGCCTTGGCAAAGGTGGCGTAGCAGTCGATGTCGTTTCTCAGTCTGCGGAACTCATCCTGATGGCGGGTGATGCTCTTGGTAGCCGCTGTGATGTCGTCCTTGGCTTTGGCGGCGTGGCTTAGGCACTGCTCGGTGATGTCTATCGGCAGCTCGCCTTCGTGGGGCAGTCCCTTGTATTCCTTCTCTGCCCACTCTATGAGCTTCTCGCCCTTCGGCCCGCAGCTCTCGTAGAAGCCCGGGTAGATGTTGAACTTGTAGGGGTTGACCAGCTGCGCCATGGTCATGCCGAGGAGCAGCGTCTGGCGGTTCCCTTCGGTGATGCCGAAGCGGCGCAACAGCTTAGGGGCTATCTCGCCTGACTCGTCGAGTGCGCTGAGTATGCTTGCGGCGCTTTTCAGGTCGGTGCCGTAGTAGTCGGCGAGGACGCGTTGCCAGAAGCGGGCGTCACCTGTCCCGGCGGGGAAACCGCCGGGCGCAGTGGCGGCGGGGGAAACGGCGGGAGCGGGGGAAGCGGCGGGGAAACCGCCGGGCGCAGTGGCGGCGGGGGAAGCGGCGGGCGCGGGGGAAGCGGCGGGAGCGGGGGCGGCGGGGGAAACGGCGGGGACGGTGGGGGAGGGGTTCCAGGTATAGCGGCCCCAGGCGAGGTACCAGAGCCAGTCGCGGTCGATTTGCAACAGACGGTTGCCGTCCTTTAGCTTGTCGGCCGTGTAGGGCCAGTCCCAATAGCTGGCCTGCGGATAGAGGTGCAGGCCCTTGGCGTGGTGCACGCTGTGCATGGCCTGTACGGCCTTCTGTATGAATGTCGGCGATGCCCATCGCCATGGCTCCAGGTTGGCCAGGATATGCACGTTGTCGATGTGCACTGGCGCCGCTGCCGCCAACTGGCGGTGCGTCTCTCCCCAGGGGCCTCCAGGCTCGTAGGTCGTCAGGCTCTCGCCCGTGTACTTCGACATGGTGTAGATGTTCGGATAGAGTGGCAGCGCCGCCTTCAGCACGCGTGGCCCGTCGGTGTCGTGCGAGCGTAGGATGATGGGTGGCAGCGAAGTGTTGATTGTTGCGTGTTGATTGTTGAGTGACATTCCATCAAGGATTCCCGGTATGATGGTTTCCCTCATCCAGTCAATGTCATCCTCGATGGTGTTCATGGCCTCGCCCAAGCAGATGAGGAACCCCACCTTCGGGTACTTCCTGACGAATGACGCGATGGACTTGCGGGTGTAGTCGCTGATGAGCGGCGTGATGGGCCGGTGGCGGTCTTGTGTCTTCAGTCCATAGTGGTCAGCGAAGGGCTTGCTTAATATAATATTGTAGAACATCTGTATGATGCGTATGCCCCTGCGGTCGGCCTCCTCGACCAGAAAGGCGAACATGTCCTGGTTCAGCTGCATGGTGGCATCGTCCACCTCTGTGGCGAAGGGATAGTCGTCGAGCTTCACCAGCGATGCAAAGGGATGCCCGTTCCACAGGTAGACGGTGTTCATGTTGGCTGCAGCCAGCAGGTCAAGATAGCGCAGCCACAGCACTTTGTCGTAGAACCACGGGAAGTTCTCCGGCGTGTACGGATATTCGTAGACGCTGTGTCCAGGCAAGTAGACCGTCTTCTGCAGTCCCACGCATGCCCCGCGCATCACCATCTGTGGTGCCTCCGTGCGTGTGGTCAGTGTGCTGAGCGTTGGGTCCTCCTGCCATAGCTCTAACAGGCGGTTTGCCCCGTAGATGGCTCCAGCCCCGTCGTTGCCCGTGATGGTGACGGCCTTAGCGCGCCGGCTGATGGTAAACCCCTCGGCCGGTCCTTGGTTGCTGACGTCAATGGTGACCTTCAGCTGTGGGCTGATGGCGTTGAGCCGCTGTGCGGCGTATTCCGTCTGTGGCGTGCGATGCTTCACCTTCACCTTGGCCGCTGTTGGCAGCGTGGCGGTCAGCACGATGAGCAGCAGGGCGCTCTTGATGTTACGTGTGATGTTCATGGTGGTTGTCATATCTTGATGATGGTTTCCTTTCCAGGTTCTATGGGCACACGCCTTCCTGCGGCGATGAGCCATCCGTGTCCCCCGTCGCAGCTCGCGCTGATGCTGTGGGCGTCGGCCTTGACGCGAATCATTCCGAATGGTGTGGGCACGCTGCCCTCCATCCACTCCATCCCGCCCAGCACGGGCTGCACCTCAAACTCCTCGTAGCCCGCCTTCGTAGGCCTGACGCCTAAGAAGTACTTGCCCACGATATAGAGCGGTGAGGCCCCCCACGCGTGGCAGAGACTCTTGCCGTATGGCCGTCCGTACATGGCCAGGTGCTGTGTGCCCTGCTCCTCTGGGTTGTACTTCTCCCAGAAGGTGGTGGCGCCCAGGCGCAGCATGCCCCCCCAGTAGTCCTTCATCTCCTTCAGCACCCGGTCTTGGAGGCCCATCCTACACAGTGCCTCCAGCTCATAGAAGCGCATGTAGGGCGTAGTGATGGGTGGCACGTCGGCGTTGAGCATGACATGCCGTGTGATGAGGCGCTGCTCCTCGGGTGTGGCCAGTCCATAGAGGATGGCAAACATGTTAGGGAACTTCGTTATCTGGGTGTTCAGGCTGCCGTCCTCCATGGCGTGCAGGTAGGCGTGGTGCGCGTCGCTCCAGAAGGTGTCCTTGATGGTCTTTCGCAGGCTGTCAGCCAGTGCGGCGTAGTTGCGGGTGGCGGTGAGGGAAAACCTCACCGCACACTCGGCCATGGTCTCAAGGGCCTTGAGGAAGAGCAGCTGCTCAAAGCACAGGGTGCCGCGCTTGTGCATGGGGAAGTCGGTCCAGTCCACGAAAATCCAGTCGTCGGGCCTTCCTTCCGCCATTCCATCGGTGTTCGTGCGACTGAGCACATAGTCCATGAGCGTCACCATGCGTGGCCACATCTCACGGACGAAGTCCTCGTCGCCCGTGTAGTCATAATACTGCTTGATGCTGATGAACCAGTAGAAGGTGTAGTCCATGATGGTGTTCACGTGTGCCGTCACGGGGTCCTTGCCGCGCAGCTGTCGTATGGTGCGCTTCACGCAGTCGGTGTCGAAGTGCAGGTAGTAGTTCATCAGGTAGCTCTGTATGGCGTCGCCGCTCCACACCCACCTGTCGCGCTTGATGCCGTCCATGAAGAACTCCTGCGTGGTGAGCTCCAGTGTGCGTGCGCTGACCTGCCAGATGTTGTTCAGCTCGTCGTCGCTGCAGCGGAAC
>Ga0310691_10009149_pt1 | contig 10090 bp, 10 predicted proteins | sample 176DNAGHGlowgp2_FD_203887 | JGI IMG/M metagenome (GOLD analysis project Ga0310691, IMG submission 203887) | Sheep rumen microbial communities from Palmerston North, Manawatu-Wanganui, New Zealand - 1766 DNA GHGlow gp2 (v2) (version 2) | ecosystem: Host-associated > Mammals > Digestive system >...
TGTTAAATGGGGGGGGGGGGTGATTTTAGTCTTCTCAGTTATGTTGGCATTAGTCGTTTGGTGGCACCGTCGCAGGGTAAGGAACATAAGATTCCAACTTGACGAGCATGTCAGGCGAATAGCCGAGAACCAGACGGAGATAGAACGGCTGCAACAGAGCGGCGAGGCCAGTGAACAGACCATTGCCGAACTGAACAGACAGATAGAGACCAGCCGAGAGCGCATCTCCAACAAACTGCTCATCGGCACGCGGGCCTTCGTGAAACTTCAGCAAAAAGAGTCGGTAGCAGACATGAAATCAGAGGAACGCCATTGCTTAATCGACTACTTTGCCCAGTTGCGCCCCAAGCGCTGGCAGGAGTGGGAACGCACCTATGCTTCCCTCACACCAGCACAATACATCTTCCTCATTCTTCAGGATGACCTGCACTACGATGATGACACCATCGCCCAGATGCTTGCCGTGAAACCCGCCTCCCTCCGCACCCTCCGCTCAAGGCTCAAAGGACGGATGCTAAAATCTCAAATATCTATTTAAAGCCGGGTATTTCAAAAAGGTCTCATAGACAGTTCTTACTGAGAATAAGTCTGTGAGGACATGGTTGCTACAACTTTCAACTGCATCAATAAAGGCCTGAAGTTCATTGAGGTAGCCCTGAGAATAGATTTGGTTGTTTGGTAATGTGGGCATGAAATTGTTGCGACAGTACAGATATTCAACAGTTTTGTTACAAGGACGGACTTTCTCTATGGGAATGCGAAAGAAGGTAGAGGGATATGGTTCGTAAGTAAGTTTGTCCATCTGTAAGAGTCGGTAGATACCTTTAGAAGTACAGATCTTGAGAGATTCTTCAGCGTCTGTCCAAGAGTATGCGGTAGAGAGTTCGAGGACACCAATGATTTGGGGATGGCGGAGCATAAGGATGTAGGAGTGTTTAGCGACGTGCTGGCAAGCAAGTATTTCAGCTTTGCCGAACAGATGACAAATGAGATCAAGAGGGTGGATAAATAAATCAAGGACTGTATCACCCTCTGGGTAGGCTCCTGTAAGATAATGGAAATCGTAATTGACAAGGTGCTCGTTGGCGAGGCGTTTCCGAAGGATTTGCACGGTAGGAGCATATCGTTTTTGGAGTCCAACCATAACAACAGGTGAACCATAAAGTCGTTGAAGGTCAATAAGCTTATCGAGTTCTGCGAGTGTCTGGCAGGGAGGTTTCTCTATGAATAATGACTTTCCGCTTTTCAGGATCTCCGAAGCGATAGAGAAATGTGCAGAAGGCGAGGCAGAAACAAATATGCCTTTCACTTCATCGTCATTCATGATTTCAGCAAGGGAGGTCATCGTCTTCACTCTGTACTTTTGCTCTATCATCCGTACCTTCCGCTCCGATGTGACACAGATATATTTCAACGGCACACCAAGGTAATGAAGCACGGGATAAAGGTTGGTGAGCGAGTGCTGTCCCATGCCGACGAAGGCATAAGGATATTGGTACGATTGGGCAAGGAAACGCTCGGTACGGATGCGTTTGTAACGGTCTGTCAATTGCTTTATCATAGATTCTTGAAGTATTGGTGATAGGTTGTGCACGGGTCTTCCGTCCACTGATATGGGCCATAAAACTTCTCAATGAGTCGTTTGGGCAGTAGGCGCTCAAAGTTTCGAATGAGAATGATGTCGTATTTGCGGTGGAAGTTAATCCAGCAGCCGTTGCAGTCCCTGGAATACTGGCACTGCGTCTGGCACGACTGAATGCCGTTGAAAATCTCGTCGAGTGACTGGTGGTGGATATTGCCGAGTACAACATCAAGATTCTGACATAGAGGTATATCGCCATTGCTGTGAACGACGAGACTGCTCATGATGCTCTGACAGCGCAGGCGAAGGTTGCCATTACGCCATTGGTCGTAGAGGGCTATAAAATCGTAGTTTTCCTGCGTATCATGGATGCTCTGAGGGATTCGCTTCACAAAATCTGTTGCAGCTAATAGTTCGCTCGTTGTGTCGAAGAAGGCCATTGTCCCATAGATGCCAATACGCACGTCCACTTGATAGTGTTTAGCCACATCAATGACAAAAGCCATGTCATCGAATGAGTTCCACGGCGACAGACAGAACATTAGCGATAGCGGTACCTCATCCTTTAGTGTCTCCACCACCTGAATCACACGGTCATAGCCGTCTCGTCCACGCATCCGCAGGTAAGTCTCGCGGTCGCCGTCGAGAGAGATGTACAGATGCTTGGGCTGATAGAGACGAACGACATCCATGACACGACGAGGCGCGAGACAATTAGATAGTAGTGTGTAGTTTGGATGATGTTCATGAAACCATGCCATGATTTCCGATGCTTGCGGGTGGAGGATGAACTCGCCCCCCTCCAGACCTACGGTAGTCCGTTTGGTTACGCATCGGCTTTGCATGATTCGCTTGATGTCTTCGAGCGACAGGTGTTGCACTGGCTTCTGCCAGATGTTACAATGCTTGCAACGCGACTGGCAAGCCGTAGTTGAGTAAATCATCAGTTGCGACAGGCGTTTGTGGCGTGGTCGCATGATGTTGTTCAGATAGAGGAGCCCGTTGTAGGCATAATCGTAAATTGAATACATAAAAATTGGTTGCAGTTTCTATATATATAGTCTGAAACTGCAACCAATGACTGCATGGGGCGAATGATTATTTCCTCAGTTTCCCCTTACTTTCCAGATAGTAAGTGAATAATTCCCACTGCCCTTCATTCTTCTTGATGTTTGCCTTCACTTCGTCGGTGTCGATGAACTGTGAGGGGTAGCAGTCGTGCAGATAATAGTGCCCATGCCCTGGGTCAGTAATCACGTCATAATGCAGGACAAGGTCTGTGAATACCCTGCTATCCCAATCACCGACGAAACTGCTGACTATGAAAAGGTCGTTATCTCCCAAATAGAACTTGATCTCGTGGAAAGGCTCCAGACGTTTGTAGATGGGAATATCGGAATCCCGAAATTTAATCTCGCGTGTGCTCGCGTTAAACCATTCGATGTCTTTCTCGGTGAAGAGCATGTTCTGTGCGTCACCGGCCATGCGGGTTTCTGACGGGCTGATGCCACAGGCGTAGAGCGTGGCTTTTTCTACAGGATCGATGATCACGATGGGCTTCTCGGGTTCGTTACTGTCAAGACTGCAAGCAGTCACTGTCATGCCGGCTATGGCTATCGCCATCATCCAAGCGAGTGATTTGTCATGTTTCATATTCTTCAGAGTTTAAAATATTGGTCTCTCTATTTATATAGTCCGCCAGACTCAGAAAAGACTGCACGGCTACCACGTCAATCTGATGCCCAGCGGCAAAGAGAAGGTAAACGGATGCTCTGTGCGGTAGGTCTCAATGTCGCTCTTCATCGGGATATAGTACTGTAGGCTTGGCTCTACAAAGAAGCCGACGCTGGGCGTTAGGTGGATTTGCAGACCGAGGCCGAAGGTTGTAGACAACTGCCACGGTGCACGGATAGTTGTCTTATCGCTGGCCTCATACTGACCATTCACATAGAAGTCTGAGTGGAGGGTGGATTGGACAGGTATTTCAGTTGTCAGACCGAAACTACCGTAGATACCCCATCGATTTCCACCATACATATTATATATACTCTTTATGGGGATGCCAAGATAGTGAATGGTCTGCTGTTCACGGATGGTATTACCATCGGTTCCCATCTCAAAGTCTGAGTTCTGGCGGCTGTAACTGAGACCAGACTCCAATCCGAAGCGATGATTCAATCTGTATTTCAAAGCCAACGACCATGTAACAGGCATCTGATGGTGGCTCGAACGCAGAATCTTGTCTTCACCTGGACGGTTGGCATTGTTCAGGGCGATGCGCATGATGGCACTACGAGTCTGGGCACTCACGACATCAGGATGATTGGCCAGATAGACAGCATAGTCCGTCCAGTTGTCGATGCTGCTGGGTATGATATAGGTAGGACCTTCTCCTGGGGAATGCTGAACATTAGGATCGATATATGGCTTGTAACTGAATGGTTGGTTATAACGGTTCTGCTCATCGAACTGTCCTGCGTATGCCAGTTCCAACGACCATTTCTTTTCGCTATTGGTGCTCACGGTTGGCTTTTCGTGGAACAAGTCGGCTATATCATATTGTGGAATCTCCACCTTGCGTATCGTCTCAGTCGTGTCTGTCGCTGTGGTGTCAGAGATTATCTGCTCCTGGGCTATTATATTAGATAAGGTATCAGACGTGACAGAGTCGACAGCCTGGGCGATGACTGGTTGCAAAGTATGTGTAGCAATGACGGTAGCACGATGCACAGGCAGAACTTTCTGTTTCGCCACAACTGGCGACGGCTGGTGCTTACCGCCGTCTTCATCCTTGATAGCAGCATCTTCTTTCATGAGCAGGAAGAATGTAATTGGAACAAATAGCAACAGAAGCACGACTACCCAATATTGCTGCATCATCTTTCGGAGCATCTTTTTCGCCCTTGTTAGTTGTGACGATGACGAATGTGGCTCGATGCCCAGCATGTTGGCTATCTCTTTGTGCGACATCCCTTCGAACACCGACAGCCGGAACACCTGCCCGTAACCCTCCGGCAGACGGTCAATCATTCTCACCACCTCACTCAGCGGGACACCTCTCACGTCCCTTTCCTCGTTCTCGGCGACAATCAATCCCGCCTCGCTCGTCTCGTCGAGCGAAACCGTTGGCAATGCCTCTAAATGATCTTTGCACTTGGATGCCACGTTCCTCGTGATGGCTGTCATCCAAGCCTCTGCTTTATTGCTGTCGCGTAGCCTGTCAAACGAAGTGAAGATAATCACGAAAGCGTCGTGCAGCACATCCTCCACCGTCTGCTCATCGCTGATATAACGCCGACATACGCCCCTCATTTGCTGGGCGTATGCCTTGTACAGTTCTCCGAGAGCATCCTCGTCACCCTGTCTGCACCGTTCTATCAGCCGTGTTATCTCCATCGTCAGCATAATGTCTCTATCTATTAAGTCCTACGATGGAGAAAAAGACTGCACCGCCACCCGCGTTTTTTTGATAGTTTTTACATACTTTAGCAGAAAATGGGCTTTTCGTAGCTATTCTTCTCGATCTTCTCGAACCAACTGTTCCGCTATTCTTTCAGTTAGAGGAAACAATACTGAATATTTCTCATAATCTTCCTGCAGCAACTCTGACGAAGATGATTTCTTAGTGTCTGTATATTCATATTCGACAACGTAGAACACATCTTCCACATCAATGTCCCTTACAATATTTTCTTTTTTATGAGTCAGTGTCAGATGCCTGTAACTATTGGATGATTTCAAATTGAAAACGGAGGGAGCGTTGAAATCATCATATCGATATAATTCCGTCTTGTTGTATTTAGATAATACTTGTGTGTACCCGAATAGGTTCATTACAAGCGTACTCTTGGGCCATAAAGCATCTATAGACAAAAGCATCTCGTCTTTGTCAGGGAAGGCCTCGCAACTGCCTATTGAGACGGTATCTGCATAGACAACCCCAGACTGGATATTTCTCTTTTTATCACGCATGGTTTCCTCATAGAGCGTGTTCTTGTCAAGAAACGGAAGTGCCATATACCTGTCGCTCATCATCATGCTCCGTTCCTTCTGTGCAATGTCCTGTCTTTTCGACATGAAGTAATTCGTTACGACATTACCGCAATGCGCCTTTTTGCTTTTGGTGTCGATAAAGAACTCTCGTATTCCGTCCATATAATACTTCAGGCATGAATCTACATGTTCTATACTCCTAAAGAACACTTTACAATGATAATATTTCTTTTTCCTTGCTGTAATATTGACTTCTGATAATTTGTAAGAAGATGGAGATAGGAAAATGATGCTATCATTATTACAAATGATATTCCTGGGCTCATAACCTATATGAGAAATGTTATATTCGAAGCCTTTCTGAAGTTTAATATATCCTCCCATGTCCGAGCGTCCTATTACAGTTCCATTAGCATCGTAGACAGAAGCATAGCAAACCGGATTCTTGGTTATGCTGTCTGCCAACATCACTTGCTGGGCAAGCATCTCAACAGATATGAAGGTAAGCAGGATGGTGAAAATAGTTTTCTTCATAATTCTTATTTTGATATTTTCAAACCGAGTTTGGCAGATGGCGTCCTGCCTTTATAATAGACCTTTGCCTCTTCATTCTGATACGCAGGTTCGTTTTGTTCCTGCATCCAGTCCATGCCTCGAAATGTCTTTTTGTTCCAAGTTCTGTTTTCCTTCTCATTCAAGGTCATATTGAGGGAGGGAACAAGATTGCATGATTCCGAGACCTGAGCTGTGGTTATCCATTCCACTACAACAAATACGCCAGTCTGGGGAAATGGTATAGGACGGGAAAGGCTGATGCCATTCTTGCTGAGTCTCTGACCGGAAGGGAGTATGATGCCGCCATTAATGAGGGACTCGTCTTTGGGAGCACCAGTCTTGGCATCTGGCAGTCGTAGGTCAAAGCGGAGAGTGGCATAGATGGGTGTCTTGATTTCCGTGAACACCAGCCAGTGGGTGGAGTAATCGAGACTCGCTAATATGGATTGAATGTATGGGCTCTCTGTCCATGTGCTGTCGTAAGGAATAAACAAGGCCATCTCAAATCCATTGGCTCCCTTGTGCTTGGTCTGCGTCTTCGCTTTCATCAATCCCACTTCTGTGGTCTTTATTCGTTTGGGGACCTTTGCGCTAATGGCGACTTCATCAAGATTAATTCTTTTCGGAACAAGAAAGATTGTTTGCGAGTCGGCAGGTACTTTAGCGATGCTCTTAATCTCATAGCAAATATGTGAAAAACGCATCTGTTCTATTTCGCTTGGAATAGCAATCGCCCCTTGCTCATCCGTGTATCCACCAGAATCATTTCCGAAATATACACTCACAAACGGTATTGGCTCATGGGTGATGCTATCCTTGACTATTAACGTCTGAGACATTCCAAATGTCGCTGTCAACAACATTGTCAGCAAGAGCAGGAATTGTCTGTAGTGTTTCATTCTGCCCCAGCCTCTTTGATTATCGCTAAAAATTCTTCACGTTTCGTCTCGTTGGTGCCATGGACGGCGTGGCGGACGATGCCCTTCTTATCAACAACGATGGTGAGCGGGAAACCTTCGGTGCCTATCCACGCCATCATATCCTTCGCCTCAATGAGGTGCGTCCATGTGAAATGGTGCTTGTCGGTGATGCGCTTGGCGGTTTCGGCATCGTGGTATGTGGCGGAGAAGAACATGACATCAGGCAATTGCTCCTTCCACTCGGAGAGGATGGGCATTTCTGCACGGCAGGGGCCACAGCCGGAGTACCAGAGGTTAATCACCATGACGCGACCCTTCACGCTGTCGTTCGTCCATGTGCGCCCGTCCATGTCCTTTTCCGAGAACTGCGGGAACGGCTCACCCTCCTTGGGCGAATACCACGTGCCGTCGGCCTTCACGCCAGCCTGTGTCAGCGAGGTCACCGTGGCCATCATGTTCAGTCCGTTCAGGAACTGATCGGCGTTGTGAACTTGTTCTCGAGGGATAGCCTTGCGGATGAGTGACTTGGGCAGCGTGGCGTCAACATTGATGACGATGACGCTGTTGCCCTCCTTGTCTTTCAGCCGCGACATGGTTTTCTCGCCGTTGGGCAACTGCGGCATCTCGCGGAAGAAATAGCCGTTGGAAAGGAACTTCGGAATCACAGTGTCAATGCGCTCTTCCTGTGCCTGCCCCGCCATTGTGACGAAGGCGAGCATCATTGTAATAATTACTTTCTTGTTCATTGTTCATCAGTTTCGTGTGGCAAAGTTACAAAAAGCCATACGAAAAAGCCCCCGACAAGACCGAAAATCTGATGTCGGGGATGAAAGTTTTAAACTAGTTAAAGAGTTTTGCCCTATTTTATGCTTTCGAACGTGATTGACTTGCGAATCGTGCCCAGATAGTTAGGGGTGATGCAGAGACGCTATTTTTTTCGAATTTTTGTTCCAAAAGTCAGTCGGTCGGTGGTTGGTTATCGTTTGTTCTTTCCGAAAAGGTCGGAATGAGTTCCTGTATTTACCAATATAAGAATGAGTTCTGTTTCGTTCTGCTCCCAAACAAGGAGCCAGTTGGGCTGGATGTGGCATTCCCACTGCCCTTTGCGGTTACCATGTAATTGATGAGCCTGATACTTCTCGTCGAGTTTCTCGCCGCGCAGCAACTTGGCCACGACATCCCACAGCTCCTGCATCGGCAGGCCGCGCTTCTTGCAGATTTTCAAATTCTGCTTGCACTCGCCAGTGATGCGCAGTTCGTATTTCGTCATCCTTCAATCTCCTTAATCAAGTCATCCAGACTGTCGTACTTGTAGACGCGCCCCTGCTCTATATCTTCGATGGCGCGGTCCATGCTGGTCTTCCTACGACGCTTCAGCGTGACGCTACTCACGCCACGTATCAGACTGATAGCCTGCTTAATCTGGTCAAGCATGGAAACATCCTCTATTGAAACTGTCAGTTGAGTCATAATTGCAATTATTGATGAATTCGAGCGCAAAGATACGAAATATTCCGTAAATAATTCGCAATCGCGCTGAAAAAGTTGCAATGTTTAACGAAAAGCACTCGGCAAAGCCCGGAACCAAAGGTCGCTGGCCGAAGGGAAAAGCAAATCGGATGCCGGGGGTGAAAGTCTTAAACTAGTTAAGGTGTTTTGCCCTATTTTTTGCTTTCGAACGTGATTGACTTGCGAATCGTGCTCAGATAGTTAGGGGTGATGCAGAGAAACGAGGCGAGGTCTTGCAAAGCAAGATGCTCCACAATGCCGGGACAACGCTGCAGCAGCAACTCATAGCGTTCGCGGGCCGTGGCGCGGTGGAGGTCGAGGTAGCAGGCGCGGGCCTGACTGAGTAGATGCTCGGCTATGACACTGCGCAACTCCATCTTTTCAGCGTCTTGACGGAAAAAGTCCATCAGCTGTTCGCCGCTCACACGGAGCATGCGGCTGGGCATCATCGCCTTGATCGTAGTCTGCGATGGACGACCGTCGAGGCAGGCGGGATAGTCGCCCGCAAACTCGCCCTCGAACGAGAACCAGGTGATATGCTCTTTGACCTTCGGTCGAGGCTCCTCACGCTCGGCCATTCCAAGCGAGCTTGATGGCTCTCGCTTAATCGGAGCCTTGTCATCGCTGATGCCATACGTTACATACTTGAAGCACCCCTCGGTGACGAAGCCGAACCAGCGTGCGGGATCGCCCTCGCGCTCCAGCTGGTCGCCCTTGCGGTAGGTCACCTCCTTGCCCTCGCGCTCGCAAAACTCACGCAGCGCCTCAATGTCGATACTATTTTTCCCGAATTTCTGTTCCATTCAAAACCAATCTCATATTTATTCTGACTGTCGAATGAAACGTGTTTTCCGTTCCTCAATGACACGCTTATATGTGAGTTTCATCTTGTCATTCAAGAAGGAATGGTCGATGAGCGCGTATGTCTCTTGTGGAATCTCCATAAACAAATCGAGCACTGAGACAGTACGTTTCTTCGGCAGTCCGATTCTTTCCGCGAATCGTTCGAAGTCCAACCTACAGGGATGACCTGTTCTGTCATACACATCGCTTTTCTCAATATCTGGCGAGAGACCGTCCGTCAGTCCCAAGTCGCTGCCACTTTGGATATGGATGCAGGTATTGATAAGATCGTAAGCAGGAGCCAGGAAATACTCGCCGTTTCTGTTTATCAATGAGAAGTTCTTCATGTGGGCATCCTCGTTGGCAAATAGATAATCAAACACTACCATCCGGAAGAACTGCTCCATCTGTGGCATCCATGCAGGCACGAACTGCCGGATGGCATCGGCTATCTGCGTATAGTTGCCATGATATTTGAAATTGCTGTCGCTACCTTCCTCTGTCATCTGCAGAACGGTGGCAAAGTCTTCCTGCGAACTCTCTTTCACGCCGTTTATCACGTCAAAGCGCTTCGTGATATACACAGGCTGGCCACTGCTGCTGAAACACAGACCATTGCTGGCGGTGCGTATGCCATAGACCTGAGATGCTATCTGCATAGTCAGGTGTTCGTTGGCAGGTATCTGTT
>Ga0310691_10009154_pt1 | contig 10088 bp, 8 predicted proteins | sample 176DNAGHGlowgp2_FD_203887 | JGI IMG/M metagenome (GOLD analysis project Ga0310691, IMG submission 203887) | Sheep rumen microbial communities from Palmerston North, Manawatu-Wanganui, New Zealand - 1766 DNA GHGlow gp2 (v2) (version 2) | ecosystem: Host-associated > Mammals > Digestive system >...
TGGCCTATTTTTTACTCGCCGGAGTAACTGTATATTTATACCCGCGCTACGATGGTTCCTTCCCTTATCGATATGAAATAGGGCGCCCATGGTCGTATGATCGTTTGGTAGCGGAGTTTGACTTCCCAATCTATAAGTCTGAGTCCCAATTAACAGCTGAACAAACGGAAGTACTACGCGATTTTACTCCTATCTACACCTACTTAGCAGAACAAGCACAATACCCTTTAGTTGCATCACTTAGTGAGCGCGAAACTTTAGTTAAAGAAGGAGTGGAAAACATCTCAATTATTGACGGAAAAGTAGCAACAATCTATCCGCTCAAAGACGTATATACTCCCAAATCGGCATACGTAGCATTCGACAAAAACTTCACACCAAATATTGTCCGTGACACCGCACGAACCAATCAGCTACGCGCCACGCTTTTGAGCAGTATTTCCCTCACTCGCGGCATCGTTCAAGCAGGAGAAAAAGTGGTGGATAGAGGCGATATTGTAACCGAAGACACAGCCATGCTACTTTACTCCCTAAAGATAGCCTATGAGAATGAAAACCAAACGAAAACCCAATCCGCATGGTCTATCGTTGGTGAAGCGTTATTAGTGCTATTCTTTATATTACTATTTGGCCTGTACCTGTATATCTTCCGCCCTGAGTTTCTGCGGCAACAACGCACAATGTTATTTTTTGCACTGCTATCCGGTCTTATTTTAATACTCACTTGTAGCTTAATGCGCTATACATCACTGAGCATTTACCTCATTCCTTTCGCATGGGTACCTATTATCACTCGCGTATTCTATGACTCGCGCACGGCATTCTTCTTACACTTAATGACCCTATTATTAGCTGCACCTGCTGTGCCAAATATTGGTGAATTTATGGTTGTGCAAATTGCAATTGGAATTATTGCAGTAGCCGGTTTGAAAGACATGACAAAGCGTTCACAATTGGCTCAAACGGCAGGCTTCATCTTACTTACCTATGCCGTTACTTATACCGCTTACGTATTAAGTACCACCGGAGAATGGCGTAGTATAGATGCTTGGAATTACCTGTATTTTGGTATTAACACAATTCTCATTATCTGTGCATACGGCCTAATCTATCTCTTCGAAAAAGGCTTTCACCTTCTCAGTTCTATCACCTTAGTAGAATTGACAGATATTAACTCATCCTTATTATTAGAGTTTGCTCAAAAAGCACCAGGAAGTTTCCAACACTCAATGCAAGTAAGTACTTTGGCTATGGAAGCAGCAAAGCGTATCGGCGCCAAATCACTTCTCGTTCGCACCGGTGCACTATATCACGATATTGGCAAACTTGCCCATCCTGAATACTTTACTGAGAATCAACCAGACGGACAAAATCCGCTGCTGGACATGACTCCTGAGGAGGCTGCTCAAGTGGTCATTGCGCATGTAGAAGATGGTGTTCGAATAGCTCGTCAAAACCATCTCCCCGAGGTGCTCATTAGTTTCATCACCACGCACCATGGAACATCACTAACACGCTATTTTTACAATACAGCAGTTAATAACTCTAACGGAAAAAACACGGTGAATCCGGAACTTTTCCGCTATCATGGTCCTAAGCCAACCAGTAAAGAAGAGGCTATTCTGATGATGGCAGACGCGGTAGAAGCGCGCTCACGGAGTTTAAAGGATTATACTGAAAACAATGTCAATGCAATGGTTGATGATATGATAGAGCAGCAAATTAACGAAGGACAGTTTTCTGACACTCCACTATCCTTCAAAGATGTAGAAGATATTCGCCAAGTATTTAAAGAGCGCCTTTTGGCTATCAATCATCATCGCATCAAATATCCAACTATTAATAAGTAGTATGATAGCAAGGCCTTTGTATCTAGCACCAATGGAGGACGTGACTGATCCTGCGTTCAGAATGCTTTGTAAGCGTTTTGGAGCTGATCGAGTCTATACGGAATTCGTTAACGCAGATGCCTTAGTTCGCGATGTGGCTTCAACCACAAGAAAACTACAGATTTCCGACTTGGAGCGACCAGTGGCCATTCAGATATACGGCAAAGACGCGGCTTCAATGGCAGATGCAGCTCAGATTGTTGAACAGGCTAAACCTGATTTTATTGATATTAATTTTGGATGCCCTGTAAAAAAGGTAGCAGGCAAAGGTGCTGGAGCCGGATTACTGCGAGATGTTCCTAAAATGTTGGAAATAACAAAGGCGGTCGTTAATGCTGTACATACTCCAGTTACAGCCAAAACCCGATTAGGCTGGAATGATGAACAGAAAATCATTGTGGACTTGGCGGAAGCCCTACAAGACTGCGGAATAACAGAATTAGCAATTCATGGTCGCACAAGGGCACAAATGTACACAGGCGAAGCCGATTGGACACTGATTGGCGATGTGAAGAGAAATCCTCGAATGCATATTCCTATTATTGGAAATGGAGATGTCACCACGCCCGAACGAGCCAAAGAGTGCTTCAATAACTATGGTGTAGATGCCATTATGATAGGTAGAGCAACGTTCGGCTGCCCTTGGATATTTGAGGATATAAAACACTACTTAGTTACTGAAGAACTTCTCCCTAAGCGTTCCATGTCATGGTGCGTAGAGATTCTAAAAGAACACGTAGAACGTAGTATTGAATGGATTGGAGATGAGCGAAAGGGCATTGTTCATTCGCGCCGACACTTTGCCAATTCACCCGTATTCAAAGGCCTATACGACTTCAAGCAAACACGTATAGCACTTCTTCGTGCCGATACAAAAGAAGAGGTGTTCTCCATTATGGATGAAATTGTTCGTCACTGGGGAGATCCTTGCGAGAAGACAGCAGGACAATAACGGCTGTTATAGCCGCCAGGGCATCACTAATAGGAATGGACCACCAAACGCCATCTAGAGGATCACTAAAGTACAACGGCAAAAGCAGAGCTAACGGAATAAGATATATTACCTGTCTTGTGAGGCTTAGGAAAATGGCTCTACCTGCTTTACCTATAGACGTAAACAAATTACCAGCTACCATTTGGAAACCGATTATGAGCATCGTTGAACAGATGATGCGCATCGGCTTGATAGTTTGAGAGATAAGGAGAGGATCGTGCGTGAACATTTTAGTCACTACTTCGGGACACAACTCCCCTAATAGAAAGACAATGCTCATAACTACAGTCGCATAAGCGCTTGTCAAATAAAAAGACTTCAGTACCCGACTATACTGTTTCGCGCCATAATTATATCCAGCTATCGGCTGCATTCCTTGATTGAGCCCCATTATCATCATCGCAAAAACAAAGGTCAAACGATTGATAACTCCGTAGGATGCAATCGCCATATCGCCACCAAAATGTTTGAGTTGGTTATTGATAATGATGACTACAAAACAATGGGCAATGTTATACAAGAACGGCGACATACCTATAGTTAACGCACGGCTTGTTATATGCCGATTAAGCCGCCAAATTCCTCGATGGAATCGAATTAATTCGTTCTTATCCATAAATTTGGTAAGTTGCCAAACAACAGCAACCGCTTGACTTATAACCGTAGCTAAAGCAGCTCCTCGAACACCCATTTCCATACCAAAGATAAAAAGAGGATCTAAGATGATATTCACAATAACTGCCACTATCGTAGCTGTCATTGAGAAACGAGGATGGCCAGCAGAGCGCAAAAGTGCATTAAGACCAAAATAAATATGAGTGAGAATATTACCGTAGAGAATTATTTCCATGTAATCGTGCGCAAAGCCTAATGTATCTTCACTTGCTCCGAACGCCATCAAAATAGGGTCAAGCCAGATAAGACCTATTGCCATCACAATAGCTGAAAGAATGACATTCATCACGATTACATTGCCTAAAACGCGATTGGCACGATCATAATCTTTTTCGCCAAGATAAATGGCAAGCAAAGAAGAAGCGCCTACACCGACTAAACTACCGAATGCAGCGCAGATGTCCATAAAGGGTTTAGCAACAGTCAAGGCTCCGAGCGCCAAGGCACCGCAGCCATGACCAATATAGATGCTATCTACAATATTATACATGGACGTTGCCGTCATTGCAATAATGGCGGGCATTGCATACTTAAATAGCAGTTTATGTATAGGCGCTGTGCCTAACTCTGTAGTTGTTGGCATATTTGATCAAAAATTACCGCAGCAGGATGTCCATCCTGAAGAGCTATCGGTTCACCATTATCTCCAGCTTCTCGAACAGACTGTACAAGAGGAATTTGTCCTAATAAAGGCACTTTCAATTCCTCCGCAAGTCTTTTACCACCGTCTTGGCCGAATATATAATAACGATTGTTAGGCAACTCGGCAGGGGTGAACCAAGCCATATTTTCAATAATACCTAAAACAGGCACATTAATTTTTTCGTTACGAAACATATCCACCCCTTTCCGCGCATCCACTAACGCCACAGGTTGAGGAGTTGTAACCACAATAGCTCCTGTTAGCTGAAGAGCAGAAACAAGAGTCAAATGGATATCACTCGTTCCAGGAGGCAGATCAATTAAGAAATAATCGAGTTCTCCCCAATTCGCATCCTCTATCAATTGCTTAATGGCATTTGAAGCAAGCCCTCCTCGCCAAACAACTGCATTCGATGGATCTACAAAGAAACCTATACTGAGCATTTTAACCCCGTACTGCTCTATAGGCTCAATCAAATCACGCCCGTTTACTTCTATGGATACAGGTCGACAATCTTCGGTGTGAAACATTTTAGGCATACTAGGACCATGTATATCTGCATCGAGTAATCCAACGGCATTACCTCGCTTTGCCAAGGACACAGCTAAATTGGCTGCTACTGTAGACTTGCCAACACCTCCCTTACCGCTATGAATGGCAATAATATGTTTAGCTTGGACAGGCGAAGCGGGTATTGTAGGCTGCTGCGTCTGTTTCAAGAATTTTGTATGAATTGTGACGGCAGCATTCTCGTCCACGTACGTTTTAACAGCTGTTTCGGCAGCCTTTACGACAGACTTAATAAATGGATCATTATCTTTAGCAAAGATTAGAGAGAACGAGACAGACATACCGCTTATGCGGATATCATCTTCAAGTATTCCGGACTCTATCAAATCCTTTCCTGTACCGGGATAACGGACATGGCGCAGCGCATCAATGATTTGTTGTGGATACATAATTTCTTCCGTACGAACGGTAATTATCTTTTTCTATTTCAATATCGGGTTCTTCAAATGTATCTTTTTTTATCAGTTGCCAACTTAGGTATTTGATACTCATTCCTCTGTCAAGCCATTGTTGCTCGTAATAAGTACGCAGAGCTTTCGCATCATCGTAATGGTTCTCAGTATTATACAAATCATCGGTATCAGCCAAGAGAGAATAATTGTTGACACGGATCATTTCGCGTGAGTAAGTATAAAGGAATGGACTATCCGTCTTTAGATGAATCTTACCTCCCTCTCGCATTATTTGTTGATAGCGTGCCATGAAGTAAGTGGAAGTAAGTCTTTTAGTAGCTTTCTTCATTTGTGGATCACAAAAAGTAATCCATATTTCTTCGATTTCACCGGCAGAAAAGAAGGAAATGATATTTTCTATATTTGTGCGAAGGAATGCAACATTTGGAAGACTTTCTTCTTCCGCTTGCTTGGCACCCGCCCACATTCGCGCTCCCTTGATGTCTACACCTATAAAATTCTTATAGGGATATAACTTTGCCAAACCAACCGTATATTCCCCTCTTCCGCAACCGAGTTCCAAGACTATGGGGTTGTTATTTTTGAAGTACCGTTCGTGCCAATGACCTGCCATTTGCACAATAGGATTAACATCATTCAACTCGCAAGCAGCACATTGGAATACATTATGAAATGTTTCCATTTCTGCAAACTTTTTCAACTTATTCTTGCTCATGTTAATTAGATTGTCTAATGATTAACCCCATGTCGCTTATTCCTTGTAACGCCTCGTCACGCATTCCTTGTTGAATGGTGAAAATATACTTTCCGGTATCAGGAAATTGGTAGTTATGCTCGTATAAAACTGGCATTTCTATCCACTTGTTTCCTCCATTTCCAAGCCAACGTCCTCGATCATCTGCCAAAAAGAACTCAATAGTATCATGCATTAAGGTATCGCGTCCAAAAGAACAAAACAGCCACATGTTTTGATAGGGATAGACTTCTGTATGTCGCACGCATATAAGGATATCATATAGGTTGCGAGTCTCATCAACCGACACGCAGTATGATAAAACAGAATCTTCCTGCCATCCCACAATTGGGACTGCCTTAAATTCGGAATAGATGGTCCTTTTTGAGCAAGCAAGAAGGAGAGTACTAATTACTATTAGTATCAGCAGGTTTTTGACGTTCATGGTTTTTGTTTCTATCGTTTCGACGATCATTATGTCTGTCGTTATGATGATTCTTTTTACGGTCAAATCGATTTAAATCTCCCTGCCCGACATCATTTTTAAATCCTAAATCCGGAGTCTCTTCTTGTATAACTGGGGTACCTATTGTTTCTCCTCTCCGTAATGCATCCTCGTAGATTGGTACTTCATAATTAAGGCAGCATTTGAGCTTAGCACATTGTCCTGCCAACTTTTGAGGATTAGGGGATACGTGTTGTAAACGGGCCGCCCCTGTACCTACAGAAGTAAAATTAGTCATCCATGTGGAACAACATAACTCACGTCCACAAGGACCCGTTCCGCCGATACGCCCAGCTTCTTGACGCGCACCAATCTGTTTCATCTCAATTCGGACACGAAATGCTTCTGCATAGAGTTTGATAAGTTGCCTAAAATCAACGCGGCCATCAGCAATATAGTAAAAGATCGCTTTGGAACCATCTCCCTGATATTCAACATCGCCAATCTTCATCTCCAAGCCGAGCGATTTAGCGAGTTGACGAGCTTTTATCATAGTATCTTGCTCTTTTGCATGAGCTATAGCAGCTTTGTCATGGTCTGCTTGTTCAGCAAGTCGAAGGACATTACGAATTTCGTAACGATTGAGATCAATACGATTTTTCTTCATTTGAAGTTTAACGAGTTGACCGGTAAGAACCACCTCGCCAAGATCATAGCCAGGATTAGCTTCAACAATAACACTGACACCTTTCTCTAAAGGAAGGCGATTGACATTCCGAAAGAATACTTTTCGAGTGTTCTTAAATTGCACCTCAACAAGATCGTTTTCTTCGATGTTATCGGGCAAATCTGCCAACCAATCCGTAACCGGAAGCATGTGAGCAGAATTACGACAGCAAGCCTTCGGCGTAAACTGACAAGCCTCATTATTCAGTGTAAATTTTTCGTTCATATATTTTATCTATTTAATAACACAATAAATTGTAGACACATGTCAAAGAAAATTATTTTGGCGTTCCCATTTTGTGCGATTTGGCGTTCAGCCTTATCCAATTCAAGCATAATTTGTTCAACATTGCTTGCGTTGATATAGGGTGAAAAGCGTTGCGAGAAATCTCTTTCTTCTTTTGTTTGATAGTTTAATTCAGGATGCTGAAGATTAAATACATAATTCTCCCTTACTTGCCTTTGTACATACTGTAAAAATGCCCGCTGTTTCTCTCTTCCTTTTTTTGCATCCGCCATACCAAGGCTCCACTTTCGTATATTCTGAAGAGCAGATAACTTCTTGGATGCATCGTTGATATGCCCAATGGTATATGCATTGCGCATTAGCTCGATGAAGTCGGACAAGTATTGACTATTGGTACTATTTTCTCCAGCCAATTTGATAGCATTCAAATAACTACCATTAGCGATATGTGCCCAATCAGTGGCATTTTGCGACTCATACCCATTAGCAATCAGTCCATCTCGAATCTCGTCATCACTCAATCGAGGAACTCGAATCTGTTGAACTCGGCTTAGAATTGTAGAAAGTAGTTGTTCGGGCTGCTCAGATACCAACAGAAAAATAGTTCTTTGCGGCGGCTCTTCCAAAATCTTTAGCAACTTATTAGCACAGGTGGCATTCATTTTCTGCGGCTGCCAAATGATCATAACTTTATACCCTTCGCCAAAAGACTTTAGATTAAGTTTACGCAAGATTTCAGAACTTTCTTTCTCGTATATCATCCCCTGCTTGGTTTCTACACCTAAAGCTGTATACCAATCATCTAAATTAAAATAGGATTTAGTTAATAGCAGTTCACGAAAAGTATCAATGAAATCGTCACAAACATCACCCGTGTCCGTCTTAACCATTGGAAAGACGAAGTGCAAATCAGGATGCTGCAACTTGGCATATTGTAAGCAAGTCGGACATATTCCACATGCATCTTCGGCGGTTCTGTTTGGGCATGCGAGGTATTGTGCATACGCGATAGCGAGTTGGAGTTTTCCCACTCCTTCAGGACCAACGAAAAGCTGGGCATGGGGAATGAGTCCCTCTTGTACAGAAGTACGCAGTTGCTGCTTTACACGCTCTTGACCTATAATCTCTCGAAACAACATAATTAACCAAATTACGGGTGCAAAAGTACGTAAAAAATGCGATATATGCAAATTTGACTACACATTTTAACGAAAAATAACAGATTTATGCAAAAAAATTTGTGCGATTGAGAAAAAAGCAGTACTTTTGCGGGCTTTTTCGAGTAAAAAGCAGGTCATTAATATTAACCCGGGCAGGGATTCGAGTAATTCGTAGCCCATAAACAACAAAACAAAATGGCAACAAAAATTCGTTTGGCTCGTCATGGTCACAAAGACTACGCTTACTACCATATCGTAGTAGCAGACAGCCGTTCGCCGCGTGACGGCAAAATTATTGAGCGTATCGGCTCTTACAATCCCAACACCAATCCTGCAACTATCAATCTCAATTTTGAGCGCGCGCTCTATTGGGTAGGTGTAGGCGCACAACCAACAGACACTGCTCGTCATCTTCTTTCTGTAGAGGGTGTCATGCTGATGAAGCACCTGAATGGTGGTGTAGCAAAAGGTGCCTTTACTGCAGAAGATGCTCAAAAACGTTTTGACGCTTGGAAGGCTCAACAACAGGCAAAAGACAACAAGATTGTTAAGGCTGAAGCCGACAAGAAAGCTGCTGCACAAAAGGCTGCTCATGCTCAAGAAGTAGAAGCTAACAAAGCTAAAGCTGCTGAGGTGTTGAAGAAACGCCAAGAAGCAAGTGAGGCTTTGGCTGCCGCAGCACAAGAAGCTGCTAAAGAGGCAGCAGAGGCAGAAGCACAAGCAACTGAAGAAGCAGAAGAAGCTCCTGCAGAAGAAAGCGCCGAGGCGTAATCCGTCACAAAAAGCAAGAAAAAAAGCTCAAAACTTTCTTTTTGAGCTTTTTTTTTGCATATATGGGTGAAATGTAGTATCTTTGCAGTCCGTTATGCTTAATATATCTATTGTTTTATATAAAACTCCACGGGAGCAACTAATGCCTCTCCTGGAGGAATTATACAAGATACGAAGTCTAAATCGCATCTACTTGATTGATAATTCACCAGTGGAATCGGAAGAATTGCTTTCTCTTCCGCTACCCGTCGTTTATATATTCAATAATGCTAATTTGGGTTACGGACGCGCACACAACATCGCAATACGGGAATCGATATACGACGAAATTGATTACCACTTAGTTATCAACTCGGACATCGAAGTTAAGGCAACAGACATTACCACCCTTCTCGATTTCATTGAGCAACACCACGAGGTAGGGCAAATTATTCCACGAGTCATTTATCCTAATGGCGAGATGCAATATGTTGCCAAACTACTACCGACTCCATTGGATGTTTTTGGTAGGAGATTTTTACCAAAATGCTGGATTAAAAAGCGGAATAGTCAATACGAGTTGCGCGAAAGTGGATATAACAGGCCTATGAATGCTCCGTATTTGAGCGGATGTTTTATGTTATTCCGCACAGAAGCAGTTTTACAAGCTCGACTATTCGATGAGCGGTATTTTATGTATCCAGAAGATATCGATCTAACACGCACTATCCATCGAGACTGGCTTACACTTTACTTACCAACCGTTACCATCATACACCACCACGCAAAGGAGTCATACCACTCGCTGCGATATCTTTGGATACATATCGCAAACATGTGCCG
>Ga0310691_10009157_pt1 | contig 10087 bp, 5 predicted proteins | sample 176DNAGHGlowgp2_FD_203887 | JGI IMG/M metagenome (GOLD analysis project Ga0310691, IMG submission 203887) | Sheep rumen microbial communities from Palmerston North, Manawatu-Wanganui, New Zealand - 1766 DNA GHGlow gp2 (v2) (version 2) | ecosystem: Host-associated > Mammals > Digestive system >...
CAGCTGGGGGAAACCCTTTTGGAGAAGGGTTGTCCCCCAGACCCCCTTCCTAAACCTTTTAATGACTTTTCAGCAACGGGAGACAAGCTCCCGTCACTGAAAAGTGTTAGAGAGTTCAGAAAAAGAGTTTGAGAGAAAACGCTCCCAAGAGAATACCCACAGTTACTTGACAGGTATACCACAACAAATGCGGATTTACTGCGGTTTGCACAACACGGCTCTACTCTTGTACCGCTATCACAAAGTGAAAGCCCGGAGCGGCACGAAAGCCGCTGCTTGCTCAAACCGATATGCGACGGACAAGCGCGCCGCAGCGGCGGCACAAAAGAAAAGAGATACAACAATTGCAGGGCTTTGTGTAGTTTAAACTACACATTACCCGTGCGGTGTAGTTTAAACTACACAACAGCGAGATACTGTCTATTGTAAACGGCGTAAAAAGGTGCTAATATATAGTCAAGGAAAACGAAAGAAAACAATAGAACAAAAGAAAGAAGAAACACAAAACAAAGAGAAAAGAGAGGACAGCAAAATGAAAATTGCAGCAATAGTTTTTGGTGCGACATATGCAGTGTTCGTGACCAAGGCGGCATTTACAAAAGCATAAGATTTACCATAATAAATACTTCCCCAAAACACACACATATCTCAAAGCGAAAGGAGACGGTAACAAATGACCGGTCGGAACGCAGACGCCGACCTTAAAATAATAGAGCTGCATTCTCCCCCAAAATTTTTTCATTAACACAACCCTATTACACAACCTTTCTACAAGCCGTGCAGACGATTTACTGCACGGTAATTTTTTATTTGGAAATTTATTAAAATTAAAACAATTTATTTATTATTTTGTGAATAAATCGTTGACAGAATATGCGAACTATGGTATAATCTAAATAAAGTTCGGGTCATTTATTCCTGCAAGCAGCTAAACGCTTCCTGCTTGTCAAAAAGGAAGGTGAAAAAATGAATGATGATAAAACGCTGCGGTTTTACGAGCTTTTTGAAAAGCTTGCCAGCGCAACGCAGATAGTAAATCAAAAGCCCGATATACCGCTTGTGGAGTCGCTGCTCAACGAGATATCCGCGATGCTGCGTCTTTCAAAGGGCGTGACGAGGATCTTCCGCAATCCTGCGCAGGAGGAGCGCGACGAGGGCGAAACGATGATAAGCTATGACACGGGCATACAGGGTGTCCCCGTGCATACGGTGCGTTTTGTCACAAACCTTATGTCGATAGCGACGATGACGGTGTATATGTCGCCCGATGAGCCGCCGCTGAGCGAGACGGAGCTTTCAAGGGTGGATCTTACGATGCGTACCGCGCTGACGTTCATCAGCCGCAATCGCTTGCAGGTGATCGCAGAGGAGCTTGCCTTCTTTGATGATATGGGCTTTCGCAACATACGCAGTTTTTTCAACTATATCATGTGGAATGCACAGCCGGGCAAGCTTGATGGAATGGTCTCGCTCAATTACAACCTGCGGCATTTTTCGCTCGTCAACGAGGAGATCGGACACGATCTTGGCGATAAGGTCATGCGCGCCCATTACGAGAGGGTCACGCAGATCTGCGGCAAGCGCGGCATAGTATCACGTCTTGGCGGCGACAGCTTTGTTTGCTTTTGTGAGCAGCGCTGTTTGCAAGAGCTGCTTGACTATCTGAACGAGTCAGCCGTTGTGTACAGCGAGCAGGGCGACAGCCTCACCGTAAGTGCGCGGGCAGGTGTATTTGTGGTGCCCGATGGCTTTGAGGTGCATGATATAAACGACATAATGGGCAAGATAATGCAGGCGTACAAGATAGCACGCGGCGGTGAAAAGGGACATATCGTTTACTACGATGACGAGCTTATTGCCGACAGAGAGCGCGCAAAGCGCATAGCACAGCGCTTCCCCGATGCGCTCAAAAACGGCGAGTTCAAGGTCTTTTATCAGCCAAAGGTCAACACCGTCACGGGCGAGATATGCGGCGGCGAGGCGCTTTCACGCTGGTTCAGAAAGGGCAGGATAATCCCGCCCTCGGATTTTATCAGCGTGCTGGAGGAGTCCAGCGACATCTGCAAGCTTGACTTTTATGTGCTTGAAACGGTCTGCGCAAATATCCGCAAATGGCTTGACGAGGGCAGGAATGTCGTGCGTATATCGGTCAACCTGTCGCGCAGGCATATGCTGAACGACCGATTGCTTGAAAGGATAATCGGCATTATCGAAAAGTACCGCGTGCCGCACAAGTATATCGAGATAGAGCTTACCGAAACCACCACCGATGTCGAGTTCAGGGACCTGCAGCGCGTTGTGTGCGGCTTGCAGGCGCAGAACATCTACACCTCTGTCGATGATTTCGGAATGGGATATTCCTCGCTGAACCTTATCCGCGTTATCCCGTGGAACGTACTGAAGGTGGACCGCTGCTTTCTGCCGCTTGATGACGAGGAAAGCACCAGCGTGAGAAGCATAATGTTCCGTCACGTTGTGGCGATGACAAAGGAAATGGGGCTTGAATGTATCGTCGAGGGAGTTGAAACTCCCGCACAGCTCAACGTACTTAAAGAGAACAGCTGCGAGCAGGCGCAGGGCTTTTTGTTTGACCGTCCGCTGCCTGTTGAGGAGTTTGAAAAGCGCCTTGATATGCAAAGATACCCGATAGATTTTTGAAACCACAGACTTATAAAAGAAGATCTCCCTGTGCATTGTTTGCACAAGGAGATCTTTTATGCCTTTTTTATTTAACAAACAGCGCCTTGATACAAGCGTTGCCGGGAGCAAAATCAGTCTTTAAAACTGTCTTTGCGTCAGCGTCGGAAAGGTCCTTCCAGGTGCCGCCGACGAACACGAACGACTGACCCTTTTCTGATACGGTCTTGTACATACCGTCGCCATTTTCGATCGATTCACCCTCAACAGGCGCACCCTTTTCGTATGTCACAACTACCGCAAAATCGCTGACCTCAACGGGCTTGGTAAGCTCTACCGTGTGGTAGCCGTGGTAGTCAAGTACAGCGTCCTGCGTGTACAGCACGTTCTTGAAATCAGCAGACATAATTTCTATCTTGATGCTTTGCTTGTCAAAATCGTTGAAAGTGCCGACAGCCGCCAGCTTGCCAGCCGTGTGGAAAACATTTGCGACCTTGGTGGAGCCGCCCGTCTTAACATATCTGTCCATTTCGTTGCCTGCGTCATAGCTCAGCACTTCGGAATATTTATCACTAACAGTATGGCTGATCGTATAACCAAACGGTGAGTCATATGAAATATAGTAAAAGTGGCTTCCGATATTGGAGTTGTAGGCTATCCACGCACCGTCCTGTTTAGCGGGATCTGCGAAATAATCTTTTGGAAAATGGTCGTCCCAGCCGATAAGAGTCAGGTCGTGGTCATATGAGTCAGGTTCTGCGTAGTTTACGGTCAGGTATTTTCCGAAATATTTTCTTCCAACATTCTTATCACACACCTCAGCCGCAATGCCGCCTCTTGTTTTTATAGCGTTTTTGATAGCCTCACGGTCAGCCGGGTCGATTATAACCGAGCCCTCCAGCGTGATGCCGTCCTTATAGCCTCTTGAAAGGGTATCCGTGATCATCCACTGCCAGCCGCCTAATTCGCCTTTATCAACGCCGCTTTTTACGAAAAAGCCCTCCTGCTTGCCTTCGCCGTAAACGGCATCGAGCATATCGTATATCTCCATTTTCAGCTCTTTGCCTGTCTGCTTTTCATAGCTTGTCTGCATACTTGCCCTGCCTGCATACAGCCAGCAGGTGCCTGCCTGCTGAGTTTTCATCTCAAAGAGTTTAAGCTCATCCATTAAGTTGTAGTAGCCGTCTGTGCCGTGTTCATAATCATACACCACAGCCGCCTGTGACGACGAGTCCGCCGCAGATGACGAGCTGTCTGCCGCCGACGAGGACTCAGCCTGCGATGATGAAACCGATGGATCAGCCGCCGAGTTTAGCTTATCGCCCGCACTTGAATCGCCGCAGCCGTTCATAACCGCAAGCGAAAGCGCAAGCAGGAACGCTGAAAGCTGTTTTTTGATTTTCATATGATTACCCCTTTTCTATTTTTAACCCAGTATACAACATAGCAACAACCGTGTCAACAAAACTTTTGTAAACATTATTGACGAAAGTAAATCAATGTGCTATATTATTTACAGAAGGGGAGCGAGTAAAATGCTTCAAATAAAGAATATCTCAAAAGAATACAAAACAGGCTCGCTTGTGCAGAAGGCACTTGACGGAGTGAGCATCGACCTGCGCGACAGCGAGTTCGTTGCGGTGCTCGGTCCCTCGGGCAGCGGCAAGACCACGCTTCTGAACATCATCGGCGGACTTGACAGATACGACAAGGGCGAGCTCATCATAAATTCCATCTCAACCAAAAAGTATAAGGATAAGGACTGGGACGCATACCGCAACCACGCTATCGGATTTGTTTTCCAAAGCTACAATCTTATACAGCACCAGAGCCTGCTTGCAAATGTCGAGCTTGCGCTGACCATAGGCGGACTTTCACGCAGCGAGCGTAAAAAGCGTGCGAAAAAAGCGCTTGAAGATGTCGGGCTTGCAGAGCATATCCACAAGCGCCCCAATCAGCTTTCGGGCGGGCAGATGCAGCGTGTGGCTATCGCGCGCGCACTTGTCAACGACCCCGATATACTGCTTGCAGACGAGCCGACGGGCGCGCTTGACTCGCAAACGTCGATACAGGTAATGGAGCTTTTAAAGCAGGTCGCAAAGGACAGGCTCGTGGTTATGGTAACGCACAACCCCGAGCTCGCGGATGAGTACGCGACAAGGATAATCAGGCTCAAGGACGGCAAGATAACCGATGATACCGACCCGTTCACCGCAAAGGATGTGCAGGCGGAGAAACAGGGCAGTCTTGGCAAGGCTAAAATGAGCTTTCTCACCTCGCTTGCGCTTAGCTTCAACAATCTGCGCACCAAAAAGGGCAGAACGATAATGACCTCCTTTGCAGGCTCGATAGGCATTATCGGCATCGCGCTGATACTTGCGCTGTCAACGGGAGTTAATGCGTACATCTACCAAAAGCAAAAGGAAACGATGCTTTCATACCCGATATCCATAACCACGAAGGCTATGGATATGACCGCTATGATAAGCAGGCGCAGCAATTCCAACAAGGACGAAGAAAAGCAGGACGGCGCGGTTTATGCAAGCTACTCAAAGCTTGAACGAAGGCGCATACGGCGGTCAAGCATTATGGATAACGACCTGACATCTTTCAAAAAATATCTTGATGACCCCAATAGTGAGATACAAAAGTATCTCGGCGAAAACGGAGTGGTCTATGCGTATGACCTCAACTTTGAGGTGTTCAGCCGCGACAGCAAGCAGCGTCTTGTAAACAGCAACGCCGACCCCGATAAGATAGGCGAATCACGCGGCGGAAAGAAAAGCAGCAGTTCATCATCAATACTTGCCTCGCTCGGTGGAAGCACAGGCTCGGGCGCGGATAACTTCAGCGAGATAATGAAAGGCGTCGGCGATGACGCGATAAGCAGCGTTATGCTTGATAACTATGACGTTGTTTACGGCGAATGGTGCAGCGCGTATGACGAGGTCGTGCTCGTGCTTGACTCAAACAGCTCGGTATCAGCCGAGGCGCTTTACCAGCTTGGCATAATCACCGCCGAGGAGTACAGCGGCATCGCCGACAAGATAGGCAAGGGAAAGAGCGTTGACAAAATGACCTTCTCCTACGAGGACGTTTGCGGCAAGACCTTTTACATCGTGCCTGCCTGCGACAGATACGAAAAAGGCGCAGACGGCAGGTTCTCGCTTGTAAGCGAGCTTGACGAGAAAAAGCTGCTGCAAAGCGCGATACCTGTCAAGATAACAGGCATCGTCAAGGAACACGAGAACGTCAAGGTCGGCATTGATACCGCCATAGGCTACACCTACGCGCTGACACACTACGTTATCGAGCATACCGACGAAAGCGAGGTCGTCAAGGCACAGGAGGCATCAAAGGATACCAACGTGCTTACGGGTATGAAGTTTGATGCTGCGGACGAAAGCGCAAAGCTCGCAGACGCGCGCAAGTACATAGCATCTCTCGGCGTCAGCGAAAAAGCGGGGCTGTATAAGCTGGCTATGTATTCAGGCGGTCTTGACGGCAGCGATAATCAGGACGAGGCGACTATGGCAAAGCTGATTGACGAGTGGGCAGCTTCGGATATCAGCAAGCCGTTCCTTATACAGATATATGATAAATACATCGCAGGCGCGACCTACAACGACAATATGGATAACTTCGGCAAGGTCAGCCTCGATGCCCCGTCAGCTATCAATATTTACAGCGACAGCTTTGAGGACAAGGACAAGATAAACGAGTGCATCGAAGACTACAACGCCTCCGTCCCCACCGATAAGATGATAACCTATACCGACTATGTTGCGCTGATAACCGAGTCGATAACCTCAATGGTCAACGCGATAACCTATGTGCTTATCGCATTCGTTGCGGTGTCGCTGGTCGTTTCAAGCATAATGATAGGCATAATCACGCATATCTCGGTGCTTGAACGTACAAAGGAGATAGGCATACTGCGTGCGCTTGGTGCGTCAAAGCACAATATATCCTCGGTGTTCAATGCCGAAACGTTCATCATCGGCTTCTGCGCGGGCACGATAGGCGTGGTGCTGTCCGAGATATTGATATACCCGATAAACTCGCTGATAAAAAAGCTTGCCGACGGTATAGAGGTCACCGCACGGCTGCCGATAAGATACAGCATAATTCTGATACTGATAAGTATGTTTATGACTATGATAGGCGGATTTATCCCCGCCAAACGCGCGGCGAAAAAAGACCCCGTCATCGCCCTGCGAACAGAATAGAAACAGCAAAGTCCGTACCCTTTCAAGAGTACGGACTTTTTGCTATCACAAATCAGAATTTGTGCACAGCGTGCACCACGCTTGTCCGTCGCATATCGGTTTGAGCAAACAGCGGCTTTCGTGCCGCTCCGGGCTTTCATTTTGTGATAGCGGTACAAGAGTAGGGCTGTGTTGTGCAAACCTCGGTAAATCCGCATTTGTTGTGGTATACCTGTCAAGTAACTGTGGGTATTCTCTTGGGAGTGTTTTTTCTCAAACTCTTTTTCTGAACTCTCTAACACTTTTCAGTGACGGGAGCTTTGCCTCCCGTTGCTGAAAAGTCATTAAAAGGTTTAGGAAAGGGGTAAAGCGACCTGCGGTCGCTTGCGAGAATATCCAAAGGATATTCTCGGGGGGGATAACGGAGTAACCGTTACCACGGTTACTCCCAAGAGAACGGCTTTGCCGTTCTCGACCTTCATCCAAAAGGGTTTCCCCCAGCTGCTCGACACGCACACCGCGGCAAACTCTGATTTGTATGGTAAAAATGGCGAGGGACAAGTCCTCGCCGAAAGTCAGTGTATTTTCTTTTTAATGCCTGATTTATCCATAGCAGCGCCAAGCGAGATATAGACTGCGGCGCTTGCGGCGGTCTGGAAGGCATTTGCGGGTGCATCGACAAAGCCTGCGGGCAGCGAGCCGTAGATGACAAGTCCGCCGTAGAGGGCATAGCCGCCCACACAAAGCACGAGTGCGGGTACAAGCGCGGTGAAGTTGTGCGCGCAGAGTATCTTCTTCTTTTTTGATGTGAACGCGAGTGCGGTGAGCGATTTGATAACAAATGTTGCGGGCATCCATATCCAGTAGCCCGAAAGCGCGTCGGAAAGCGCTGCGCCGACAGCCGCAGATGCCATAGCATACGGCTTTGGCAGCAGGCTCGCCGCTATGAAGATAACAGCGTCGCCGATATGGATATAGCCCTTTGCGGTGGGTATATGCACAAACAGGGTCAGCGCGAAGGTCATTGCGGCAAACATCGCAGAAAGCGCGATAAGGCGCGTATTTATATGCAGTTTTGTTTTTGATCTGTCAACGGTAGTAATGGTGACCGCCTCCATTGAAAATGCTATTACCTATCTGCGTGGTATGATAATTATATTCCTGCGCGATGCAGTTGTCAAGCGTGTTAACGATAAGTTAAGAATTTGCCTGGAAGATGCGGTAGAAGATAACGAATATCAGCACGCAGAAATAGATGAGCAGGACGGGGTTTGTAAGCACCTTTTTAAAGGCTGCCTTTTTCTCCTCGGTCTGCGGGGTATCGTCATATCTGAAGATGAATTTGTAGTCGGTAAACCAGACGAAAAAGCCGAACAGGGCGACACATATCTCAATTATGCTGATGGCGGTATGGTAGTTTTTGAAGCCAAGTGCGCCAAGAAGCTCGGGGGAGTTGACGATGAGGTTGTTGAAGCTGTGGATAATGACTGTCGGGACGATGGAGCCGCACCGCAGGGCGATGATGGCATAGATGAGTCCTGTTGCGAAGGCTGATGCAGCCTGCGGGATATTGCCGTGCATAAGTCCGAAGGCGAGTGCGGATACAAGCACTGCGGCGCTTTTGCTGCGAGCCGAGAGCAGCTTTATGATAAGTCCGCGGTAGACTATCTCCTCAAAAAGCGGTGCGAGTACCGCAACGTATGCAAACTGCATAAATACGGCAAATGTCGATGGCTGCTTTATTGAAAAATCAGCGGTGGGAACAGATACGCCCACGCTGTTTAAAAAGCTGGTGAAAAAGGAAATGACGGTCGATGCGAGCATATTGAACACAAAGCAGGGACCGAGCCACTTGAAGCCGACCTTTGTGCGCTGTTTATCGGGCTTGAGATAGCTCCACACGGTAGTTTTGAAGGCAAGGCGCGCGACAAGCAGGGTCACGGTGATGGCGGTCAGGGTTATGCTTATGTCTGCCGTCATCTGAAAGACGGTGGAGTTCACAACGTCCTTGTTTTCGGTGAAATACTCTCTTAACACCGAGTATTGCAGGGTGATCTTACCTGTCATAACAAAGTAGCAGAGGTAAAAGTATATCTCCGACAGAAATCTGCTCGTGCAGTAATATATCAGCAGCAGTATGCCGAGTACGGTCGCGCTGCTTACACGCTTGCTGCTGTTTTTATAAAAGGTCTGCTGAATCTCCAATGCACACACCCTCCCAAAGTTCAGATACATTAAAATATATTATATCATAACTGGTGGGGTAATTGCAAGCAGAAAATAAAGATTAACACAATGTAAATAAAATTAGCGTATTTTGTTGCAAGGCTTGATTTTTCCTGCGGGTGAGTTATAATAGATTTAGCACTCAAAGGCAGCGAGTGCTAAATATGATAAGTCTGTAATTATTTAAACGGAAAGGTGATATAAAAATGGAGACAAAGCAGTTCAAGGCGGAGTCAAAAAGACTTCTGGATATGATGATAAACTCTATCTACACGCACAAGGAGATATTTCTGCGTGAGGTGATATCCAATGCGAGCGATGCTATCGACAAGCTGTACTTCAAGTCGCTGACGGATACGACGGTAGGTATGAACAAGTCGGACTTTGCGATAAATCTGTCTGTTGACAAGGAAAAGCGCACGCTGACTATCTCGGACAACGGTATCGGAATGACAGAGGAGGATCTGGAGAACAATCTGGGAACTATCGCAAATTCGGGCTCGTTTGCCTTTAAAAAGGAAAATGAGCTGGGTGACGATGTTGATATCATCGGTCAGTTCGGCGTTGGATTTTACTCGACATTTATGGTCGCAAAGCAGGTCAGCGTTGTAACAAAGGCTTACGGCAGCGAGCAGGCTTACGAGTGGAAGTCAAACGGTGTTGACGGCTACACGATAGAGCCGTGCGAAAAGCCCGACGGCGTGGGCACGACTATCACTCTGCTGCTGAAGGACGATACGGACGATGACAAGTATTCGACATACCTTGACGAGCATCAGATACAGTCGCTGGTAAAGAAGTATTCGGATTACATCAGATTCCCTATCAGGATGGAGATGGAGCATACACACTACCACGAGGGCAGCGAGGAGCCTGAGGTACACAAGGCTATCGAAACGCTCAACTCGATGACACCTATATGGAAAAAGAACAAGAACGAGCTTAAAGAGGAGGACTACAACAACTTCTACGTTGAAAAGTTCTTTGACTACGAGCCGCCTATCACGCACATACAT
>Ga0310691_10009158_pt1 | contig 10087 bp, 14 predicted proteins | sample 176DNAGHGlowgp2_FD_203887 | JGI IMG/M metagenome (GOLD analysis project Ga0310691, IMG submission 203887) | Sheep rumen microbial communities from Palmerston North, Manawatu-Wanganui, New Zealand - 1766 DNA GHGlow gp2 (v2) (version 2) | ecosystem: Host-associated > Mammals > Digestive system >...
ATGACAATCAGGCAGAGGAATACACTGACCGGTCTTGCCCATTTGGCATTTTTTGACGAGCCTTTGAACCATTTCTCAACACTGTGTACCATAGGATCAAGAAGGTAGGCGAACACCCCGCCCAGAAGCGCGGGTTTGCCGACCGCAAGGCACAGCTTCCAGAAATAACTCAGACTTGGAAGGGCATGATACAGCAGATAACCCAGAAAGCCGGTAACGAGTATACAGCCTCCCGCATATGTCGCGATCTTCAGATACCTGGCATCCAGATCGGAAAGAAAGTTTTTCATAGACAGATTCTCCTGATCGTATTTATTTTACAGAATTGTTAGGAATTCACAACTGGAGGATACTGAAAAGAGGTGAAAACAGGACTGAATCAGGGAAAGAGGCCGTTTTGTTATGAATCAGATCGAGAACCAGTTTATTCACACTTTCATCAGAAAGAGCCGCCGGATCCGGCTGATCCATGAGTTTTCCGCTCCGGAAAAACGATATCGCGGCCTGAGCCGGTTCAATCATGAAGCAGAGAAACTTCTGGAGCCAACCAAAGTGCTCGTGAAGGGAGAGAATCTGAGCACCCGCCGGGAATATCTTGATTTCCTCGCTCAGAACGAGGAGGTCTGTGCGTTTTTTTCGCCGGATCCTTCACTGGATGGGGTGGTACTCAGTCCCGAGGCTTATACTGCCGAGGCGGGAAGCGCGGTGATTCATCTTCTTCCTTCCTTGAAACTCTGTCAGCGGGAAGTCATACGCTGATGGCGGAATTCGATGACGGCGGAAGTGAAGCGGTTCTGTTCGCGGTAAGATCCCGGAAAAAGAAAGAACAGGATGAATCGAAGGATGACGAAAGTCAGGGTGATCAGCCGGTACAGCCGGTTCAGCGAAGTGAGAAGCCTGATGGAAGCCGGGTTGTAAACACCCAGGACAGAACGGATCCTGGTCTGTGGACTGCTGTGTTCATCCGTTCTCTTCTTACATGCATGACAGAAGAGCGTGATCTGACAAATCACGGACTGGAATAAACAGATAGCCGGAGAAGTTCTTGAAGGAAAGACTTCTCTGGCTTTGTCATCTGGTCTTCTTTCAGGGTTTTCCGGGAAATGGCAAGGCATGATTGCCTCTGCGGCAGGAGGAACCACATGTGAAGCGGTCTGAAGAGCTCTCTGTGTTTTCTGTGTCAGTGCGTTCAAAGGTGGGCCGTGTTCATACGGATGCGCCGTTTCCGGACAGGAGATTTTGCTAGAATAATGTCATATGGATGGTTCTGCGCTTTCTTCAGAAATGAATGAAGAATGGCTGCGGTTCATGAATAAGCAGGAACGATACAGGAAATGAAAACAGTCAAGGAAAGAAAAAAACAGGGAAAGCATTACCGGGAAACAACATCACGGAAGGATCTTGGTACATGGGAGGTTCAGACCAACCGTCAGCTTGTGGAACAGCTGATTATCAGTCAGGAAGTGACAAGAGTTCTGGAACTGATCCCCATAAGACGGAAGCGCATGGCTGCTTCGCCATTTTCCTTTTTCAGAGGCGCTGCGATTCTTCAGGCACATGATCTCGCAAGTACACCGAAAACACCTTTTCTGGTACAGGCCTGCGGAGACGCGCACATCTCGAATTTCGGATTGTTTGCCTCGGCGGAACGCCGGATAGTTTTCGATGTCAATGATTTTGATGAAACCCTTCCTGCACCGTTTGAAGTGGATATCAAGCGCCTTCTTGCCAGTATTGAAATCTGCGGACGGGATAGAAACTTCAATGCGGATCAGAGAAAGAAAGCGGTTTTCAAAGCGGCGGAAATGTATCGGAAGACCATGCGGGAACATTCGGATACCGGAAATATGGAAGTGTGGTATGAGCATCTGGATATCGAAAACTTCCTGAAGGATAAAAAGGATGAGATCAGCGAAGAGGAAGCAGCGCTGATCAATGATACCGTGAACAAAGCGCTTTCCAAAACGAGTGCAGGGGCCGTGTCAAAACTGATGGAAACAGTGGATGGAAAGATGCGGATCAAAAGCAATCCTCCGCTTGTGGTCCCGGTCCGGGAAATGACCGAAAAGGAGAAGGGATATTTTGATTTCCGTTTTGATCTGAACCGGACACTGGAGGACTATAAGAAAACCCTTCCGGATCATAGACGCAGGCTGCTGGATCAGTTTGAACCGCTTGAACTGGCTCATAAGGTGGTCGGCGTAGGAAGCGTCGGACGTCAGGCATGGATCCTTGTCATGATGGGAAGGGAGAACGGTGATCCGCTTGTGCTTCAGATCAAGGAAGCTGCCGGTTCCGTGCTTGAGGAATACTATGGACACAGTGTTTACAAAAACTGCGGACAGCGAGTTGTAGAAGGACAGCGTGCGATTCAGACAGCGGGAGATGTTCTTCTGGGATGGGTCAGGAAAGAGGCTTCCAATGGAAAAAGCAAAGACTATTATGTACGGCAGCTGTGGGATGACAAGGGAGCCTTTGATCTGAAAACGATTACCCCGGAAGGATATCATGGTCTTTCTCTTATCTGTGCGTGGACACTTGCCACGGCGCACGCAAAAACGGGAGACCGTCACGCAATTGCGGGATATCTTGGGAAAAATGATTCCTTTGAAACTGCCATGGTCAGTTATGCCAGTGCCTATGCGGATCAGAATGAGGCTGATTATGAGATGTTCCTGAAGTTTTCGAAAGGAATGATTTAAGGATTGTCTTCTTTCTGATATTCAGCCCGGATCGTAAAATACCGGAACCTTCGGGCGGGTGAAAGAATTCTCTGTCAGTGCCTGCCATATCATGACACGATCGATGTATTGATGCGGCTGGGCATCACTTCTGAAATCAAAAAACGGCTGAGGCCGTTTTTAACATGGAAGATGCGCGGATCTGCTATTTCTGATGGATGGTCAGTCCGTTGGAATCAGAGATTACAGTGATGGTTCCGTCCTTTGTCTCATAGACAGATCCGGTATATTTGCTGATAAGCTTAAGGGTTGCCTTGTCTGCGGGATTCTTGGCGGAATCACAGATGGCGACATGTTCGGGCTGCAGCGCCTTCATCAGATCCCTGAGGCTTTTATCGTAGATGCCGTGATGCGGAAACTTCAGAAAAGTACATGCGGGTGGATTGGTTTTCAGCCATTCTCCGATCCGCTTTTTTTCTATGTCACCCGTAAAAACCAGACGGTTGTTTCGGTGGGTGATGGTAGTGATCAGTGAGAAATCATTGTCGTATTCGCCGCTGCCTTTGATTTCATAGGAAGCGGGCGGTTCAATCAGAATCCTCAGATCTTCATTGAGGATTTCACAGTTTTCTTTCAGAAGTTCCGGCCGGATCCCTTTCTGCTTCAGGGCGACGAAAAAAGCAACCGCATCCGGATGACTCGGCTCATATGCGGGAACGATCACGCGTTTGACGGGAATGCTGTTTATGATATCAATTGCTCCGCCGACATGATCCTTGTCATAGTGAGTGATGATCAGACAGTCCAGACTGTGATTCACTCTCTGTTTCAGATTCTGGGTGACCATTTTTCCATCCTGTTTTGTGCCGGCATCAATCACAAGTGAGTATCTGCCGCACTCACAGAGAATGGCATCCGCTTTTCCAACATTCAGAATGGAAACACAAAGATCGTTCCGGAGAGCTCCGAAATTACCGTTCCCGGTTATCTGTCTGAGGAAAGATTCAACGAAGGACTCGATTCCATCCATATCTGTCTCCTGTAAGCATGTGTTTTTTGCTGGAACAATCATATCTTTTCTTTCTGTATCAGAAAAGAATAATATTCAAAATTCTGTCTTTTTGATGACAGAAAAGGGAAATTGGGCTTTCTTGTGATGAATATCTGAAAAAGGATCAACGTTCCAAACGGATATAGGAAGTACGCCGGATTTTCTGTCTGCTTTGCAAAGAAAAGAAGGATGAATACCGAATAAAAAGGAAAGACCTGCAGCAGGGGGCATGCAGGCCTTTCCGTGTGCGGACTGTCCTGATGGCCTGCTGTGCATTCAGACTGTCAGGATGCCTCATGTATTTCGATCATGGTATCGTGATCTTTACCATGGTTCCGCCTTTGTTATTGGCTGTAATCGTCATTTTCCCACGGCACATCATGTTCAGCCGCTGCTGTATGTTATCGAGAGCGATATGCGGTTCATTGTTTCCACCCGGATCAAAACCGGTCCCATTGTCTTCAACGGTTATTTCACTGCCGCTGTCTGTCTTTCGGGTTCTGATACTGATATGAAGCGGATCGGAGTCGGGATCCATTCCGTGTTTGATGGAATTTTCAACAATCGGCTGAAGGGTCAGCGGCGGCAGTAGAAAGTCCTTGTGCGGGGTGTCGTAATCCACGAAAAGCGTGTCCTCAAACTGTGCCTGTTCTACTGCGAGATAAGCCCGGGCATGTTCCAGCTCTTCTGAAAAAGGAATCAGTTCCTCACTGGAAATGGCTGTGAAATTCTTGCGCAGATAAGTTGTGAAGTCCAATGTGACCTTCTGGGCGAGGTCGGGATTCTGCTTGCAGAGATAATAAATGCTCATCATGGTGTTATAGATGAAATGCGGGCGCATCTGCAGGACCATGATGCTGGAGCGCTGATGGGCTATTTCCTGCTGCTGACGCATATACTGCTCGATCTGATCCGACAGAATAAAGTTGTACATTGCCAGAGTACAGATACAGATGCTGAGATCGAAGAGAAAGAACGCTTCGACAACTGCGTGGATCATTGTGGCGACTGTCAGAGGAATCAGGTAGATGAGAAAAGCAGAGAAGTATTTTCCGGACAGTCTGCGGCGCCTTTGAATCAGGACAATGAGAGAAATCATCTGAATAACGACCGGCGGAATAAATAACAATGGATGCCATGGACCGCGGAAAAACAGATTCTCGGGGGTAATGTAGTAGAAACGATCCGTAAACTGAGCGGCGAACAGGATCATGAAATAAACAATCCAGATAAAAAGCACGGAATAAAAAACCGGACTTTTTTTCCAGTCCTCTCCGCAGCAGTGCAGAAGATATGCTGTAAGCAGGGGTGGAAGTAATGAGGGTACCAGATACCCAAGATAAGAAGAGATCCGCTCCAGCAGTACGAGACTTGGATTGCCATAGACCAAGAGATCCGCAAAAGAGACAACGATGGAAAGAATGATGATCAAATGAAAAACGATGAAGAATTCTTTGCTCCAGGGATCGATGCCCGGCATGATAAAAGCAATGGCCAGAGCCAGCACTGCCAGCGCCAGCATCGCTCCGACTACGATCAGAAGAGAATAATGCATCAGACAGTTCCTCCTGAAGGAAATGGATAACGCAGATTCTGAAGCTGTGTCCGGACTCCTTCTGAGGTAATCGGTTTGAGCATGAAGCCACTGGCGCCGGTGCTCCACGCATCCAGAGAATAATCGCTGTACGCGGTCAGATAAACAACATTTGTACGGGGATTGATTGAAAGCAGGGTGCGGCAGAGATCGAAGCCGCTTGTCTTGCCGAGTTCGATATCCAGAAAAGCAAGCGAAACAGGGTTTGTTTCTGCATATTCGATTGCTTCAGAGGGACGGGTGAACCCGGTAATCACCGCATGCGGCATGACTTCTTCCAGAATGGGAAGACCGCCTGAAAGAATGATTTTTCTGTCGTCCACCATAATGACATGCGGAATCTCATCGCTTTCCGCGGCCGCATTGAGAAGGGCAGTGACATCCACCTCAAGGCATTTGGAAAGACGGGTTATCATTTTCACATCCGGAAGCCGGCTTCCATTTTCCCATCTGGCGATCGTTGAGCGGGTGACAAAAACAAGGTCAGCCAGCTCGCGCTGGGAAAGACCTTTCTCTATTCTCAGTTTTTTCAGAGTTTCCGCAAAGAACAGTGTCATTTTCCGTACCTGGATTCTTCTGTACAGTTTTAGTTTCGCCTTGACACATACAAAAAAGCAAGGAGTAATTCATGCATTGGGGTGACATTCTGGAACCGCATCTTGAATGGGCTGAGCGAAAATAGGTAAATTATTGTCATCCATCAGGCAATGCTGAACGGATGTGTGAATGGATATGGAGAACAGGAAATGACGGAACTGAAGAAAGAACTGTTCTATGCAGGGCTTGAACCAGAGGAATACGCTGCGGTTGTTCCTGATGCAAGGAAGGAAAATCGAAAGCTGCTGCCGATTTATGCCGCGGCAGGAGCGGTTCTCTTTTCTGTTCTGTTTCTTGTCAGTATGATTCCCGGAGGATGGTTTTCGGAGAATCGATGGGTGTACCTTGGAATGGTATTCATAGAATTCGGCTTTTATGTATGTGCGCGCATTCTGTCGGATAAACACCCGGATATTATAGATCCGCTGGCTATGGTCTTTATCGCCACACTGTATGTATTTTCGTTCTACATCTCTCTGAGTCATCCGGATCTGCCGGCAGTGACGCCGGTGGCTCTGCTTCCGCTGATTCCCTATTTTTTCAATATCAGACCGATTTATGAGATTCTGCTGGCGTTCTGCGCCTGTGTGTTTTACTGTCTGCTTTCCTTTCAGATGAAATCCGGTTATCTGGCAGTAAGCGACCTCTGGAATATGGGATCCTTTACGATTGTGACATTCATTGTCACAGTGGTTCAGGCACGGATGAAATACCAGCTCATGTATCAGTCCAGAAAAAACCGTTATCTTGGGGAAACGGATATTCTGACCGGCGTCAGAAACAGAAATGCGTATGAGCGCAATCTGTTCTATTATGGAAAAAACTGTGCCCGGAATGCGGCGTGTGTATATGTGGATGTGAACGGACTTCATGAAATGAACAATACGCATGGTCATGCGGCCGGTGATCAGATGATCCGTACTGTGGCAAATGCCATGAAGAAGCGGTTCGGAGATAAGAATATCTACCGGATCGGCGGCGATGAGTTTGTAGCTCTGCAGATGGATGTCTCACCTGAACAGCTGGAACAGGATGTGAAGGCTGTAAGGGAGGAAATCAATGCGTCCGGATATGCGGCTTCTTTTGGTACTTCAGTACATGATCGGGAAGGAATCGACATGAAGAGCCTTCTGGAGAAAGCAGAAACGGAAATGTATAACGACAAGCGAAGATATTATTCTGAGAAATCCCACGACCGCAGACGCAGAAACTGATTCCATTTTCATTCGCATTGGAAAAACAGACTGAACTATTTCGGCTGCAGGAATACTGTCATTTCCGGTTCGTTCAGGATGTCCCTGCTTTTTCCTGATGTATAAGGGATGGACATGTGAAAGGATTCGTTCGTACTCTTGAGAGAACAGCATATGATGAAAAATGAAAAAAGAAACTGGATTCTGATTCTTACGATTTTTTCGATCTTCTTTTTTACCGCCTGCACCCGCAGAAGTAAGGTAGATAGCAAAAAGGAAGACATACCTCGTGATACTTCCACCAATTATGTAGTATATGAAGGGGTCTTTCTGAACAGTGAAGATGTATTGAAAATGCTGGAGGAGATCCGGGGACCGAAAGCACCTTATGAAAATGTATCAAAGGAGTATCACGTGACAACCATGTATAAGCCGGAAAAGGATTTCAGGGAGCTGTATGGGAGCGATGTGAGCGTTCACATCATCGGCTACCTGAATGGTCAGGCCACTGCAGATGACGGAACCATTACCCATAATGAAGCACTTGTCGCAGATCTGATCTCAGATGATCCGATCCTGGCAGATTATCTGTCTTCGAGTCAGGAGGGATGGCATATTACGTGTTCCTATGAAACAAAGGCGTTTTATTCCAACCTGATGGATTATTCGAAAGCGCAGAAAGTGGATTATACTCTGTCGGGGAAATTCGGTGCATATATCAACGGAAACTTTGTTTCCTTTGACAGAAATGACGTAGATACCAAGATAGAAACGAATCAGAAGGTGCAGTAAACGGAAGAAAGCACATGGACTGCCAGACCCCGTCAAACATGAAAACCCCGTACAGTCTGTTTACGAATGTACGGGGTCTGTAATTTTATCCGTGAGGAATGGCCGCGGTGGTTTTTAAGCATCCATCATTGACTGACGCTGTTTTACCAGATAATCAGCCAGTCCTCCGGGGCAAGGTACATGCCATCTCCTTCCTTCACCCCAAAGGTCTGATAGAATTCCTCAAACTGCTGAGCAACCACATTACAGCGGAGGTAGTTCAGCGGGTGCACATCATAAAGCACTCTGCTTTCTGCTGACTGCAGAGATCCGGTTCGTGCCCAGAGAAACGCGTTGGCGCGGAAGAAGGTCTCATAAGCAAAGTCCTCAATCTTCTCTGCCATTTTCTGCATGCACTGCATGCCGGTCATATCTGCGATTGCTTCCGTCTGAACAATCTTTCCTCTGACAGGGGTACCGTTGTCAAATGCTACAATCCCGTCATAGTAACGGATCAGTTTCTCTGCCCGCCGGTCGAACTCCGCCTTGTCCTTTTCCGTCCACCAGTTCACGACATTTCCATCCTTGTCATACTGGGCGCCGTTGATATCGAACGCATGGCTGATTTCATGACCGATCACGGTACCGAGGGCGCCGTATTTTTCCTCAACGCTCATATCGCCGCGGTAAGTGATATCACAGAAAAAACCGAGCGAAGCTTTGCATTTACCAGCCAGTCATGATTGACGTTCAGGTACAGATTGTCTTTGGCCTCCGCAGTGGTTTCTTCTGTGACCATTCCCATCACTTCGGAGTTGATCCACGGTTTCATGACGGAGGCATCCATTGGCTGGGTTTTCTTTTCTTCAGATGATGAAATGACCGCTGGCTCAGAAGACGCAGAAGCGGCAGGTGTTTCCGCAGGACCAGAACTTCCACAGCCCGTCAGTAAGGCGTGCACAGAAGCATGAATTACCACGAGTGATTGCTGTTGCAATCTCACGTGGTTTCAAAAGAGTTCTCACGAACTCCCGGGGATTCACGTCTCCCGTATCTGGTTTTATCCAGATTACTTGTTTTTCTGTTTGCTGCGATTGCAAATCATTGCATCATACATCGGATGACGTATTACACGAATGTCATCCCAGTTAAGAGTTTTGCCTTCAAATGCATTCGGAATACATTTACGCATGATGTTCGCAGAACCATTGATATCTGCATTCAGATAAGTGCTGTTTTTTGTTTTGTACAGCCCCCGATGAATGCGGTTGCCCGTAAACTTAACGTTCCTGTCATTTTTGCCATATGTCGGAATGTCGTCGCAGTCCGGAAAACTTGCCTTGCTTGTATAAGATTCTTCTTGCCGAAGTATACGAATACCATGGCGCTCTGCCTGATAAGACAAAATATTCTTCATATGGTCAAAGGGGATCTGTACAAATTTCTGTGTGTTCACTTTACCAATATGAACTTCCTGTTTCCAGAACGGATTATCACCAATCACAATGGTGTCGATACGGTTTTCTACGCACCAGATAATGAAGTGTTTACCCGTTTGTAACATGAAATCATTCATAATGTTATTTCTGCGCTGCGTTACATCGTAATACTCTTCTGTTGGGACAAATTTCCCGTTACAGCCTTTTGTCTGCCGGCTCGCCATAGCGAGATCCTTGTGCATGAATCCGGACATCATGCTGTTTGATGAGCCCACATCTGCTCTGGATCCGGAAATGGTAGGAGAAGTGCTGACGGTAATGAAACAGCTCGCATCCGAAGGAATGACCATGGTCGTTGTCACTCATGAAATCGGTTTTGCAAGAGAAGTGGCTGACAGGATCCTGTTTATGGATGGAGGAGAAATCATAGAAGAGGGAACTCCGGAAGAAGTTCTGAATCATCCTCAGAAGAAGAGAACCATTGATTTCCTGTCAAAGGTTCTGATCTGAATGTATGGGAAAGGTGATGCGTTCACCTTTTTTCTTCTGCATCTGAAACATGCATGCATAGATTCCGCAGAAGGTGAACAATGTGAGTGGATGAGTATACGCAAAGGATCTTCGGCTGCTGTGAGAGGAAAGATAGATTTCAATCCGTCATCTTAGCGGATATTAGAATATGAGAACTTACGGTAAGATATACATGGCAGTACAAACGTGTCTTTTTTCCATCAGAAGATTCGTACAGCTGTTCATAAGCG
>Ga0310691_10009160_pt1 | contig 10086 bp, 21 predicted proteins | sample 176DNAGHGlowgp2_FD_203887 | JGI IMG/M metagenome (GOLD analysis project Ga0310691, IMG submission 203887) | Sheep rumen microbial communities from Palmerston North, Manawatu-Wanganui, New Zealand - 1766 DNA GHGlow gp2 (v2) (version 2) | ecosystem: Host-associated > Mammals > Digestive system >...
TATAAGGAAGCGTTTGGCACTGATCAAATCAGTGTTCGGCAAAGAACCAAAGTTTTCCGGCATGTTTCAGAACAATAACGAAGTCAATCACTTGGCTGGTGCCGGCCGCAAGTCTAAGACCAACGGCCGTAAAGAGTGCTGTACATATAGACATCACGGTAGCTATGGCTCGGCAGAACACTATAGCGTACATGACCAGAAGCAGATTGATGATATGAATGACCAGATGAAAGAGTATAAAGAAGGGATGCTTGTATGGGTGTAATGATTCCGGACATGCCAATGCCCAGGGGATGCGGAGAGTGCTGGCTAACATATGCAGACTATGACGAGGACGATTGTCCGATAGACAGATGTGTTCTGACCGGGCGAATGGTTTGGAATGATGTAATAGAACGTGCAGAGGATTGCATGTTAATGGAGACTGATAATGACTGTGTATGAGAGAGATGACTTAATTAAAAGGCTGAAATATTCTTCTATATATAATACGCCTTGCCCAGAATGGGTTTATAAGATGATAGCTGTGATGCCGACAAATCCGGCAGAAGAAATTATACCAGCGCCAGAAGGAGATAAAAATGCATCAGGTAAATAGTATATATTTTGACCCAAAAAAATATGAAAGCGACTGTGAAATGTGGAGTGATGTCACCGAAGTAATGCGAGTACTCTGCAAAAACGATCACATTATAGTAGTGAATCAGGACGAATTCGGACAAGTTTTCCTTGATTTTGAGAGTGCAGACAGAGAGCTTGGCGCGCCGTTTCCGTTCTGGTTGTCTCCAGAAGAAGAAGAAAGTGTAATCTGGGATAGTGCGGAGGATAATGAAGATTGCTTGCAATAACAATACTTGAGATTTTGTTTTTAGCAATGGTAGTAACAGCATTGATAATAGGAATGGGATTAGATATGACCAGAGATAAAAGACAGATAATTAAACAGAATAAAGAACTGATTGCCAAGTATCCATTTCTGGCACTTAAGAGTTATGACTTTGATAATGACATTTATTACATTCCGGATGACTATGACTATATGGTTACTTGGCTAGATTTCATGCCTGAAGGATGGTATAAGGCATTCGGCTTGCAGTTATGCGAAGAGTTAAAAGAAGCGCTAGATGAATATAATTACGCTGATAAATATATAATTGACGAAGTGAAAGAGAAATACGGCGAGTTGAGGATATACGATACCGGCATTCCACAAGGCTGTCGAGTATGGGATGTGATTAAAAAATATACAGATTTGTCGCGACGGACTTGTATTACGTGTGGCGCTCCGGCAACGAAGATGAGTCTTGGATGGATTTCACCATATTGTGATAAGTGCGCTGATGAAATGAAAGGTCAATATATAGATATAGATGGCGACCCATTTGAAGAATGAAAGGACTGTATATGAGCAGAGAAGAAGTACTAGAAACATTAGAACTTATACACGTATTTTGCACTGATTGTCCGGAAGACAAACATAAGATTGACGAGATAATCGAAGCAATCCGTAAACAACCCACATGGGTTTCATAAAATGATTTATCGTAGGCCGCCTTTAATGAACGATTTAACAAATAAGCGCATCTGCAAACACCCAACCAATTGAACATTATTTTGGCGGCCTAAAGGAGTAAATATGATAGAAATTGACGATGCAACAGAGAAAGAGTTTTTAGAGCTATTATATTCCATCGCTAAATATAAAGCAGAAGAAAGTACAAAGCTGATGGATGAACTTATAGAAGCACTCAATAAGCAACCTGGATAAATTTTATAAGCCGAAAAACATAAAATAGAAATGCCGAAAAACATATAATGAGAGGTGCAAAGTATTATAGAGAATCACGCCAGATAATATTTGAAATTACTACTAGTGAAAGGAACTGATATGACGGAACTAGAATGGCTGAAATTTTTACGAATGATCTGCGAGTGTAATCCCAGAGAAAATGAGCAGATAGTCAATTTGAAAATTCCTACGTTGGATGGCGTTCAATTAAGCATGGGAGGCAGATACCGAGTGCATGGCAAAGAAATAGCTTATGAACATATGAAGGAATATATAGAAAATAGAATAAAAGAATTAGAGGAGAACGAATGAAGAAGATTTTAATTGTAATTGATATGCAGAACGACTTTATTGACGGGCCATTAGGCTCGGATGCGGCACGTAAGATCGTGCCAAAGGTAATAGAAAAGATTGAGTCTTGGGATGGCGATTTAATTCTCACCAAGGATTTTCACACAGAAGATTATCTCTACAGCAATGAGGGCAGACATCTACCGATTCCTCACTGCATCGAAAATACTGCCGGATACAAAATTAATCCATATGTTAAGGAAGCAGCATGGAAGTTTGCGGATAATAACAGAGATCTGCGTATGAGGTTCCGGCATAAATTCACTTTTGGCGATTATGAAATGCCTAATATTATAGAAGAAAAGCCGGAGAGAATTGAGATCATAGGATTGGACACAGATGTTTGCATCATCTCAAATGCGCTGATTCTTAAAGCTAAATACCCAGAAGCTGATATTGTAGTTGACGCTTCATGTTGTGCCGGCACTACAAAGGAACTACACGAAGCTGCGCTGAAAGTAATGAAAAGTTGCCAGATAGAGATTGAAAATTGGAGTGAGGATGGCGAAAAAGAAAGAAAATAAATTTCAGCTGATTGCATTCTGGACAGACGAAGGCAAGAGATATTATCAATTAGGGCGCAAGATTGATGAGGACAAACCTTTGGCGGACGGCAATGTTGAGTGGAAAGTAGATAAACATGGTAAACCAATAAAGTTCGATGATTATTATCAAACGGTAATATCGAGTGGAAAGTTGATACACATGGTGAACCAATAAAGTTGGATGATTATTATCAAGTTGAAAAGGAGTGCAAATAATGCCGGTTTCTGCGATTATATTGGCACTTACTGGAGCGATTCTGATGATGGCAGTCAGCACTATAGTAGAAGCAAGGTTCAGACCTGTGGTCGCCGGTGTGGCTGCCGGACTCGTCTTTCTGGCAATACTGATAATAGGTTTGTTCTATACAGAAAAGAATAAAGATGAGTTTAAAGATCCGCCAGTAGTTAAAGAAATGGAGATGACTTATTGGACTTAATTAAAAGACAAGATGTAATAAATGCACTGAGAGATAAGGCAGATGCATATACTTCGCCAGATGCACAGATGGCTTTAAAAAATTTTATAACAACTGTAATGAGTTTGCCGTCAGTAAATAATGCCGGAATTGACCGATTAATTAATAATTCTGTTGAAACGCATGGCATAGCATATGTGCAGATGGAAGGACAGCCATTTGAACCGGTGGCAGTATGTAAAGAATAGTATGTATAAGGTCATGTGTAATTAATTTATGCATGACCTTACCTATTAAAAGGAGATAATTATGACACTTAATGAGAAATACAATTTAACAATTAAAGAATGCGCCAAGTATTTTGGCATAGGCGAAAATAAAATTAGGCAAATTGTGAATAACAATCCTGAGGCTAATTACATCTTAAGAGTAGGGAACAAGACACTGATTAAGCGCAAGAGATTTGAAGAGTTAATTGAAAGGACGGATTGCATATGATAAATTATTATGTACATGATCTTGTTGCGCAGTCAAGGAAAGGAGCGTAATGAACAGCAGCAAGAGAGATTGTAAGGGCAGAAAACTCCTAAGAGGAGAGAGCCAACGTAGTAATGGTATGTACCAATACAGGTATATAGGTTTAGATGGAGAGAGGCATTCAGTATATAGCTGTCGGTTAGTTGAAACTGATCCTATTCCGCCAAACAGCAAGAATACTGTTCCTTTAAGGGAACTAGAAAAGGATGTAAAAAAGAATCTCGAAAACGAGATAAGCAAAACAAAAAAGCTTACGTTTGAAGACTTGTTTAATAAGTTTATAGAGATGAAATTTGAAATCCGGCAGACAACGAAAGACAGTTACAAAGAACTATATGACAGATATATAAAGCCGAAGCTGGGAAACAGACTTATTGAAAAGATAAAGTACAGTGACATCAAAACTATGTATATATCGCTGATGACAGATAACGGATTGTCCGGAGGCACAGTCAAGAAAATAGACTGCTTCATAAAACAGACATTTGACTTGGCGGTTTTAGACAATATGATACTCAGCAATCCTTGCACTGGCGTTATCAAAGAACTGAGAAAGGCTAGTCAATTTAAACCTAGGAAACGAACGGCACTCACTGTAGAACAACAAACAGCTTTGGTCAAATATGTGGGTAAATCGCCAAAGTATAAGTGCTGGTTGCCACTGATAGTATTTCTATTAGGAACAGGATGCCGAATAGGCGAAGCAGCCGGACTGTATTGGAGCAATGTAGATTTTGATAATAACATGATACACATTGACCATTCGCTCACAACAATAAGCGGTAAGCACTCAATCACCGAGCCAAAGACGGACAACGGATACAGAGATATCCCAATGCTGGACGATGTAAAGAACACATTGAAAGCACTGTATGTAGATGGCGCAGAGGGTTACGTGTTTGTGAACAGGCATGGACATTTCATAGACCGGAATTATTTCAATGCTACCTTAAAGAAGATTTGCAGAAATTTTAATTTACAGTCTGAGGATGTGAAGCTGCCGGAAGATATTTCACCGCATGTGTTGAGGCACACGTTTTGCACTAGGATGTGCGAGAATGAGAGCAATGTGAAAGTTATCCAGGCGGTAATGGGTCACTCAGATATATCTACTACGATGGATATATACACTGATGTGTTTGATTCAAAGAAGCAAGAGGTGTTTGATAATCTAAATGGTAAGATAATTCTTACAGCTTAATTACACCATTTCCTTTATTACACCATTTGTTACACCATTTGGGTACTAAGATATAACAACTTATAACAAGATATGTGAACTTTGGTAAAGTAATATTGTAGCTCACTGGGTAAAGAAAAAGCCCAACAAATGCTTTAAAATCAAGGTTTGTCGGACTTTTCTGGTTGAAGCCACTGGCCGGACTCGGACCGGCTACCTCATCATTACGAGTGATGCGGTAGACCACCAACAAACGCCTAAAATTCAACATTCTTTGAGCCGAAAAACCTCTGTTACACCATTGTTACACCATTTGAATTTGACTGCGCAATAGATTTTGTTTTTCGGAACTAACTACCACATGTGACCGGAAAAAATTCCTGTTAGATTTGATAGCTAATTTTGTTGACGTAAAAAAAATAAGCCACCACGTTTTTAGCGTGATGGCTTTTCTACATAATATTATTTGATCAGAATGAATTCTGTTTTGTCATTAACTGCCTCGCTCCTGTGTGAAGCGTCTTTGATAAGCGGAATAACTTTCTCAACATCTTCCTCGCTGAATAATTTCTTGGTGAGTAGTCCGCATTCATTTCTGCCTTCCTCGTCAAATCCGTCTGGAAAGGCGATCTGTATTCTTGACGTATCTTCTTCGCCATTAAACACATGGACATTTTCTTTGACTTCTAATCTACCATTATAACTCTGGCATTCTATATGATACTGTTGAAAAACGCCTTGCCGATTTTTGCCTACCAGAAAATAACTTCTTTGTCCAATCCGTACAATCTTGTCTTGTCTGTCAGAAATATATTTCTTAATGGCATCTACAACCTCTTCAAAGCTTTTTTCTGTGGGCAAAACGAGATTTAAAATCTTTGAAACGATTTCTGCATCCCAGAATTTGCCGACATAGCCTAACGCCAGATTGTCATTCAGCCGGATTATCTTTGAAGTACTGTCATTGATAACGGCAATTTCGCCATTCTCATCAATCTTAGACCGCCTGGTGTCAGCGACTAGCAGACAGCAGTCTTTCCGGCAAGCAGATATTATCATACTCATGATATTGAATGTCCATGAAGCAGATGTGAGCGAACAATTAGTTACTGCATCCATTATATCCATTAATCTCATTCCCTTCAATCAGTATTTAAAAACTCGGGCAAGGATTTGCACCTTACATGGCAGGTCAGATTTACCCTTGTACTTCGGTACCTGCCTTATTTCTTAAGCGTCTACCTATTCCGCCACCGAGTTAATGTTAGTTTATTCAGTTGGTTCGACTTCTGTCACTTCTGCGTCAATTGCAGCAAGTGCCGTATGGTCGAATGATTCATTTCTAAGCATACTGCCGACTTCTGTCATCAATGTAACGGCATGAAGTGGCAGAGTAGATATAGCTGCAGCTGCCGCCACAGTGAAATATCCGTGATAAGCATCTGCAATCTTATCATAAGTATAAACAAGAGTGCCGATTTGTCCATCAGCATTCTTCTGTATTTCTAATACAATGTACATATAAACTCCTTTTACCAGGTCGAAACGACCGTGTATGTTAGATTTGAAACATTGCCCAGGGCATTCAGCTTGACTTTGTCCGAAGAACTCATAAGGCCATCAGCAGTAGTTGTTGCCACATCCAGATTATCCAAGAAAGCTTTATCAGTGGATGTCATTAATCCGTTCTTGGTAGATGTGGCTAAATCTCTATATCCGTAATCACACATCATCCAATGAGATCCGTCAAAGACAAAGGAAATAACTGCGCCAGAATGCCAGTTTTCCTGTACTTGTGTTCCTATAGTGTAAGTGCCATACTTGTGCATCGGATAAGCGCCTGTGCCATTGACATTAAGTGTCGGATTCGTGGCAGTGTTAGTATTGGTAAACATAACATTTACAAGCGCGCCTGTTGTCAGAGTGAATCCGGCAAGAGTAGCTACTTTATCAACTGTATCTGCATCCGAAGCACATGTGGCATAATTGTAATTAGCTGTTAATACACCATTTGCATCGATGTTCAGATTAGAGCCGACTTTGACTCCGCCAAGGTCACTAGATGTTGCTTCCGGCAATGTGTAAACCGTATCAGTAAATACTGCGTCTGCCGGAACATCGGTTTGCACAGTATGTCCATTTAAGTTTGAATCCCTTATGTCGTATGTTGTTCCATTTGTTGCGGTGATTTTGCTGACATCAGCCATCTAAAACCACCTCCTTATGATACTGTTACAGTTCCTGACGTTCCGCTGAAAGATCCTGTCGGAGCCTTTGCAGTTCCGGTAAATGATCCGCTCGGAGCCTTTGCCGTTCCGCTGAATGAGCCAGAAGGTTTGGCGGCAGTTCCGGTGAATTTTAATTCAGCACCTGTGCCTGTGAATTCCGGCTGAGTAGCAGTAGCGGACTGGATGCCGGTGACGACTGTGGTAGCTGCGCCCTGAGTAGGCAGAGTACCCTGGTTGAAAGAGAATGTCATAGTTCCGTTTGTTACTTCGACTTCTAATTCCGGCAGAGTACCCGTGCCGGTCATTGAATTAACTGTAGATGTGTTAGGAGTAACAGTGATTGTAGGAGTAGATACTGTACCTTCTGGCGTGTAGTTAGCCGTTCCGTTTCCTTTGCTGATAGTTCCAGCCGGAGTGAAGTTATTGAAAGACAGACTGCCTTCCGGCGTGTAGCTGTCCATAGCTATAGTTCCCTCTGGAGTGTAACTGTTGATAGTCACAGAACCAGCCGGAGTATAACTGCCGGAAGCAGTATCATTAAATGCCAGATCACCAAGGTCAGCGGTCTGCGCGTATCCACTAAGGTCGATAGTAAATCCCATTTTCTCCCAGGCGGATGGAGTCGCAGTAGCTATTGTTTCTGTACAGAACCATTCAGAACTGTCAGCAGTATTGATCCAGACATCACCTTTGTTTGCAGAAGTTATAGCTTTAATGGCAGCTTCACTAGCTTTTGTTCCCTGAAAATTAAGAACATGTCCAAGTCCGGCAATCACTCCATCAACATAGGCCTTGATGACTTTATTCTGGACTGCATTCTTAGAAGTGTCGGACATTGCAGTATCTACTGTGGCACCTTCTGGAATGTAAGGTTTGTTGGCCAAGTCTTCGTAGTCGCCGGATGTAGCGACTGTCGCAAGTCCGGTAATAACATCTGTGCTTATTTTATGGCTTGAATCAATCTTGTCCTGTTTAGAGGTTTCCAAGCCGGTAATGGCTGTCCTGGCTTCAGCATCCTTAATATAATGAGTAGTGCCAGATGTATCTATGACAGTATCTACATAACTGTAATTAGCGTTATCTTGCATAGATTTTTCCTTTCTTTGTTACTAAAACGTGATAACCAGAGCGCCGGAAGCGTTCCGATAAACACGAGTCTTATTATTCCAAGACTCCCGTTCTGCATCAGTCACGGCTTTATCCTCGAGGTCAGACAATCTTTCTTCCAGTCCGGTGATTGCTGATATTGGGTGTGCATCCGCTTCGTCTCTTCCACGCAATTCGTTATGCTTTTCAGCATTGAATACCTGGACTCCATCCATCACGTTAGAACTGAAGTCCTCGTCTGTATCGAATCCCATGTTGAAGGCTGTAGTAAGCTCTTTTTCCTCGAAGGTCATATTGAATTCAGCCATCACAATACCTCCTTGTTCAGCACCTCATTGACGTTAACTGTAAGGATATTGGATGCCATGACTTTTTCGCCTGACTTTACTCTCATCTGCACTTTGGCGATATCTGCCTTGAAAAGCGCAGTCTCTTGCTGTGTAAATGTGACAGAAACCTTAGTACCATCCATCTCTACGTCAGCTTCTGTCTTCTCGATAATCGTCTTGCCGTTCTGTTTGTACGTCAGAATCAGCTTGTCGATCAAAGATGTTTCGAACGGGAGGTTAAATGTGTGTGTAGGAGTAGTGACTCTGTACATAAACCCTCCTTTTGTTTGCATAATGAAAGAGGAGAGCAGAATTGCTCCCCTCGTGTTGCTTTATTGGCGATTTGCCCCATTTCGATAATAAAACTGTAATTTTATTTACATCATTTTAGGGCAAATTTCCGAAATTTCTGAATTTCCCAAATTGACCCCCAACAAACCTTGATTTTAAGCCATTTGTTGAGGGTCTTTTTGAGAATTCATGAAGTTGTGAAAAACTGTGTTTTAATATAAAATTGTTGTTTTATTGATAGTGATAATTGAATATTAATTCATTTTCGGTAATTAATTTTCTATAGTTTATGCTGATGGTAATAGTAATATTCTTGCAGTTATAGGAACATTAGTTATGGGAGATGTTCTGGCATTGTAAATACGCACTCTAATATAATTATTATATATTGCATCAATCCATATAGGCACTATGTTCAGAGCGCTTCTATTTATTACTGTTACTCCGCCAACTACATATCCACTTGGTAAAGTGTAATTAATATCCACATAATTTCCTGTGCCTGCTGCGAGTGACTCCAATGTCTTACTCACTTCTATTATTTGATATGAGTCTATTGCTCTATATTTCTTATAACCTGTTAACACTCCATTTTGAAACCTTCCAGTAACTATGCAATTTGACCCTATTTCTATTATGCTATCCATAACAGATGCAGTCGATTTACCTATAATACCCCATCCAGTTGCATTTTCACCAAATAGAGAGTTACATACTGAAGCATTCATTCTTATTTGTATTGACTCATACATACTTATTTTATTGTATAAAGTTACCAAATCAGCTTCAGAAGTAATTTGAAAAGATGGATTCATAGGATACATATTATTATTATCACTATCTTTAAGCTGTACTAAATTTCTTGCCATACTGTAATATGGACGTAACTGATAGCTTGCTGAACTCTAAAGTCTTATACTTCTGTCAAATTGAATTTATACCATGACCGCCATATCATATCATTGGCTCTGTATCGTGTATAACAATCTTGAGTACCAATTCTAAATGCTAACTGTCTTACAAGGTTTCCACTACCGATAACGATAACCAACCAATACTGTGATGATGATGGTTGATTTAATGTAATGTTTCCACAGTAGTAAAACCCAGACCTAATCAAATCATTAAAATCTGTTACGCTTGTCACATTCAGTAAGCCTCCACATATTGAACTAAAGTCCAAGTACAAGCCATCATTCAATTTAATGCTTTTAGACATATTAATGTCTTTCGGTAATTATTGTTGTGGTTAATTATCCAATACGGAGTGCTTGTATATAAATAGATACATTCACTGTTGTCGGTACATTTTG
>Ga0310691_10009161_pt1 | contig 10085 bp, 9 predicted proteins | sample 176DNAGHGlowgp2_FD_203887 | JGI IMG/M metagenome (GOLD analysis project Ga0310691, IMG submission 203887) | Sheep rumen microbial communities from Palmerston North, Manawatu-Wanganui, New Zealand - 1766 DNA GHGlow gp2 (v2) (version 2) | ecosystem: Host-associated > Mammals > Digestive system >...
GGGGGATGAAGGAGAGCCAGGTGTCGTAGGGGAGCTTGGTGTTCCTGAGGACGGAACCCATTCCCTTGAAGGTGCGGACTGCACGGCAGCAGGAGCATTTCCACCTCTGTGTTCCTGCGGCGGTCCTTCCGTAGGCGGTGAGCTCTCCCTTCTCGCATATGGGGCAGATGATCTCCTCGGGGACTTCGAAGTCCATGAAGCACTCGTCGATGATGGCGTGGATCCTTGCGCCGAGGCCGTTCTCCGGGTTCTCTTCAATCATCTTTCCCATGATTTAGTATATAGGTTCTGAGTATATAATACATTCAATGTTATAGAAGTTATTTGACCAACACGCTGGTAACCTATATCGAAAAAACAAACATCTGGCTCTTCAATTGGAGAGGATGTATTCATCGATGACGTTATAGAACGATGACACGTCCACGCCCCTGTCTCTCAGGATCAGGAGACCGGCGACCGCGGGCATTATCCCCAGGGTCTTCGAGGTCTTGCGGCATTCCGAGTTGAAGTCCTTTATGGTCATCCCGTTGGATGTCGCCAGGTCTATGAGCTTCTCGAACAGGTCCTCGTTGGCCGTTTTCTCGGCTGAGACCGGGTTGGCGGCACGTGCCCTGAGCTCCTCGGAGGGTCTGTAGGTGACTGGGACGCTGACGGAATCTATGTCGATGGTCGGGCGGATGTAACCGTCCTTGATGGAGACGCATCCGTCCGCTTCGAGCACTTTCGCGAGCCCGGGGGCATCCTTGGCGGGTATCCACCTCAGGTCGATGCTGACCACCATGCTGAACTCCTTCTCCGTAACGACGTCCTTCCCGCGGGAACGGAAGAATGCAGCGGTACAGACCTCGGAGTCGGACATGTCCGTTGCAAGCATGCGGATGTTCAAATACGTTGCGCTTTATTATAACGCGCGCGCGGATTTTGATTTCTAACTAACAAAATAAAATAACGCGTGCGTGCGAAAGTTTATAACTAAGTCGCAGGTACCACAGATTCATTCGGGTGACTTTGAATGAAGTACACAAGGTTTGAGAAAGCAAGGATCATCGGGGCCCGCGCACTGCAGATCTCCTACGGCGCGCCCGTTCTCGTTGATTTTCCCGAGAGCATGATCGACCCCATCGACGTCGCTCTTCTCGAGTTCGAAAAGGACCTCATCCCGATCACAGTCGTCAAAGACTGATTTACAAAGCAGAGGCAATAGAAATGACCGCAAACGACGATGTTCAGTTTGTTTCCGACAGCGAGCTCCTCGTGCCCGAGGAGACCTACCTCACCTCCGGTGTCCACATCGGTACCCAGTACAAGACCAGCGATATGATGGGCTTCATTTACAAGGTCCGCCAGGACGGTCTGTACGTCCTCGACATCAAGAAGACCGACGAGCGCATCAGGGCCGCCGCCAAGTTCCTCGCCCGCTTCGACCCCCAGCGCATCCTCATCTGCTCCATGAGGCAGTACGGACAGCGCCCCGCCCGCGAGTTCTCCAAGGCTATCGGAGCCCCCGCCTTCGCCGGCAGGTTCGTCCCCGGTACCCTGACCAACCCCATCAACCCCGCTTACATCGAGCCCGAGGTCCTGGTCGTAACCGACCCCGCCGCCGACAAGCAGTCCCTGTCCGAGGCCCTCAACCTCGGTATCCCGATCGTCGCCCTCTGCGACGCCAACAACGAGACCCGCAACGTCGACCTCGTCGTCCCCACCAACAACAAGGGACGCCGCTCCCTCGCCTGCGTCTACTGGCTGCTCACCCGCGAGGTCCTCCTCGCCCGCGGTGACATCAAGGATGCCGCCGACTTCAAGCTCCAGATCGACGACTTCGAGGCCAAGTACTGAGCAAACTCATTCCCGGGGGACTTCCCCCGGGCCACCTTTTTATCCCGTTTCCACGATTATGCGCATATGCGCATGCCTGCCGCGGCCAACCGCTTCTATTCCGCCGACGAGGAGGAGGTCAGGTCCGATATCGAGGCCTGTTTCAGGGCAGGTCCGGGTATGCCAGGTCCCCGTTCCGACCGCAGGCTGAAAGCCGCCGTGGTCCCTCATGCGGGATACATCTTCTCCGGCACCTGTGCCGCTTATGTGTACAAGGAGATGGCGGAGTCCCGCCGTCCGGAGGCGTACATCGTCATCGGTCCGGACCATTACGGGAACGGCTATGCGGCCTCGATGTGCTCCGACGAGTACTGGACGCCGTTCGGACCCTGCGAGACCGCTTGGGAGGTCGTTTCCGCCCTGTCCAGGGAAATCCCGGACGTCCCCGACGCCCACCGCCGCGAGCATTCGATCGAGGTGGAGCTTCCCTTCCTGAAATACATCGATCCGGACGCCCGCATCGTCCCCATAATTATGGGGGACCAGAGGCCGAAGGCGGCGGAGAAGCTCGCCTCCCAGATACGTGCCGCGACCGAGGGGATGGACGTCATGGTGATCGCATCGAGCGACCTCGTCCATTACGTCCCGAAACCGTACGCGGACCGTATGGATTCCATGTTCCTCGACCGCGTGTCCGCAAGGGACATCGACGGGATGTACTCCCTCGTGAGGTCGGAGAGGCTGACGGTGTGCGGCTACGGGCCCATCGCAACGGCGATGGAGGCGACATCGCCCGAGCACGTGGACATACTGTGCCAGACTGATTCTTCTGCCGCAGGTTATGATTCGGAATCCGTGGTCGGATACGGTTCCGCGATAATGTATTGATAGGGGGCTTCCGCCCCCTTGAGATGTTTCAGTCGTCGATCCTCTTGATGTACTTGAGGTTCGGCTCGTAGGCGAGTCCCTTGTCGAGAAGGCCTTCGATGATCTCCTCCAGCTCCATGCTGGAGATGCCTTCCTCTGCGCAGCGGGATTCGAGAAGGTCCCTGGGGGCACCCTTGCCGTCGTTGAGCTCGTTGAGGAGCGAGAGCACGAGTCCCTCCTTGTCCTCGCCTCCGGAGGATGCCGCGGGCGCGGCAGCGGGGGTCTGGGGGGCGGGGGAACCGTCTGCGGGCGCGCCGTACTCGTCGTCGAGGTCGAACTCGTCCGGGATGTCGGAGTCGTCGACCAGACCGAGGTCCACGTTCCTCTCGGGGAGGAGCTTGCGGAGGGCGGCCTGGATGGGCTTGAGGTAGGCGGCGGCGTCGGGGGAACCGTACTGGTCGATGGCCAGGGCGATGCCGGGTGCGGCGGACTCGGGGATGCCCGAGTCCACGAGGGCGTCGACATCGGTGCTGCCGACGTTGAGGGCCCTCTTCATGGTCACGAGGCGGTTCCACGTGGTCTTGGCGGTGTCGAGGATCCACTGCTGCTCGACCTCCGCGGTGATGGGTACGATGCGCTCGGGCCTGACGGACACGTAGGTCCTGTCCTCGGTCGAGTAGGATTTGACCTTCCCGACGACGGCCACGAGGCTCGGGGTGTCGATCTCGTTCATGGACGAGGCGGCCTCGGGCTGGAAACGGCCGATGTTGATGAAGACGGTGCCGTTGGCCACGTCCTGGATGCGGCCGCGCCACATGGGTTCGTCCTCGGTGCCGACGTTCTCCTTCTCGGTGAGGACACCGGCGATGAGGACGCGGTTGATCATGGCGCCGAGACGGGAGAGCTGGTACGAGGGTTTCATGTCCTCGTCGGCCTTGATCTCGAAGGATGCGGAGTTCAGCTCGGTGCTGAAGACGCGCCAGTAGGTCTCGCGGATGGAGGTCACATCATCCCCTCCTCTACTTCCTTGTAAAGCTGTTCGGCCTCGGACTTCACATCCGTGGCGACCTCCTCCAGGGAGCGGGCGCTCATCTGGGGTCCGAACTTCTCGTCGGCGATTACGTTGCCGGTGACGGTGATCCTCTTCAGGATGACCTTGGCGGCGATGCGGTTGGAGATGGGCGAGGAGTCCCCGAGCTCCTTGGCGGAGGCCTCGGCCTCCTCCAGGGTGATGCCGGAGAGTTTCTCGGTGTCGTTCCTGCCGATGATCACGCTGATGGCGCCGGTGCCGTCGTCGAGGGTGGTCTTGAGCCTCAGGTCGGACAGGGGGGCATCCACGATGCCGTGCACGCTGCAGTTGCCGTTGACGATGGAACGTTTGCACTGGGGGCAGCGTTTGATCAGACCGGAGCCGGTCTTGACGTCCACGATGATGCCGGACAGGGAGATGTCGATGCCGCCCGCGCGGGAAATCTCCTCCACGGTGCGCAGGACGGATCCGGAGGTGACGTTGCCGAGATCGGCATCGCTGGCACTCACGACGGAACCGTTCCCGATGTTCAGCTGGGGGATACCCTTCCAGCTGCGGATGTAGGCGTTCTCGATGGTGACGACGCTGCCCGCGGTGAGGCCGAGGTCCTCCCATACGCTGAACTGGATCTTGCCGGTGGAATCGGCGATCATGCCGCCCCACACGACCCTGTCCTCTCCCCTGACGTTGACGTTGCGGGGAGAGATGTCGAGGATCTTCCCGGTGACAGTGACAGAGTTGTCCTTGTCGGTGATGTCGCCGATGGAGACGGTCTTGGCGGGGGCGGATGTCCTGCCCGCGACCTCGATGGTGACGCCGGTAGCGGGGGTTACGCTGCCGCGCGACCCGATGTTGATCTGTACCTGGTCCCTGAAACGTTTGGTGTACGCCTTGTTGAAAACGTAAACGGATCCCTTCTCGAAATTCCCTTCGTCGGACCAGATGGTGAAGGGTGCGGTGCCGGTCTCGTCTCCGGCGATACCGGAGAAGATGGTCTTGTTGGCGCCCTTGACGGAGATCTCCTTCTTCTCGACGAAGACGATCTTCGCGGTGATGTTGACCATCATCTCGTCGCCCTGGAGCTCGGCGATCTTCTTGGTGACCGCCGCGCTGCTCACGGACGATGCGCGGGGGGCGCTGTATTTCTTTATTATGCCGCTCCTCGCGGCCTCAATCGCGATTCCGTACTGGACAATGTATTTTTCCAATTCAGTGCGGAGTGTCTCGACGGGGACCTTCCCCTCGAGGCGTTCTGCCAGGTCCTGGGCCTGGGCGTTAAGTTCGTCTGCGTTCATGTCATGGCCTCTCTTCGGTGTCTTTTTGTTCCGAGGCTGTATCCGCGGGACGTAAGTCCCGCAATCGGACAGAGGTCTGTCTACCCTTATAAAACAATCCCGCGGAGTCAACAAATCGGGTGCCCGCGCGCAAGATACATTTAAAAAGGTCGGGCCGATAGTAGTGTATGGTTCCAAAGGAGAAGATTGACGAGATTCTCTCGGGATACGACCCGGAGAAGATCACCATCGCAACCCTCTGTTCTCACTCTTCTCTGCAGATTTTCCATGGTGCACGCAAGATGGGTTTCCGTACCCTCGGCCTGGTCACCAAGCACAACGAGAAGATCTACGACGCTTTCCCTCTGGCTAAGCCCGACGAGTTCATCACCTACGACAGCTACAAGGACATGTCCGACCGTGCGTCGGAGCTCGTCGACAGGAACGTCGTCCTCATCCCCCACGGGTCCTTCGTGGAGTACATGGGCGCCAAGCGTTTCGAGGACTTCATGGTCCCGTCCTACGGCAACCGCGCCGTCCTCCAGTGGGAGTCCGACCGTGCCCTCCAGAGGCAGTGGATCACGTCCTCCCCCGCACCCATGCCCAAGCTCATCACCGACGCCCGCGAGATAAAGGAGCCAGTCATGGTCAAGTACCACGGCGCCAAGGGCGGAAGGGGATTCTTCATCGCCAAGGACTACCCGGATTTCAAGATGGGCATCGACAACACCCAGCCGTATACCATCCAGGAGTACTGCCTCGGAACCAGGTACTACCTTCACTTCTTCTACGATCCCCTCAAGACCGACGGATACCGCATCAAACAGGGCGGATCCCTCGAACTCCTGTCCATCGACAGGCGCGACGAGTCGAACATCGACGAGATGTACAAGCTCGGGAGCCTGGAGGACGCCAAGCGCCACGGTCTCTATCCCAGTTTCGTGGTCACCGGCAACACCCCCGTCGTAATCAGGGAGAGTCTCCTCCCCAAGGCCTTCGAGATGGCCGAGAACATCGTCAACCGCTCCTACGAGCTGTTCGGCGGCATGTGGGGTCCGTTCTGCCTGGAGACCGTCGTCAACGACAAGCTGGAGTTCCGCGTGTTCGAGATCTCCACCCGTATCGTCGCCGGTACCAACCCGTTCATCAACGGTTCCCCGTACGCCGAGATGATCTACCCCGGTCTCTCCACCGGCGGCCGTGTCGCCATGGAGATCAGGGACGCGATCAAGGACGACAAGCTGAGGGAGCTCCTCAGCTGAAGCGGGGCATGCCATTAGTGCGGATTTTATAATACGTCGATGTTCCGAAGTCCAACCAAGGTGACAGTTACGGTCTCGAAGAGAGTACAGCAGATTCCCGCATCCCCGACGATAGCAATCTCAAACCGCGTAAGCCAGATGAAGTCCGAGGGTGTGGATATCATCTCGTTCTCTCTCGGCGAGCCGGACTTCACCACGCCAGCCAACATCATCGAGGCCGCCAAGGAATCCCTCGACGCCGGATTCACCCATTACACCCCCAGTATGGGCATCCCCGAGCTGAGGAAGGCCATCGCCGCCAAGGCGAGGCGCGACAACGGCATGGACGTCACCGCGGACAACGTAATGGTCACCCCGACCAAACTGGCTCTTTTCCTCATCTCACTGACGTACATCGATCCCGGGGACGAGGTTATCATCCCCGATCCCTGCTGGGTCACCTACGACGCCCACATCCGCCTCGCCGGCGGCGTCCCCGTCCGCGTCACCACCAGCTACGAGGACGGTTTCGTCATCGACCCCGCCAAGCTCGAGGCCGCGATCACCCCCAAGACCAGGATGATCATCCTCACCACCCCGTCCAACCCGACCGGGTGCGTCATCCCCGAGAAGACCCTTCGCGCCATCGCAGATATAGCTATCAAGAACAACATCATGGTGGTCGCCGACGAGATTTACGAGAGCCTCGTCTACGAGGGCAAGCACTTTTCCATCGCCACCTGCCCCGGGATGGAGGAGCTGACAATCACCGTCTCCGGATTCTCCAAGACCTATGCCATGACCGGCTGGAGGGTCGGATGGATAGTCGCCTCCGCGGCCAACATCAAGGCGATCAACAAACTCCAGTCCCAGTCCATCTCCTGCTGCACCTCGTTCGTGCAGGCGGGCGCCGTCGAGGCCCTCGAGGGCGACCAGGAATCCGTCAAGGACATGATCTCCCAGTTCCGCGTCAGGCGCGACCTGATGGTGGACCTCATCAACAAGATCCCCGGGCTGGAATGCAACGTCCCCGCGGGGGCGTTCTACGTCTTCGCCAAGTACTCCGCGGACATCCCCTCGGTGGAGCTCGCCGAGCGCCTTCTGAACGAGGCCCATGTCGCGGTGACCCCCGGCAGTGCCTTTGGCCCCGCGGGAGAGGGTTTCATCCGTCTCTCCTATGCGACGTCCGAGGATAACATCCGCGAGGGGCTCTCGAGGATCGCGGGATTCATGGCAAAGCTCTGAATTCCGTATCTGGCTCATTTATGGAGCTGTAACGGATAACCGTAATCGTTACGCGCGCCCGCGCGCATAACATTAATAATCGTTGAGAGTACGGGTTCCCTGTAACCCTCCTCTGAGAGGGACATCAGGGATTAACAATGAGCAGGAAGCTTTACACGGTCGGGCCCGTCGATGTGCCCGAGGACGTCCTCAAAGCCATGGACCGTCCCATGATCACCCACCGCACCAAGGAGTACAAGGAGCTCCACGGTCACATCGAGGAGATGCTGCACAAGGCCCTCGACACCGACAACGAGATCTTCATGGTCGCCGGTTCCGCCACCGTCCTTCTCGAGGGTGCCGCCCGCAACGGTATCGCCAAGCACTCCCTCGGTCTCACATCCGGTTCCTTCGGCGACAGGTCCATCGAGGTCGCCACCTCCAACGGCAAGCAGGTCGACGTCGTCAAGGTCCCCATGGGCAAGGCCGTCAAGCCCGCCGACATCGAGGGCAAGGTCACCAAGGACATCGAGGCCGTCCACTGGGTCAGCAACGAGTCCTCCTCCGGTGTCCTCTGCGACTCCATGGCCCTCGCCGAGGAGGTCCGCTCGCAGAACCCCGATGCGCTCGTCATGATCGACGCCGTCACCTCCATGTTCGCTTCCGACCTCCAGCTGAGGAAGATGCAGCCCGACTCCGTCGTCTTCGGGACCCAGAAGGACCTCGCCCTTCCTCCGGGAATGGCCTTCGTCATCGTCTCCCCCGAATTCATGAAGAAGTCCGCCAAGATGGAGAACAAGGGATTCTACACAGACTTCGTCAAGCTCCAGGAGAAGAACAACGAGAACTACGCCCTCACCACCCCGCCCGTTTCCCTGATGTTCGGGCTGGAGTACCAGCTCGAGAAGATGCTCAAGGAGGGTATGGCCACCCGTTACCGCCGCCACAAGGACATGGCCGAGCTCGTCAAGAACTGGGCCGAGAAGAACCTCGACGGCCTCTATCCCGAAGAGGGGTACCGCTCCGACACCATCGGCGTCGTCAAGCGCGGCGACCTCGACTTCGACGCCTTCCACGCCTTCATCAAGTCCAAGGGCATGGAGATCTCGAACGGTTACGGCGAGGCGAAGAAATCCACTTTCAGGATCGGCCACATGGGCGATCTCACAACTGATGACATAAAGAAGCTCCTGTCCGTCATGGACGAGGCTCTCGAAGAGGTGAAACAGTGACTAAGATTCTTGTATCCGACAAACTCAGCAAGGAAGGTCTCGAGATCCTCGAGGCATCCGGATTCCCCGTCGTCATGAAACCCGGCATGTCCGAGGACGAGCTCTGCAAGGAGATCGTCGACTACGACGCACTCATCATCCGCTCCGGTACCACCGTGACCAAGAAGGTCCTCGATGCCGCCAAGAACCTCAAGCTCATCGGACGCGCCGGCGTCGGTGTCGACAACGTCGACATTCCCTACGCATCCGAGAAGGGTGTCCTCGTCATGAACACCCCCGATGCTAACACCGTGTCCGCCGCGGAGCACACCGTCGCCATGATCATGGCCCTGGCCCGCAACATCCCCTTCGCCCACAGCTCCATGCACGAGGGCAAATGGGACCGCTCCAAGTTCACCGGTGTCGAGCTCAACGGTAAGACCCTCGGTGTCATCGGTACCGGCCGCGTCGGCGGCGAGGTCATCAAGCGCCTCAAGGCCTTCAACATGACCGTTATCGGATACGACCCCTACATCCCCCAGGAGGTCGCCGACCGCATGGGCATCCGCCTCACGACCCTCGACGAGGTCCTCTCCGCGTCCGACTTCATCTCCATCCACACCCCCCTCCTGCCCAGTACCCGCGGCATGATTGGCCTGGAACAGTTCAAGATGATGAAGCCCACCGCCCGCCTGGCCAACGTCGCCCGCGGCGGTATCGTCGACGAGGAGGCCCTCTACACCGCCCTCAAGGAGAAGATGATCGCCGGCGCCGCCTTCGACGTATGGTGCTCCGAACCCCTCAACGACGCCGAGAAGAAGCTCCTCGAGCTCGACAACCTCGTCACCACCCCCCACCTCGGAGCCTCCACCACCGAGGCCCAGGAGCGCGTCGCCGTGGACATCGCCCACTCCGCGGTGAAGTACCTCCGCGACGGCGTCATTACCAATGCCATCAACGCCCCCCGCGGCAAGCTCTCCCCCGAGACCGCCCCCTATGTGCCCCTGGCAGAGGGCCTCGGTGCTTTCCTCTACCACGCCAACGGCGACCGCCCCGCAGAGGAGATGGAGGTCATCTACCACGGTGGTCTCGCATCCATGGACGTCAAGCTTCTGACCGTCTCTGCCGTCAAGGGATTCATCAAGGGAATCATCGGCAATGACGGGGCAAACCTCGTCAACGCCATGCCCGTGGCCAAGTCCCGCGGTATGGAGGTCAAGGAGTCCAAGACCGAGCAGTGCGACGATTACGCCAACCTCATCGAGATCAAGATTCGCTCCGGCGACAAGGTCTCCTGTGTCCGCGGTACCGTCTTCGGAGAGGTCCCCAGGCTCGTCGCTTACGACGGCTACGCCTTCAACATCTCCCTTTCCGGACACCTCGTGTTCCTGAAGTACCCCGACACCACCGGCGTCATCGG
>Ga0310691_10009164_pt1 | contig 10084 bp, 9 predicted proteins | sample 176DNAGHGlowgp2_FD_203887 | JGI IMG/M metagenome (GOLD analysis project Ga0310691, IMG submission 203887) | Sheep rumen microbial communities from Palmerston North, Manawatu-Wanganui, New Zealand - 1766 DNA GHGlow gp2 (v2) (version 2) | ecosystem: Host-associated > Mammals > Digestive system >...
AAGGCACGGACTCTATCAGCATAGCAGCAGGATATACCACAAGCGAAGTGCCGATAATTACGAAGATGTCAGCCTCCTTACAGATACGTTTCGCCTCTGTCATGTTGGGAACACTTTCACCAAACAATACAATGAAAGGACGCAACTGAGAACCATCGGCAGCCTTGTCGCCAATGTTGATGGGTTGGTCAAGCGGCATTTCGCGGATGCATCGAGCATCATTTGGATTGTTTGAGCCAGTCACCTTTCTCAATTCACCATGCAGATGAAGCACACTCGTAGAACCAGCCCGCTCATGCAAATCATCCACATTCTGCGTAATGATGCTTACTTTGTACTCCTTTTCCAACTCTGCCAAGAACCTATGCGCACGATTTGGCTGCACATTCTGCAGATTCTTCCTTCGCTCGTTGTAGAAAGCCAGTACTTTAGCCCTATCCTTGCGATAGCCCTGTATTGAAGCCAGTTCCTCCGCATTTCTCGTCAACCATTTTTGCCGCAAACGCATGTTTCCTTATCAAAAAGTGCCGTTTTTGTATTGATTTTGATGGCTTTTAGGGTGGAAAAATGAGATGATTTGTGCCTTTTAGGGGATTGGAATCTCGGAAGTGAGAAGAATTGAAAACGTAAGTTATTGATATTCTGCCCTTTAGATGAATTAATTGCTGCATGGCGTTTCAATTTCAATTATTTCAGTTTGTTTCTGAGGGGTGCACTTTTCTTCTATATTATGTATAACTATTTATATATTAATTAGTTATATATAATTTAAGGAAAATATACACCCCCATTTTTTAATTGAAATAACTGAAATTGAAATAGAAGGGCCATTTATATTGATATTCCCATTCTCGTCACTTTTCCCTACTCAGCCATTTTTTCTTCAAAATGGGGACGGATAAGAAACTCTCTAGTGGTGGTATTCAACTCGAGCGAGACGCTCACCAGTCCCAAGGTGTTCTCAAATAGAAATCCCCAACCGCTTAACTGCGGCCGGGGCTGTATCCTGTAAGAAAACTCTTTAAACAGAGAATTAACGACACAAGGATTTGACTATTCCCTAAATCATATTATTGATCCATGATAGCATTATTTCATTTCGAACATAATACTCCTTATTTTAGGAATCCCGTAATAGATAATTCGTAAATATCATTATCAATATTTACTCTAGGATGTAGATAAACCAATTTCTTATTCCCGTATATTACTATTGTTGCGGCATTAATACCATCCAACATTAATTTATAACCATTAGAAGTCTTTGTAATAGTATATACACTTTCCTCATCAAAGAATCTGTTACCATTTGATTCCGTAACGATGACACCAACTTTGGTTGTGCTAATATATCTCAGTTTTACAGAAATGTTTTCATATGTTTCTATTGTTTTCTTATTTTGAGTTAACTTGCCGCTACCCAAATATGTACCTTGAATCTGTGAAGCATAATCTTTAAATGTCTTTGATGATTTTTGGCTTAGACGTTTAGAGCTTTTACTTGTATTGTCAACTTTGCCGACTTCAGTCGAAAGTTGTTGCTCAACCCTTATCGGACTATCTGTTATCGGATTCTCTTTATTTAGATTCGGCTTCTTAAATGACAAATCAAGGTTTGTGTTCTGAAATTTTTGATATTTAAACTTATGATCATACGATACTTGAGATTTTCGAAAGGTAGCGGGCCATCCTATAGTTACGCCAGCAAGAGAACCTGCAAATCCTGCTAACATGAACGGTGTCGCAACTTCATCGTCATTCGCCGCAAGGGCTATAGAACCTACCAAAAGCGAAGTTATTCCAGCTAAAGCAATTGTTCCTCCTGTAAACTCTTGCAAACACGTTCCTGTTATATCTCTTGTTTTATAATCAAGAGCAAAAGGAACATAAGCATCAGTATTCGGTTTATGACTAATTAAAAATGCCGAATATGTATCATCATCCATCTTAAAGGTCAATTTTCCAGTATTGTCAGTGACACCAATGAGAGTATTATCAGATCTTAATATTTCTGTTCCGGGTTCTGACAGCACAGATATTTTGGTGGAGGTCCAGCAAGATGTGAGAACGACACAAGCACCAAATAATACTAATAAATTTATAATCTGCTTCATAATTGGAGAATTTATTTAAAATCGATTAAAACACCACGTGTAATGTTATCATTTTCAAGATTTACATTATTTACTGAATATAGAATCCACCATGGTTCATATAATGCATCTTGTTTTTGCTCAAGAACAGACCTAAGTACCTCATTTACCCTACCATTGGATATTACAGGTTTTGCAATCTGTGAGCTCAGATAAAAAGGAGTAACTATTTTGTCGAATGTTTGGCCCCCATCTATCGAATAAGAGATGCAAACACTGAATTTACATAAGGAATTGTTTTTTGTATAAGCGAAATTCGCATCTCGAACGTTCTTTAGACTCGTCCTTCCTATTCCTGATATGTTAAAATCTTTAGAAAGCTTACCCATTCCTTTTGGAGCAATTGAGTATCGTGGTTGATCTGCTATTATTGTTGTGACAGTCGTTGAAGAGCCCGTTGTCTCTGACCCTCCAACGTTAATTCCGCTTAATAGCGTACCCAAATTTCCACCAATACCCAGTGCTCCACCGACTGCACCCAAGTTAACACTAGCCCCACCAGTCTCAGAGGCCAATGATGTTTGTGAAGTCGATCTAATAGTTGGGTCATAATAGGAGATAGATGCTCCATCCGAATTAACAAAAAATGTCTTTGTTTGATCAATAATTAATATTTCATCAGACAAATTCTTGATTGTAACAATCAAATTACCATCGGCAGTAATTCCATATGCAACAAGAATATTTGCATCATTTGGTACTTCTTCTTTGAATTGTTCTGTTCTTACTGATTGATAAGCAACTGCATAAGTAATAAGCCTCTCAGAGCCACATGAGCACATAAGAGTTGTTATTACTAATCCTAATAAAAGAATTGGTGTTTTCATTTTTTTTTATATTTGTGCATCCTTAGCTCCCAAATTCAGCTGGTTAATAATTCCTCTTAGTTTCTTTAGGTTAGTGATAACAATAAAGGCGTGGGAGTTTTACTAATCGGCTATTCTGGCTCTTCTCGTTGCATTATCTATGAGACAGTTTCACAGATTGAAGAACATAGAATAATAACGTATGTAAACGCCTCTTCCTTTAGCCTGCCCTACAAACGGCATCGTTAGCCTCGGGATATCTTCAATGTAACGACAAGTCTTTGTCCTTACGAGACAGACATTATCGATTGCAAAGATAAAAAGAATTTCTGAACTTCCAAAGGATTTCATAAAAAAATATGAAAAAACATCCAACTGTTACATAATGGGACGTTAGTTAGTATCCAATAATGATACAGACATAGTAATACCACCTGCCCAACGAGTATCTCATTAGATCAATCCGCTTCCTTTTTGAAGAAAAAAATGACTTAGTAGGGAAAAATGATGAATGCAGATGGGAACTTACAGGTTACATATCTCTTCTGCCATATGATTCAGAGCTACACAATCGGCACGACTGATGTGTCGCTCTTACCTCTTGCTAGCCAGCAATGACGTCTTAAACGAAGTCAACGTTTTTCCACTTCCTGTCGTATGCCAGATATATCCTCCAGCATCTATACTACCAAACAACTTATTGTTATACGCCACGTTGATGCGTCTCAGGATGTTCTCAGTTGCAGCAATCTGATAGGGACGCATCACCATGAGCATATTATCTACAGTAAAGACACAGAAGCGGGTCAATATATTCAAGATGGAATGCTTGGCAAAGAAGGTCTTGGTAAAGTCTTCCAGCATCGTGATTCGCTTATTGCGGGCATCCGTCCACCATGATGTAAACTCAAACGAATTGCTGACCACCTGTCCCTTCTTGGCTCGTTCGTCTTCTTCATTGAAATGTAAGTCACGAGTGGTATTGCTGTAATACTTCGTATAGGTGCCATTACTGATAACATAGATCTGTACGTACTCAAACAAACCACTATCTGCCCAGAACGACTCACGATTATAGCGTTTTATCTGGTTGAAGGCTTCGCGAATATCAACGCCAGGTTTCTTCATCTCTACATGAACCAAAGGAAGACCATTCACCAAAATTGTTACATCATAGCGATTCTTAGCCTTACCACCTGTAGGCGTATATTGTCGCATCACCTGCAATTGATTTTGGTGGATATTCTGCTTGTCGAGCAGCATGATGTTCTTCATATCCCCATTATCGAAATTGAAGGTGAAGCGAGGATCTTCCTGTATCACTCGCGTTTTCTCTACAATTCCGCTATTGGGCTTGGCGATATAGTTATTGAAGAAGCGTTTCCACTCACTATCACTAAAAGATACATCATTCAATTTCTCCAATTGCTTGCGAAGATTAGCGATAAGTTCCTCTTCTGTCGTGATACGCAGATACTCGTATTCCTGCATCCGCAACTGCTCCACAAACTGGTCCTCCAGATTCTTTTCACTCATATAGGGAGCTTCTGCAGCGAAGATGCCTTTTTCAAACTCAGCAACAACGGTACTTTCGTCGTTTTCTGAAATTAGGTCGTAGTATGCCATAGTTTTATTCGATGATTAATTATTTGTTCGATTATGTTTGTTTATTCAGAATTTCTTTTTATCTTTGCAACGTGAATTAATTGTGTAGAAGTTATGGAAAGCGTACAACCAACTGTTTTCAATGCAGCACAACTCTATCTTCTTGATGTGTTTTCTCGCATCAAGAGCGATGAGGAGTTGAATGACATCAAGCAGCTCGTGAGCGATTATTATGCCAAGAAACTCGATGTTCATCTTAACAAGCTTTGGAACGAGGGAGTCCTTGACCAAAAGCGACTTGATGAAATCAACGGCATGGACCTTCATCAGTGGCTTCGCGAACAGAAAGAAAAAGAAAATCTTGCTGTATAGACCATCATGCGTATTGTACTTGACACAAATTGTCTTATACAGAGTATCTCGCCAAAAAGTGCATACCATGATATATGGTTGTCTATCCTGAATGGCAAGAACACACTTTGTGTATCCAATGAGATTCTGGAGGAATATGCTGAAATACTGAACCGACTGGCAGGTGAAACAACTGCCAATCTTGTTCTCAATGCCATTATTGAGTGCAGGAATGTTATGTTCTTCACTCCCTATTATCGTTTCAACCTTATCTCCGCAGACCCTGACGACAACAAATTTGTTGACTGTGCCATACAAGCCAATGCACACTACATTGTCACCAACGATCATCATTACGATGTGCTGCGACACATCGAATTTCCCAAAGTGGGACTCATTAAACTGATGGATTTTCTGTTGATGATTCATGGATAATAGCTTACTCAAACGTCAATAGTTTATTCCTGTAATATTCATATTGTTTCTCGCGCAATGCGAGTTGCTGTTCTAAGTTGCGAATTGAGGCCTCGAAGGTATCGAGATCACTTATAAACTTTTAACAACAAAACGATTTAGTGTTTTTCTAAGAAAAAAGGTAATAGAGATATATACAATACCCGTGGAGCTATGTCTGCGATGTTCTTGAACGCGAATCGATTTGGCAGTTTCGAAGACCAGAAACATGGCATCAGTATCTCCTTTCGACATATGTGCTCCGCCCATCTCAATGTGCATCCCAACCGACATAAGCAGATTGCATCAAGCTCCTCAACCGTTCCAATTTAAACAAAGCCGTTGATCGAGTACCCGCGACTTTTTGTTATTCCACTAACAAAGTCGGCCTTTCTACGTGAGAATTACAATCTGTTTCCTTTTCACAGAAAAAAAATGGCTTAGTAGGGAAAAATGATGAATGCAGATGGGAACTTACAGGTTACATATCTCTTCTGCCATATGATTCAGAGCTACACAATCGGCACGACTGATGTGTCGCTTAGTAGCATCATAGGGCCAAGGACTCAATAGGAGGACGCGACCTGAGGCACAGGCGTCAAAAAGGGCGTCGGAAGGCTTGAAGAAATCGCGGAAGCCATTATCGAGAAGCATGATAAAAGGTCGTTGCTCACCCAGCAAGACCTGCATCACCCGCTTCTCTTGGGTAGAAATAAAAGGAGACACCACCACGACGCCTTGACGAGCCTTCAGCACACATGAGTTCATATAGTTGCGTAAGGGCTCTGCATTGCCATGCTCGGCATCTTTCACCATCACACTACGCACATGGACGGGCGCGAAGCTCTCGGCCATCAGCAGCATGGTATTTCCCACGCCATCATAGCTACGGCCATGAATAATGATACCCCTTTGCACATGAAAGTAGCCGGGCTTCAGGCGCTTGGTGGCCAGGCGTTGCGGGTTCAAATCAATATAGCGGATGGTATTGGGTAGTTGGGTGTTGCGGCCCATGGGACGAATGAAGGGCTTTTCCGTGAAAACAGGAGGCAGGGCGTAATATGCATCAGCACCCATCTGTCCCAAAAGCCCTGCAGCAAAGGCCTCCAAACGGGAGGTTTGTTCGTAGAGGGGCAGAGGAGCTTCTCCTTGGCCTTTTACCCGAATAGTATTCGGGATAAGGGAAGAAGCTACCGCAGAAGATCCAGATGCAAGAACTGCCGAGGCCGCGCGTCCCAATTTCTTCGCTCCCTGCCAGAAGCCCCTCACCACGGATCCGATGCCCGTGGGCATGGTGTGCCTCACGTAGAGGATGAAGTGGAGATGATCTGGCATCAAGCAGAAATGCAGCACCTGTAGCTCTGGGTGATAACGGGGAATAACCAGCATGGTGTTCACTAGGGCATTGCCCAGTGGTGTACGCCTCACCACAGCCCTGTAGGGGTCATTATCGGGTATTTCGAGCCTGCCCAAAAGGGGGCTGCGGTCTGGTATTGTCAGGGTGATGTGATATAGACCTATGCCATGCCAAGCTGTGCCAGGCTCCTGCCATTTCCATTTTTCCTGCTCCGCCATCTGTTGATTAATCTAATTGGAGCAACACGTCGTTTCTCGATGAGCGAAACAACGAGTTACTATCTGTACTACTCGTAATCATCGATGACGGCATTCATCATGTCCATCATGGGTTTGGCGGCAAGGAGCATGGGCTCCATATCATCCAGCCACTGATCGCCCTGGAAGAAAGTGTCAGGCACACGATGCCAACAGCAGTAGTCCTTCTGGCGAAGATACTCTACATATTCCCAATCGCGAGGGAAACCTGAGGGGCAGGTCTTCAGGCGCTCAAGACCAAAGCCCTGAGGCTGATCCCAACTGGATACGTCGGTAGGCGTCTTCATGCTGGTGGGCTCAGGATTGCCGTAGTATTTCAGGAACTCCGGACTACGCACATAGCGAAGCCACTCGTCGATATTTCCCATGATCTCATTGCGACAGGAGGTCAGGATATTGGTAGGCAACCAGTAATTACCACAGCACACCATGCAATGACCAGGCTCCAGATGCAGGTAATAGCCGCCATGCAGAGCCTTCTTTCCATGAGCGGCGATATAAGCGCCAAGATGAGTCTTATAGGGCGACTTATCGTTTGAGAAGCGCGTATCGCGATAGAAGCGATAGGTGCAGTCCTTAACCGTGAGATGAGCCACCGTGGGGTCAAACGAGGCGATACGCACAATAGCCTGTTGCACTCCCTGTTCGAAGTCGGCACGAATGGTGTCATACTCCTGTTTATGATCCTGAAACCACGCACGACTATTATTAGCCGACAACTGTTTCAGGTACTTCAATATTCGTTTTGCATCCATAATATTTAGCGTTTTGGTGGCAAAGATACGAAAAAACGAGAAAAACGCAAATGTTTTTCAGATTAATATCGTACTTTTGCATGATTGAATGGGAAAATCAATTACATAAATGAAAAGGATTTGTGATTTCATAGCCCGATGGATGGGAGCGATGGTGCTGCTGGTGGCAGCATTGGCGCTGGTGATACCTGCGTCGTTTTCATGGATAGGCACATGGGCCATCAACCCCATGTTAGGAGTCATTATGTTTGGCATGGGACTGACACTCTCGCCACAGGATTTTAAGATAGTGCTGAGCCGACCTAAGGATATACTGATAGGCTGTATGACACAGTTCACCGTGATGCCTCTGTTGGCGCTGGGACTGACGTGGGCCTTCGCACTACCCGAGGAACTGGCTATCGGCGTGATACTCGTGGGCTGTTGTCCAGGCGGCACGGCATCCAACGTCATCACCTATCTGGCCAAGGGCGACTTGGCATTGTCGGTTGGCATGACAGCCGCCTCTACATTATTGGCACCACTACTGACACCTTTGCTGGTGTGGGCGCTGGCCGGAACGATGGTTGACGTGGATGCGCTGGGCATGCTGCTGAGTATCGTCTATGTGGTTATAGCACCTATCGTATGCGGACTGCTCTGCCAACGCTTCATTCCAAGAGTGACCAAGCGTGTGACGCCCTATCTGCCTGCCTTCTCGTCGGTAGTGATAGCGCTGGTGGTAGGTATCATCGTGGCCCATAATGCCGACAGACTGTTGACAGCAGGACTGCTGGTGATGGCTATCGTCATGATACATAACCTGTTGGGACTGGCCATCGGCTTCACCGTGGGACGCCTGCTGCACCTGCAAAAGCCCAAGTGCGTGGCACTCAGCATCGAGGTGGGCATGCAGAACAGCGGACTGGCCTCATCGCTGGCCGTACTGCATTTTGCCGCCTATCCGCTTGCCACCATCCCTGGCGCCGTATTCAGCGTATGGCATAACATCAGCGGTGCCTTAGTCGCCAAATTATATTCATCCCATAAAACCACAGAAGCATGAACAAGAAAGCGATTATCATAGGAGCCAGTTCGGGCATTGGCAGAGAGGTGGCACTACTGCTGCTGAAGGAAGGCTGGCATATAGGCGTAGCATCCCGCAGGGAGGAGCCACTACAGGAGCTGAAAGACGCGGCACCTGAGCGCGTGGAGGTGATGACCATCGACGTGACGCAAGAGGATGCAGGCCAACGACTACTGATGTTGGCAGAGCAACTTGGGGGCATGGATCTGTATTTCCACGCATCGGGCATCGGCAAGCAGAACCGTATGCTGACGGAAGACATCGAACTGCGCACGATGGAAACCAACGCCTTGGGGTTCACCAGGATGATTGGCACCGCCTACCGCTATTTCGCAGAACAGGGCGAAGGACAAATTGCTGCTATCACCTCGATAGCAGGCACCAAGGGAATGGGACCGGCACCTGCCTATTCTGCCACCAAGGCGATGCAGAGTACCTATCTGCAGGCGCTGGAGCAACAAGCGCGTCAGCGAGGGCTCAACATCAGGTTCACAGACATCCGTCCTGGATTCGTAAAGACAGCCCTGCTGGACGATGACTTCCCATACCCTATGCTGATGAAGCCAGAAACTGTGGCTCGTGATATCGTGGAGAGCATCCGTCGAGGACGCCACGTGAGAATCATAGACTATCGCTACAGGGTCCTAACCTTTGTATGGCGACTGATTCCCCGCTGGATATGGCGAAGAATCAGGATATAAAAAAGGAGCCGCGCAGCTCCTTTTTTAGTTATCTTCTGGGTCCAAAGCCGAAGCCCTGAGCCTGAGGTGCTATCTCGGGTTCGCCATAGACAGAAGCCTCAGCATCCTTATCGTTCAACTTAAAGACCATGAACTTAGGATTCTTTTCTGTGCAGGGTTTCCAGGCACCACCCTTAGGTCCATTGGGATCGCTGTACTTCACGAAGTTGGTCCAATCGGTGAGCATCTTCTCTGACAAGTCCCAGTCGCCCTTGGTCCAAGGACGCCAGCAATGTTTCAACGACTTGAACACAAACCAGAGGTCACTGGAGTGGAAAGCACCCTTCAATCGCTGGGTAACCTCAGGATGAGAACCATCATCTGGCAGAGGACGGGCAAACTCGTAGGCCCAGGCCTTACCACCCTTCTCGGCACGTACCTTACAGAACTCGACGATATTGGGTGCCATATTACCCATATCATTCAGGGTGAAGCCAATCATATAAGGCACATCGGCCAGGGTTCCTTCGCGTGTAGCATCATCAAAACTCTTCTCGCTGACATAGCCATCAATCATAGGCATGAAGGGCAGTCCGCGCAT
>Ga0310691_10009165_pt1 | contig 10083 bp, 7 predicted proteins | sample 176DNAGHGlowgp2_FD_203887 | JGI IMG/M metagenome (GOLD analysis project Ga0310691, IMG submission 203887) | Sheep rumen microbial communities from Palmerston North, Manawatu-Wanganui, New Zealand - 1766 DNA GHGlow gp2 (v2) (version 2) | ecosystem: Host-associated > Mammals > Digestive system >...
CGAACAGGTACCTTCAATGCAGGGTAAGCTCGGAATGATCTATCCCACATTCGAGGAATACCCTCACAGGAAGAAAAATGAGGAAGAAGAAGTCGTTCCTTTCCCCGGTATGGGAGAAGATTTTAAGTACGACGCCGATTCCCTGATGAGATTCTATCAGGACAAGGATATCGCGGCACTCGTGCTCATAAATCCCGACAACCCTTCCGGCCACTTTATAAGCAGAGCGGACCTTATCCGCATGGCCGACTGGGCAGAGATGAAGGGCTGCAGACTTGTCGTTGACGAATCCTTTGTGGATTTCGCCGACGTTCCCGAAAAGACGACTTTACTTGATCAGTTCGTGCTCGATTTCCATCCGAACCTTATAGTAATAAAGAGTATCGCAAAATCCTTCGGTGTTCCCGGCCTCAGACTCGGCGTTCTGGCCTCCGGCGACAAAGACCTTATCGCTTTTATGAAAAAGGATGTTGCCATCTGGAATATCAACTCCTTCGGTGAATACTTCATGCAGATCATCGAAAAATACAAGGACGATTACGAAGCCGCAATGCAAAGGTTCATGGGTGTAAGAAGCCGCTTTATGGTTGGCCTCTACGCCGTACAGGGCTTAAAAGTCTACCCCACCCAGGCAAACTACGTCCTTGCCCGCATCGAGACCGGAATGACATCCGGCGAGCTTGCGGATATCCTCTTAAACCGCTACAATATCCTTATAAAAGACCTTTCCACCAAGACAGGTTTTGAAGGAGGTAATTATATCCGCCTTTCCGTAAAGACCGACGAAGAGAACAATTATTTGCTTAAGGCACTTAATGAGGTTTTATAAAGAATGAGACCCCGGGACGGGGTCATAGTCTCATTTTGGGACTCCGGGACGGAGTCATAGTCTCAAAAAAATAACGTAACTATTCAGCACCCGCCCATCCCATTCGCAAAACCTCTGCCAAAGGCATCGGTTTTTGCTCATGTGACGGACGTCTGCTATTAGAACCACACAGAAATAACCATCCGAGTTCATGCAAGCATGACTCGTCTGGTCATTCCTGTATGGTTCTGAATAGTTACAAAATAACATAAAAAAGAAAATTCCCCGCAAGACAGCGTTAAAATACGACCTGTCTTGCGGGGAATATTTATTTGCGGCGCATTATCGGCCACAACTTTCTTCTTTGTTTTCTGATCTGTTTTTGATCTGTTTTTGATCTGTTTTTGATCTGTTTTTGATCTGCTTTCTGATCTGTTTTCTGATCTGCTTTCTGATCTGTTTTCTGATCTGCTTTCTGTTCTGTTTTCTGTTCTGTTTTCCGTCCGGCTTTTGTTCAGTTTTCCATTCTATTTCCCGTCTTTGTGCTCGGAAAGTCTCTTAAATGTGAGATCATACCCGTCATTTCCGAAATTAAGGCTTCTGTTAACGCGGCTTATAGTTGCCGTGGAAGCTCCCGTCTTTTCGGAAATATCAAGATAAGTCCTCTTATCCCTAAGCATTCTTGCCACCTCGTACCTCTGCGCGATAGCCAGAAGTTCATTTACCGTGCAGATATCTTCAAAAAATGCGTAAGCCTCTTCCTTATTCTCAAGAGTGAGTACCGCATCAAGAAACATATCCACTTCAGGTACATGTATTTTACTGTTCATGATCATCCTCCGTGCGTATAGAATGTGAATAACGCTTTAACACTTTAAAAATTTAACACAATAATAACGAAAAGTCAAGTGTTGCTTGGCTCTTTTTTATTGACGGTCATTATCATACGAGTATATACTACAAATATCAGAATCTTTAGGGGAAATAGAAATGCATGTTCAGTTAAATAAAAACCCAAAAAGTCAAATTGGTTCCGATTATCACCATGAAGTAGAAACAAACAAGCACCTAAGCCTTGAAGAAAGAGCAAAAAAATATGGCGGGAAGATCGAAGCCAGTGAAGAGATAGAATATGGTTCTGCTTTGGGAAGAGAGAAATGGTAGAATAGCTCTTGTTATTTTTGTATCTCTTTGCTATACTATGTTGAATCTAATACCTATATTTAAGCAATAGTAAAGAAGGAATAAGATGTTTAAGAAAACCATAGCGGCCTTTATGGCCGCGGCAATGCTTTTAAGCGGTTGTGCCAGTATAGCGACAGTCGATACTTCCGTCACGCCGGCAAATAGTTCCGACATAATAGTGACGCCGGATATCACAAAAAGCGAGAGCGTACCTGCCGCATCCGCAGACCCCGGTACCTTGCCGGTAGATGAAACAACGCCGGCGCAGGTGCTTCCGGAGCCTGTCACAGAGCCGGAAGAAACAGCGGAGCCTCTGCCTCCTCTTTCCGCAGAGCAACAGGCAATAGCGTCTGCCAAGACGCTTCCTGTCGTATACATCACGACAGAAGGCATGCAGCCTGTCACAAGCAAGGATTTTTATGTGGCTTCAAACATAGAAGTCTTTAACTGCAGCGAAGATCAAAGGCTCATAGCAACAGGCGGTATAAAGGTCCGCGGCAATTCCACATCCGATCTTGACGGCAACCCGCCCTACAGGATCAAATTCGACAAAAAGCACAACATGCTCGGACTGCACGACGGCAGGAAATATAAAAGCTGGGTGCTTCTTCGCACATGGACCACGCTGATCCCTGACTATATGGCATTTGCTCTTGCGGGCCTTATCTTTGAAGATCAGTATTATTCATCGGACTGCACGCTTGTAAATGTTTATCTTAACGGCGCGCATCAGGGAGTATATCTTCTTTGCGAACAGAATCAAGTCGCAAAGGACAGGATAGATGTAAAGGAGCCGAAGGAAGGCGACACATCCGTAAATGTTGGCTACAGTCTTGAAATGGACAATTATCCTTCGGATGAACACCCGTATTTCCTCATGAATCACCTTGCATCCCCTCTTACTGACATGACGGGCGTCACCAAAAACACAAAGGGCAATTATTATTCGATAAAGAGTGATACCTATTCGCCCGAACAGGTCGCATTTATAGAAAAGTATCTTAACAGCGTTTACTATATCCTTTACAATGCAGCCATGAACAATACCGCATACAGACTGGACGATCAGATGAACACGGTAGCGGCCCCCGATATGACTCCAAAGGATGCGGTCTGCGCCGTGATAGATGTAAACTCCGTCGCAAACATGGTCATCCTCGAAGAACTCACCCACAATTATGACGTGGGCACCGGAAGCTTTTACATGGCAGTCGATTTTTCCGGCAATAACGATAAGTACCAAAAACTTACCTTTGATGCGCCGTGGGATTTCAACTGGGCATATCAGGATTCGACAGAAGGCTACTATGCATCAACTTTCCAGATAAATCCTTACGGAGGCAACAGCTCAAACATGTGGCTCGTTACCTTCATGAGCATGGACTGGTTCAGGGACATAGTAAAAACAAAGTGGAGGAATCTCGAAAGTACTCAGGCAATCGAAAACTTCCTGAGACTTCTTTCAGAAACGCTTCCCACCCTTGTTAGCGATGCGGGAGCTCCCGCAAATACTGCGCAGGCTGTAGTAAATTATGTAAACGGAAGGATAGCATGGCTGAACACGGTATGGTAAAAAAACCGTAAATGCCAAAATGAGATTATGAGAAGAAAAAAGATATTTTGCCTATTGGCAACGGCCGCCCTGCTTGCGGCAGGATGCGCAAAAAGCGAGAAACCTATAAATATTCCGTCCGGCACAGATAATAACAATAAAAAGCCGTCTGCAAATACCGGTATAGAGATAGTGGATGACGGATCCGCTGAGGCACCGTCCATTCAGATCGTCACCCTGCCGCCCCTTGACCAGAATACTGTTGCTCCTTCGGCCGAGACACTTCCGCCTGTAACAGAAGCGCCTCAGCAGGCGGATCCGCAGCCGCAGCCTGAAGATCCCACACAGCCCGCATCCTCTTCAGTGATCGTAAACCCGCCTCAGCCCTTTGACGGCGAGGCATTCCTTGCTTCGCTTGATTACAATACAGTCCTTCCAATTCCGGCAGATGCTACCGCGACAACCGCGACCGAAAGCCAGATATATACATACGGAGGCATCTATAGAAAGAACACCGGAAAGAATGTTATCTACATAACCTTTACCCAAGGGTATGAGAACGGAAACACTCTTCCGATGCTTGATCTTTTGGACAGCAAGAATGTTAAGGCGGCCTTTTTCCTCGTGGTAAAAGGCTACGTGAACAAGGAAGCCAACATACCCATTATGCAGCAGATAGTATCGCGCGGGCATATAGTCGGAAGCCACGGTTACAACCATGTTTACACCAACACGCTTTCGGATACCGACTTGATAAATGATATCGCTCTTTCAAAGGCATACATTTCTGCGGCTCTCGGCGGCTATAATGTTGCCTTTTACAAGGCACCCTACGGCGACCTGTGCGTAAGGGATGTTTATGTATCCTCAAAGCTTGGAATGGTGGCAACGGCAAACTCTTTCCAGTATTACGATTACAACGCCGAAGAGATGCCGACAAAGGAAGCGGCACTTGAAAAACTTAAAAAGGGAATGTCGCCCGGTGCGGTCTACTACCTTCATGTCTCGCAGTGCAACTTAGAGGCACTCGGTGACTTTATAGACTATGCCCGCGCAAACGGCTACGAATTCCTTCGCCTCGATCAGGAATAAATGCAATCTTTATGATGTTTTTGCCTCCCGGTGTACCAAAAGCAAGTTTTTATGAATTTGGTACATGGCCCCAAGGCTGTTTCCGGCCGCCCGGTGTACCCAAAAGCAAGTATTTATGAATTAGGTACACCGCCTAAATGCTGTTACCAGCCTCCCGGTGTACCAAAAGCAAGTTTTCATGAATTTGGTACACAGCCCAAAGGCTGTTTCCAGCCGCCCGGTGTACCAAAAGCAAGTATTAATGAATTAGGTACACTGCCGTTAGGCTGTTACCAGCCTCCCGGTGTACCTAAAAGCAAGTATTGTATCAATAGGTACACAGTACCTGATTAACATAATAAAAATCAGTGTACCCAATAAACAAATAATGCATTTAGGTACACTGAACGATCTTATTAGCTCTTTTGTTGATGTACCTAATTCGAAAAAAGCAAGTTTGGGTACACACAAAAGAATAACTTATCTTATTTCGACCCAGTTCTATATATTTTTCAGTTTGAAAACAGCTCATCCTTCCCGAAAACATTTGGGGCTGCCACATCTCTGAAAAGTTTCTTAGGCATGATCACGCTTTAATTCTTCCCGTGCGTAGATATGCCGTAATCCCCATCAGTACATTAGGTACAACTATTTAAAAAAATTTGAAAGGAGATACTATGCTATCTATTAGAGAACAGATCAATTATGTAAACAGCCTGATCGCACAGGCAGAAAAAAGCCTGAGATCAAAAACAGAAGGAACCCTCGTTGTGTCCAAAAGAATAAAAAGTGTTCAATACTATCATCAGTATTATGAAAACGGCCTGCGCAAGCGTATTTACCTGAAAAAGACACAGGATAAGACCATTCGCAAGCTTGCGCAGACAGAATACGACAACGCTTTTCTAAAGGATGCAAAGGATCTTCTTGAAAAACTCGAAATACTGAAGCCTTTAAACGCAGACAGAGATGAAGCACTGCTGTATGATGAACTGAGCAGTTCCTACGACAAGTTGAGCCCCGAAAGGAAATCGCTTGTGATCCCATATGTCCTTCCGCGAGTTGAATACACCGAAAAATGGCTGAGCAGGGAATATGCCAATAAAGGCGTCAGCAGGGATATCACAAGCTTTATGACCGAAAACGGAGAAAATGTCCGGTCAAAAAGCGAAAAAATAATCGCAGACAAACTGCACAGTATGGGAATTCCATATCGCTACGAAGAAGAGCTGTGCCTTCAGGGAATGTATGTGCATCCTGATTTCACACTTCTCGATCCACATAAACGCAAAGTCTATTATTATGAGCACTTCGGGATGATGCAGGATCCTGAATACTGTCGCAATGCAATTATAAGGATCGCCAAATACGAGCGTGCGGGATACAGGCTGGGCAGAGAATTCTTCTGTACCTTCGAATCTGAAGAGAATCCCCTTGATATCAAGATGCTTGAAACAAAGTTTTCCTTTCTCAAATCCTGACTTGTTAATCCCCTCAAAAATATGCTATAGTATCCATTGCCGGGGCTAAAAAAGCCGGCCGGAAAAGTGTGACAGACAAAAGGATCAGATCATGATAAGAATTATTACAGACAAAGATATATTTGAATATGACATACGCGGGCTTGTGGGGGCTTTTTTCAGAGGGGAAGAGCTCACATATGAAGCTGAAGGCAGTACAGCAAGTGGTGACGATGCAAAAAGGCTTTTGATCAATTGGCACGACAAGGAGGTGACAGTGACCTTTGAAGGAGAATCCTGTGTCAGGTCATTTGACCCGGAAATAAGAGTAAGCGCCAAATCTGCAGTAAAGCAGGCAATTTATTCCTGCCTTTCGGAATATACCGGGCAGAAGCTTCCATGGGGGGCTTTGACCGGCATCAGGCCGACAAAGCTTGCCATGGCGGATCTGGAAAAAGGGCTTGACGACGAAAAGATCATTTTCCATATGCAGGATGAATACCTTGTCAGCCCTTCAAAGGCAGCGCTTGCACTTGATATCGCAAAACGTGAAAAAAGCCTTCTCTCAAAACTTGATTATGAAAACGGCTACAGCCTTTACATTGGAATACCCTTTTGCCCGACGACCTGCCTTTATTGTTCGTTCACATCATATCCGATAAGAGCTTATGCCATGCAGGTCGACAGATATTTAGACTGCCTTGAAAAAGAGCTTTTGTTTACGGCAAACACTTTTAAAGAAAAAAAATTGAACACCATCTATGTGGGCGGAGGCACGCCGACTACCTTAGAGCCTGCACAGCTTGACAGGCTTTGCGGCATCATCGAAAGAAACTTTGATCTGTCAGGCTGCCTCGAATTTACAATAGAGGCCGGCCGACCTGACTCTATTACAAAAGAAAAGCTTGAAACTATAAAAAGGCATCCGGTAGACAGAATTTCGATAAATCCCCAGACTATGAAACAAAAGACTTTGGATATTATCGGGCGTCACCACACAGTTGAAGATACCTTAAATACCTATGCACTTGCGCGTGAAATGGGCTTTGATAATATCAATATGGATCTTATCATGGGGCTTCCGGATGAAACGATAGATGATGCGAAAATGACAATGGAAAAGGTCTGCGAACTGCGCCCGGATAATCTCACTGTTCACTCTCTTGCATTGAAGCGTACATCCCGCCTTAACTTAGAGCACGAGGACTACGAAAAATACCGCTATGAAAACACAAACGCGCAGATGGAGCTTACCGCAGAATATGCAGCATCCATAGGACTTTATCCTTATTATCTTTACAGGCAGAAGAACATGGCCGGAAATCTGGAAAACGTGGGGTATGCCGCACAAGGCAAGGCGGGGCTTTACAATATTTTGATCATGGAAGAAAAGCAATCAATAGTTGCATGCGGTGCAGGTTCGATATCCAAAGGAGTTTTTGCCGGAAATCGTATAGAACGCGCCGAAAATGTCAAAAACATTGAACAGTATATGGACCGCATTGATGAAATGATAGAGAGAAAGCGTGTTTTGTTTTCCTGAAAGCCGTGCTACGCATGCGGTTCTTCAAAAAGATGTACCTAAGTTAAATAATTCTTGTTTTGGGTACATCGCCAAGCCCACCAATCTACAAAAAGATGTACCTAAGTTGAACAATTCTTGTTTTGGGTACATCACCAAGTCCGCTAATCTTAAAAAATATGTACCTAAAAGCAATAATTGCTTTAGCAGGTACACAGCGCGGGCAAGAAGTTAGTTAAAGGTATGTACCCAAAGACTCTATTTACTGCTTTGGGTACATCTCCAAGCCCGCTGATCTTCAAAAAGATGTACCTAAGTTAAACAATTCTTGTTTTGGGTACATCACCAAGCCCGCTAATCTTAAAAAAGATGTACCTAAAACCAATAATCGCTTATGTGGGTACACTACTCGGTTAAAAAGATAGTTAAAAGGGTGTACCCAAAGACTCTATTTGCTGCGTTGGGTACACAGGCAAGCCGACTGACTTTCAAAAAAATGTACCTAAATCCAACAATTCTTGCTTTAGGTACACCGCAAAGCGAGTTGGCCATTAAAAATATGTACCCAAATCCAACAATTCTTGTTTTGGGTACACCGCCAAGCCAACAGGTCATAAAAAAGATGTACCCAAATCCAACAATTCTTGCTTTAGGTACACCGCTAAGCCAACAGGTCATAAAAAAGATGTACCCAAATCCAACAATTCTTGCTTTGGGTACACCGCTAAGCCGGCAGGCCGTCAAAAAGATGTACCCAACCCAAATAAATCCTGCTTTAGGTACACCGCCAAGCGCACGGTTTTAAAAATCCACAGCCCACACAAAACAAAAACCTTCATAAACTAGGGCAAATAGATCTTTTTGTGTTTTAGCTGATAAACAGAGCCACCTAAACAAATGCACAATAGCTTTTTTGCAAAGGCTCAACAGCTTTTTTACTTTACAAAATCCCTTTTAAGTGATACGATATTGCAGATAAAGAAGTTTTAAAGGAGAAGCATCATGGCAGAGAGTATTAAAGGAATGCACAGGACTCACAGAGCCACAGAAGTGTCTAATGCAAACATAGGCGAAAATGTGACCGTAATGGGATGGGTCGCAAAAAGAAGAAATTTGGGAAGCCTTATATTTGTGGACCTTCGTGACAGGTCCGGCATCCTGCAGATAATGTTTGATGAAAATATCATAGGGGCAGAAGGCTTTGAAAAAGCCGGCACATTAAGAAGCGAGTTTGTCATCGCTGTAAGCGGCACAGTTGCAAAAAGAGGCGGAGCCGTAAATGAGAACCTTAAGACAGGCGACATAGAGATCCAGGCAAAGTCTCTCCGCGTGCTTTCAGAAGCTCTGACCCCGCCTTTCCCCATAGAAGACGGTGTACTCACAAAAGAGGAATTAAGACTTAAATACAGATACCTGGATCTCAGACGCCCCGAGCTTCAGAAAATAATCATGCTGCGAAGCCGTGTGACTACACTTGTTCGTCAGATCATGACAGAGATGGGCTTTTTGGAGATCGAAACTCCCATGCTCTGCAAATCCACGCCTGAAGGCGCAAGAGATTATCTTGTTCCCTCACGCGTGCACCCCGGCACATTCTATGCGCTGCCGCAGTCGCCACAGATCTTCAAGCAACTTTTGATGTGTTCGGGTTTTGACCGCTATTTCCAGATAGCAAGATGCTTCCGCGACGAGGATCTTCGTGCAGACCGTCAGCCTGAATTCACCCAGATAGATATGGAGCTGTCCTTTGTAGATATAGATGATGTCATCGAGGCAAACGAAAAGCTTCTTTCAAGACTCTGGAAAGAGGTACTTGGCGTGGATATCCCGCTGCCGATACCGCGCATGACATGGCAGGAGGCTATGGACCGCTTTGGTTCAGACAAGCCCGATACACGCTTCGGTATGGAACTCGTTGACGTGTCCGAGACAGTTAAAGGCTGTGGCTTTGGCGTATTTACAGGCGCGCTTGCATCAGGCGGCACCGTAAGAGGTATCAACGTTAAAGGCCAGGGCGCAATGCCCAGAAAAAAGATCGACGCTTTGGTCGAATTTGCCAAGGGCTACGGCGCAAAGGGCCTTGCATACATCTGCATAGGAGAAGACGGAAGTATCAAATCATCCTTTGCAAAGTTCATGACCGAAGATGAAATGTCAGCACTTGTCGCAAAAATGGACGGACAAAGCGGTGACCTTCTTCTCTTTGCCGCAGACAGAAACAAGATAGTTTGGAACGTACTCGGCGCTTTAAGATGCAAGATGGCCGCAGATCTAGGTCTTACCCGTCCGGATGATTTCAAATTCCTTTGGATAACCGAATTCCCTCAATTTGAATGGTCTGACGAAGAGGAAAGGTTTGTTGCAATGCACCATCCCTTCACCATGCCCATGGACGAGGATGTTCAGTATCTCATATCAGACCCCGGCCGCGTGCGTGCTAAGGCATATGACATCACCTTAAATGGTTATGAGATCGGCGGAGGAA
>Ga0310691_10009166_pt1 | contig 10083 bp, 6 predicted proteins | sample 176DNAGHGlowgp2_FD_203887 | JGI IMG/M metagenome (GOLD analysis project Ga0310691, IMG submission 203887) | Sheep rumen microbial communities from Palmerston North, Manawatu-Wanganui, New Zealand - 1766 DNA GHGlow gp2 (v2) (version 2) | ecosystem: Host-associated > Mammals > Digestive system >...
AGATGGTAGATTTACTGAGAAGATTGGTACTTACAACCCTAACACCAACCCTGCCACAGTAGATTTGAATTTCGAGCGTGCACTCTATTGGGTAGAGGTAGGCGCACAGCCTACGGACACCGTTCGCAACATCCTCAGCGGTGAGGGCGTCTATTTGATGAAGCACCTGAAGGGTGGCGTCAAGAAGGGCGCGTTTGACGAGGCAACCGCTCAGAAGAAGTTCGATGCCTGGAAGGCTGACAAGCAAAAGGGTCTGGACAAAGTACGTGAGGCTGAGGTGAAGGCCAAGAAGGAAGCCGTAGCCAAGGAGCTCGATCAGGAAAAGAAGATTAACGAGGAAATTGCCAAGAAGGTAGCCGAGAAGAAGGCTGCTGCCGCTGCCGCAAAGGCAGAGGAAGAGGCTGCAAAGGCTGCTGAAGCTGCTGCCGCTGAGGCTCCTGCTGAGGAGACACCTGCAGAGGCATAAGAGTTTTATCGTATTTTCTGAAAAAACGGAAGGCTGATTCCTGAGGGAGTCAGCCTTTTGTGTTATAGAAATCCAAATATTTTTGTGCCACTTTCAGGTAGTCGTGATGCTTTTGGACAAACTCTATGCTTTGCTGTTTAAGTACAGGTATGCGTTCTGGGTGTAAGACGAGTTGTTCCAGTTCGTGATAGACGCTTTCGTAGTTAGGTTGTACGTTGATAATGGGATGTAGTTCCTTTTCGTTCAGGATATCGTAACATTCTGGTTCTCCGCCTCCTACGACGACGATGCCTTTCGACATTGCCAGTAGGGAGTTCATGGAGGGTGTATAGCTGTAAAGCTGGTCAAGAATCACGTCGCTGCCGTTCATCATCTGCTGGTACTGTTCAAATGGTACTCCTTCGGCTATCTGCAGACTCACCTTCTCGGGATATCTGCTCTTGATGTCCTGGGCCGCCTGAAGCATGATATCGGTACCTTTGTATTCGCTACGGTTCTTGCTGATGCCGATGAATATCTTAACGGGAACGTGGATGGATGTGATGTCGTTTATGTCATCCGCTGGTTTGATGGGTAATGGGATATAGCGCGTTTTCTCGGCCTGTTCAGATTGCAGGCAACGCCAGTATTCATAGAGAACGGCTGTGATTCCGTCGCATGTCCTGGCCATCCTCTTGTGCATGCGTTCGCGGTGTGTGCCAATCCATACGTTACGTGCTTCGATGGCTTCTTTGTTCTGACGGATATGATCACCGATAGTGAAATCGCTATATTCGAACGGCTTTTCATTCAGACAGGCATTCACATAGTACCAATCGGTTGATGTGGCACCCAGGAAGATGCGTTTGTTGTTTCTTCTCAGGTATTTGTATATGGGTTCTATTCTTTCGTCCTTCAGTTCCAAAAACATGGGGCTGATGAGTTGCACCACATCGTAATTCCGCATTTGGGGTAGGAGCGTCAACAGCTGGAGGATGTATTTGATGCCTCCCCATTTGGTGTATGTCCTTGTTAGGTCAATATCACGTGGATAGTTCTTCCAGAAGTCACCGTTGGAGATGACTACGGCTTCGTGGCCGAGTGTACGGAAACCTTCGGCCAGCGTGGCGTGCAGATTACTGTATTCGCCTAATAGCAGTATTCTCATCGTTCTTTCTTTAAGAGTGGTAACATGCGGAGTAGTATGTTCAGCCCCCATTCTGAGTTGGTTAGTCGGCGGAACCATTTGTATTTCGTAGTATAGTTTCTGTCGGGTAGGGGGTATAGGCCTTCGCGGCGGAGAATGTTCAATTTGCGGTCAAGATAGTGGCGTGAACGGGTTTGTATGATAACGTTATAGATATAATCCATTGTCAGTTGGTCGATGCGTCGTTGCAGGGCTTGTTGCTCATGGTGTGGCAAGGTGGAAGAATGCTTGTGAAGAGTTTGTATGACATAAAGACTGTCTGTGAGACGTTTCACTTTGCTGCGCTTGTCTTTCTTGCTCGTAATGGTCCCCTTGTGTCGGCGGTAAACGTAGGCTTGGGCATTGGTATGGCAGATACGGTTGGCTTGCAGGAGCAGCTTCGGGGTAAATTCTTCGTCCTCGTGGTAGATGGTTGGTGTGAAACGAAGATTGCCAATGATTGAGCGGCTGAAAATATACCCACACGCAGTTCCGTGTATGTTATGTTTTTTTAAATATTCTGTGCCGGTCATGATTTGAGAGTCTTCAAAAGTTGATCCATGAGTAGGTCTGTGGGAAAAGTCAAAGAGAACCATCTCGGGTGCCCGGTAACGTACAATGTCTAAGCAGTGTTCATAGGAAGCTTGGTTAAGAAGGTCGTCAGCATCAATGAACTGGATGTATGCGCCGGTTGCTATCCGTATGCCCATGTTACGTGCCTCACTCAATCCTTTGTTTTTTTGACGTATGTAGATGATGTCGTCTCCGTATTTCATCAGTTCGTTCATGGGGCAAGTGTCCGACCCGTCGTCAACGATAATAATCTCTCGTTCGTAGGGACGAAGTGAGAGTACGAGTATGCTGTCCAGACACTCCCTTAGCATCTTGACAGGCTGGTTGTAATAAGTCAGGACAAAACTTACCAGCGGTGTAGAATGAGTTGGTTGAGAACTTTGTATATTTGGCATAGTCTTTTAATTCCTAATATGTTGTATAATAAAATCTTCATGTTACACTTCCATGTGTAAGCATTTGAAAACCATAAATTTCCCCAGAACGGTTTAAGCGTAACGTCGCCACCCTTCCCGTATGTTTCCATTTGTGTATTGATAATCTGGAGGTAGTAGTTCCTGATAGCAGGATTGTCTTCTGGCTTGAATTTTTCGAGCATGATGATTTGGGCATCAAGCAATTGACTGACGATGTGGTGGCTGGGATCTTTACTGATGCCGCCTGGCTCATAGTGGTACATGCCTTTATCGGTTGTTGCCACAGTCTTGCACAAAGCCAGTATCTTGGGCAGCGTATAGACATCCTCGAACACTTTGCCGACAGGAAAGCGTAAATGGTCAAATATCTGCCGACGGTATATTTTGTTCCAGGCATACGTATGCCGGTATGCTTCTCCCTCCAGCCAGTAGTCGTTCATGTCCGTATAGATGTGACTGCATAGTTGGGTTGTTGTGCAGGGGAATTCTAACAGGTCGTATTCGGGATGTGCTGCCAGTATCTGCATGAGGACAGGGTAGGTGTCAGTGTCGGGCTCCAGATAGTCGTCGGAATCGACAAAAGTGATATAGTCTCCTGTCGCCTGCTCGATACCGGCATTACGTGCATCGCTGAGTCCTCCGTTCTCCTTGTGGATGACGCTAATTCGCTGGTCGTGCTTGGCCCATTCATCACACATCTGTGGACAGCGGTCAGGTGAACCATCATTCACCAAAATGATTTCAAGATTGTCATACTTTTGATTGAGTACACTTTCGACACAGCGGTCGAGGGTGTTCTCCACACGATAGACGGGTATGACGATACTGAGTTTCATATTTTGCAAAGATACTGCAAAATATGGGATTGACAAAATAATTTGTCGTTTTTTACGTTTTATCGTATGAAATGAGCGATAATAACAGCTATAGGCATATCCTGAAATATACAGGCGTGTTTGGCAGCGTGCAGGGCTTGAATGTATTGGTAAGTCTTGTGCGCAATAAGTTTGTTGCGCTGTTCCTCGGTCCTGCGGGTATGGGACTGGTTTCGCTGCTGAATACGGCGATGTCGTTCATTTCCCAAACCACGAATCTTGGCATTGCCACGAGTGCTGTACGTCATGTGTCAGAATTATATGATAATGGTGACGAAAAGCAATTGGCACATTATATCAAGGTGGTACGAGCCTGGTGTGTCGTGGCAGCCCTGTTGGGTATGACCCTGTGCTTCATGTCGGCTCCTTTGCTTGACCTGCTGTCATTCAGCTGGGGTAATCACACGCTACACTATTTCCTTTTGGCTCCTGCTGTGTCCATGATTGCTGTGACTGGTGGCGAGACCGCTATTTTGAAGGCCACTCAACGGCTGAGTTCATTGGCCATTCTTCAGACGTGGACGATGGTCGCCTCACTATTGATTTCGCTGCCGTTGTACTATTTCTATGGCGAGTCTGCCATTGTGCCTGTGATGACCTTGATGGCGCTGGCTACCATGTTGCTGACCATCAGCTATTCTTACCATTATTACCCTTTGCGGGTGAAAGGCATGTGGAGCGTATTGGGAGAAGGAATACCCATGGTGAAGCTGGGTTTGGCATTCATCATGGCTGGCGTGGTGGGTAGTGCTTCTGAGATGCTCATCCGCTTTATCCTAAATGTTCATGGCAGTTTGGAAGATGTAGGATTCTACAACGCAGCCTATATGATGACCGTTACGTATGCCGGTATGGTGTTCTCTGCCATTGACAGTGATTTCTTTCCACGTCTTTCGGCTGTCAATCAGGATGTCCAGGCTTCCAACGAGGTGGTGAATCGCCAGTTGGAAATGTCGTTGCTGATGGTGGCTCCCATGTTGGTTGCTTTTATCATCGGATTGCCGCTGCTGATTCCGCTGCTGTTCAGTAATGAATTTCTGCCGATAGTGGCAATGACGCAACTCTCAGCAATGGCCATGTATATGAAAGTGTTGACATTGCCGGTCGCTTATCTGACTTTGGCACGTGGACGCTCCAAAGCGTATTTAATTCTTGAAACGTCCTATTTTGTGTTCTTTGTCTTAGTCTCATGGGTTTGTTATGAGCACTGGGGATTGTATGGCATGGCAGTGGCTTTGGTCGCGGCTCATGTGTTTGATCTCATCATGATACATCTCTTTGCCCGTTGGCAGTATTCTTATAAGATATCACGTTCGGTAATTCTTTTTTCCGTAGTGCAGGTCGGACTCGGTGTTTTGGCATTTGCAACCACGTTCATCAAAGAACCGCTGACTTATTGGGTCAGCGGCTCCGTGTTGTTGATTATCAGTATCGTTTTCTCACTAAACCAGATTCGTCGCAAGGTTTAGAAACGGAAGTCAAGTTCCACGTCAACTAAGTTGTAATTGTGCTTAACTAATGAACGGTCGTTGACACGCGCATACTCGGCATTAATCTGCAGGTTCTTGGTGAAGTAGTAGTTGAGACCAACTTCGTACATCGTCTTGGCGCGGTTCCACTCCTTATTGTCACGATAGGTCTGATAACGAGCCTTGGCGTGAAGTTTCGACTTAATGACGGGAACAATACCGAAGACATACCAGCCATCAGCCTTGTCGCCAAAGAGCTCTTTTGAACCCCAACCCTGGTTGTGAATATACTCGGCGCGGAAAGTGTATTCGTTCAAGTCATATTCGGCAGAGAGGGCATAGCGGTTCTTACGGGCGCTTTTAATTGTTTTGGTTGAGCCATCGAGCATGGTCATCTCCATCTCGCCACGCGTACCCGTCCATCCGAAGGCGCCTATGCGAACACCCTTGGCTGGCATTACCCATAAACCTCCAATGATGTCTTTCTTGTTGTCCTTGTCTTTCTGGTTGATGCCCTCACCATTATAAACACCGAACTGATAGTGAAGTAGGCGGCGTCCTTCAGCGTTGGGAAAAAGGTCGCCCTGTATTTGAATGCCAATGTCGCGTCCTCCGCTGGACTTCTCGCCAGTACGGTCACCGAAACCCGAGAGGTTGTTGATGGCCAAAGCATACGAATACCACCCTTGAGTGATGGGGTTGGTAGGGTTCTCGAAGGTGAATGCTCGCTTGAACTGACCGGCCTTTATCTTGAATTCTGGAAACTTCCTCCACTCGGCATATAGGTCAACGAGCTGTACGGTTGGCTCCCCGGGCCCTTTGACGTTTGTGCCCTGAATCTGCGCACGCCAGTCAAAGTTACCTATTTTACCATCAAGAATGAAACGGGCAAGTCGTAAGTTGAATGAGTTAGTGTGGTTGCCCTCTGAGTCCTGTCCTTGGTACTGTAACATGCCGTATCCACTGAATTTTATGTTTTTTACCCATTGTGGAAACTCAAAGCCTTTCTTCTCCTTTTCTTGTGCATTGACAGGTAGCACAAGGCCCGTAATTATGAGGGCGAGTGTCATGATTTTTTTCATCATAGATTATTTTTTTGTAAGTAATACGACGTTTTCTACATGTGGCGTATGAGGGAACATATCAACAGGTTGCACCTCTGTTACTCGATACGATTCGCTTAGTAGTTGGAGGTCACGTGCCTGTGTGGCAGGATTGCACGAAACATAGACAATGCGCCCTGGAGCCGTACGGAGAATAGTTTGTACTACGTCGGGGTGCATGCCGGCCCTGGGCGGGTCGGTAATGATGGTGTCAGGCTGCCCGTGTGTAGAGATGAACTCGTCGTTTAAGATATCCTTCATGTCGCCGGCATAGAAGAGCGTGTTTTCAATGCCGTTGATTTGACTGTTGATTTTTGCGTCTTCAATGGCTTCTGGTACGTATTCTATTCCAATGACCTTACGGGCTTTGTTGGCCACGAAATTGGCAATGGTACCTGTACCGGTATAAAGGTCGTAAACAAGCTCGTTGCCTGTTAGTGCAGCAAACTCTCTTACTACGCTGTACAGGTGATAAGCCTGCTCGGTGTTTGTCTGGTAGAATGATTTTGGACCTACTTTAAAGCGAAGGTTCTCCATTTGTTCAAAGATGTGGTCGTTACCCTTGAAAGTCAGAATGTCCTGATCGCCAATAGTGTCATTACACTTTTGGTTGTCTAAGTACATTAACGAACTGATTTGCGGGAATTTATCGGCAATGTGCTTCAGCAAATTGCGGGCTCGTTCTTCGTCGCCCTCCTCTTCATAGTGGAATTGTATGATAACCATCCATTCACCAGTATTCGAATTGCGTATGATGACATCACGCAGCAGTCCTGTCTGTTGGCGTAAGTCGAAGAAGGTCATTCCGGTTTGCAAGGCATAGTCACGTATCTCATTGCGAATCTGGTTGTGAAGGTCGTCCATCAGCCAGCACTTGTCAATAGGCAGAATCTTGTCGAATGCTCCCGTAATGTGAAAACCAATGGCATTACGGCCGAATTCCTGACCGGAAGCAATCTCTTCATTTGTCAGATAACGGCGATTGGATGCTCCAAAGTCTAACTTGTTACGGTATTCGCAAGTTTTCACACTTCCTAATATGGGGCGAAACTCTGGTAGGCCAATCTTTCCGATACGCGTCAGCTGGTCCTTCACTTGCTGTTGCTTCATGCGCAGCTGTTCCTCATAAGGCGTATGCTGCCATTTGCAGCCGCCACACACACCGAAATGTTGGCAAAAGGGCTCTATGCGCAGGGAACTGGGCTTGCTGATGCTGACAATCTCTGCTTCCATGAATGAATGTTTCTTGCGCCTTACTTGCAGGTCACAAACATCGCCTGGTACGGCATAAGGTACAAATACTACTATATCATTCACGCGCGCGAGGGCTTTACCCTCAGCAGCATATCCTGTAATTTCAATATCGTGTAACAGGGGTAGGGGCTTCTTCTTTCTTGTCATGCTGCAAAGGTAAGAAAAAAAATCCTAAATACTTGCACGTGTTGGAAACTTTTTGTATCTTTGCACCTACGTAAAAAGAGAATAAACAAATATATTCATGTTAATCGTAAATAAAAACTAACTTTTATGAGTCAAAAAAGAGTTTACCTTTTCGGCAATGGTAAAGCCGAAGGTAATGCAAAAATGCGTGAGGAACTGGGTGGCAAAGGTGCAAACCTTGCCGAAATGAATCTGATAGGTGTGCCTGTTCCCCCAGGTTTTACTATCACCACAGATTGCTGTAACGAGTATTATCAGGTTGGCCAGCAGAAGATTATGGAACTGCTGAACGACGACGTGATGGCTGCTGTAAAGCACATTGAGAATCTGATGAACTCAAAATTCGGTGACAAGGAGAACCCACTGCTTGTTTCTGTACGTTCGGGCGCACGTGCTTCTATGCCAGGTATGATGGACACCATTCTTAACCTCGGCCTGAACGACGAGGTAGCCGAAGGCATGGTGAAGAAGACCAACAACCCGCACTTTGTGTATGACAGCTATCGCCGATTCGTACAAATGTATGGTGACGTGGTGCTCGAGATGAAACCTGTCAACAAGACTGATATTGACCCGTTTGAGGAAATTATTGAGAAGGTAAAGGCAGAGCGCGGCGTCAAGCTGGATAAGGACCTCTCAGTTGACGAACTGAAAAAGCTGGTTCAGCTGTTCAAGGCTGCCATCAAAGAGCGCACAGGCAAGGACTTCCCCAACGATCCCATCGAGCAGCTCTGGGGCGCTATCTGCGCCGTGTTCCGCAGCTGGATGAACGAGCGCGCCATCCTTTATCGTAAGATGGAAGGAATACCCGACGAGTGGGGTACCGCTGTTTCTGTTATGGCTATGGTATTCGGTAACATGGGCGATACCTCAGCAACTGGCGTATGCTTCAGCCGTGACGCTGCCAACGGTGAAAACCTCTTTAACGGTGAGTATCTGGTGAACGCTCAGGGCGAGGATGTCGTTGCAGGTATCCGCACGCCTCAGCAAATTACCAAGATTGGCTCACAGCGCTGGGCCGAGCGTGCCGGTATCTCTGAAGAAGAGCGTGTGGCTAAGTACCCCTCTATGGAAGAAGCTATGCCAGAGATTTACGCTCAGCTGAACGGTATTCAGGAAAAGCTCGAGGAGCACTACCGCGACATGCAGGATATGGAGTTCACCGTCCAGGAGGGCAAGCTGTGGTTCCTGCAGACCCGTAACGGTAAGCGCACCGGTGCTGCCATGGTGAAGATAGCTATCGACCTGCTCCACGAGGGTAAGATTGACGAGAAGACCGCCATCATGCGCTGCGAGCCCCAGAAGCTTGACGAACTGTTGCACCCCATCTTCGACAAGAAAGCCTTATCTACAGCCAAGGTTATCGCACAAGGTCTGCCCGCCAGCCCAGGTGCTGCCTGCGGACAGATTGTCTTCCATGCCGACGACGCCCAGGAGTGGCATAAGGACGGGCATAAGGTGGTACTCGTGCGTATCGAGACATCGCCTGAGGATTTGGCCGGTATGTCGGCTGCCGAGGGTATCCTTACTGCTCGTGGTGGAATGACCTCTCACGCCGCCGTGGTTGCTCGTGGTATGGGTAAGTGCTGTGTGTCGGGTGTTGGCTCGCTGAATGTTAGCTATAAGGACAAGACTGTCGAGATTGACGGAATTGTCTATAAAGAGGGTGACTACATCTCGCTAAACGGCTCTACCGGTCAGGTATATGCAGGAGAAGTGACCACTAAGGCTGCCGAACTCAGCGGCGACTTCAAGGAACTGATGGACCTCTGCGACAAGTACACCAAGCTTCAGGTTCGTACCAATGCCGACACACCGCGTGACGCTCAGCTGGCTCGTGACTTCGGTGCTAAGGGTATCGGTCTGACTCGTACAGAGCACATGTTCTTCGAGGACAAGAAGATTATCGCCATGCGCGAAATGATTCTGGCCAACGATGCTGCAGGTCGCGAGAAAGCACTGGCTAAGCTGCTGCCTTACCAGAAGGCTGACTTCAAGGGAATCCTTGAGGCGATGGACGGGCTGCCTGTCAATATCCGTCTGCTCGATCCTCCCCTCCACGAGTTTGTACCACACGATTTGGCAGGTCAGGAGACGATGGCCAAGGAGATGGGTGTCAGTGTTGAGGACATCAAGCGTCGTGTTGATTCGCTGGCTGAGAACAACCCGATGCTGGGTCACCGTGGTTGCCGTCTGGGCATCACATTCCCCGAAATCACAGCCATGCAGACCAAGGCCATCCTCGGTGCTGCCTGTGAGTTGAAGAAGGAAGGCAAGACCCCGATGCCAGAAATCATGGTGCCTCTGATTGGTACGCTCTACGAATTGAAGCAGCAGAAGGAGGTTATCCAGCAGGCTGCCAAGGAGACCTTCGAGGAGTATGGCATCGAGGTGGAGTTTGAGATTGGTACGATGATTGAGATACCGCGTGCAGCCCTGACCGCTGACCGTATCGCTACCGAGGCACAGTACTTCTCCTTCGGTACCAACGACCTGACACAGATGACCTTCGGTTACAGCCGTGACGACATTGCCAGCTTCCTGCCCGTTTATCTGGACAAGAAGATTCTGAAGGT
>Ga0310691_10009167_pt1 | contig 10083 bp, 10 predicted proteins | sample 176DNAGHGlowgp2_FD_203887 | JGI IMG/M metagenome (GOLD analysis project Ga0310691, IMG submission 203887) | Sheep rumen microbial communities from Palmerston North, Manawatu-Wanganui, New Zealand - 1766 DNA GHGlow gp2 (v2) (version 2) | ecosystem: Host-associated > Mammals > Digestive system >...
TGGCGACCCTTGGTATGACAAGCCTGAAGAAAGCTCCTACGGGGTATTTTCTCCACGACGAAATCGTCCTTCCTTCTAGGCCTGGCATGTACTCGTCGACAAGACCGCCTACGCCTGTGAAGCCATACCCTCCGAACCCGCATTTTTCAAGAAGTCTTGGCACGCGTGTCCTGAATACGTCCGACGTGTCGTCTATTCCGGAACCTGGCACTAGCACGTGCACAAACAAGTCTGACGGGTCTGACGCCGAAGACCTCAGGCTGTCGATGCTGAGGATGATCCGGTTGTGCTCGTTGACACACCCGTCGGTGGCATAGTAGATGTTTTTCATAAGTGTCCGAACGGGTCAGCCGCCCTGCCTGGCCTGCTGGATCATCATCTGCCGGCCGGCGGAGGACAGCTGGTTTCGCTCGTCCTGCATGAACTGCCTCACCTGAGCGTGCAACGCGGGGTTCGTGTTCTTCAGGTTGATGAGCGTGGACCTGACGTGGGACGGGTCTGGATCCTTGACAAGCGTGTCCGCGAGCTGCTGGGCCTGCTCCATAAGATCGGACGGGGTTGCGCCGACCTGGCCTCCGGGCCCGTTCATGCCGCTGGCGTCCCCTCCGCCTTCGGCGCCACCGCCTTCCCCGCCTCCCATTGCTCCGTTCGCCTGCTGGGCCTGGGCCTCGGCCATCGCCTTCTCCTGCATCTTCTGGATGTCCTGCTGCTCCTTGATGATGCGCTGCTGCTCCTGCAGGTAGTCGATGCCCATGGCGCGGTAGGCCGTCTGCTTGGAGATGTCCTGTCCGGCCGCGGCCTGCATCTGGAGGCCTTTCTTCTCCATGTCGTCGGCGAGCGTGATCGGGGTTAGCCTGACCTCGGCCTTGTCCCACATGAAATAGCGTGCGATCTGGTCGGAGATCCACTGCAGGATTGTGTTCATGCCGTCGACGAACGGGTTCCACTCTCGCTCGAACAGCCTAAGGGCCACAGGGGCCGCCTGCAGGGACAAGGTTCCGGCGAACAGCTCCTGCGGGAAGCCCATGGCGTTGAGGAGCTCCTGCTCGGCCTGCTGGATGCTCTCCTTCGGCGCCAGCTGCTTGGCCTCGCCGCCGATGAGCTCGTAGCCGATCGCGAACGGCGACACCTCGATGGAGGTCATGTTTGCGCGCTTCTTCTCGACCATGCCGCTCATGGCCGCTATGAAGGTCTGCATTGACACCATCGTGAGGGCGTCCTGGCCGCCCGGCGCCTGGCCCTGCGGGTACAGGATGCGGAACGGCATGATGAAGTCCAGGGCTATGGCCTCGTCGTACCTGCGCATGAGCTGGATGTAGTAGGCCAGCTTGAAGTACGGCAGGAGGGGCGGGATCGCCCAGCCGCGGATCTTGTCCTGCAGTCCGGCGAACACCGTGTCCCGCATGTGGTAGATCTGGCCGTCGGAAAACTCGAACAGGCACTCGGCCGAGTTGTGCTTGGAGTGCTCGCCGGTGCAGGTGTCGATGAACCCCCACTGGGAGGTGTTGATGTAGAACGGGTCGCCCTCCCGGACCTTCTCGACGAACTTCTCCTCAAGCTTGTAGTAGTACTTGATCTCGCCTGAGATCGGGTGGACCTTGATCTTTATCCTCTTCGGGTTCCACCTGATTATGTTGATCTTGCCGGTGTCCCTGAGTCGCCTGTCGACGCGCTTGAACTCGACCTTGCCCTTCTTGCAGCCGGGGCACTCGCACATGAACCGGCCGTGCTCGGCGTCGAAGTCGTACTTTATCCTGGAGATGTGGATCTGCGTCCCGCAGTCCGGGCACTGGAGATAGCGCTCGAACGGAAGGTATAGCGATACAAAGCTGTTGCCGTAGCAGTTGCGGGTGACGATGCCGCCGTCGATCGTGAAGGTGTGCGTCTCGGGCTCGACGCAGCAGAAGACCTCTTCATCCCTGCCGGTGGACGGGTCCATGCCAGACCTGACTCCGGTGAAAAACTTCTTCTCCCTGCCTTCGGCGAGCTCGTCGAACACCGCCTGCATGTCCTCCCGGATGAAGTCGTCCCGCTCAAGGTTGCGGACGTGGACGGGCAGGTAGTACCGGCTGGCCCCGCCCCAGACCTTCCTGCGGGACACGGGCCTGGCTATCAGGCCGAACTTGGAGAAGCCTTCGGCGCATTTCGAAAGCACGTCGCCGTCGGAGTGGGTTACAAAGAAAAGACCCTTTGACTTCTGGAAATAGCCTCTCAAGGCCGCCATTCCGCAGAACACGCCGTACCAGTAGGACGTCGGTTCTTCAACGGACGGCGCGGACGACATGGACCCGTCCCTCTCCAGCCCGTACTGGCCCTCGCACCACTTGATGAGCTCGTTGTCGTACTTCGGGCGCTTGGACGACTGTGAGCTGAGGACAAGGCCGTGCAGCAGGCCGCGCCCGTAGTTCTCGTCGGACTCCGGCCTTGGAAGCGGCTTTATCGGTATCCTGTGCCAGTACTTTAGGGAGTCGGTGGTCCTGCCGGACATCATGTCGCCGTCGTCGCCGGCGTCCACCCACCACAGGTGGTCGTCCGTCGCCCTGATGGGGCATCCGTTCCCGAACCGGACCTCGTGCGTCCTCTGGATTCCATGGGAGTGGAAGTCGGCCGGACGCCACCTGCCGTCGATGCACAGGACGTCCTCGGTCTTGCCGGAAAGCTCCCTGATCGGCACGAACCCGTTGCTGGTGAACACCTTTGTGTCGCCGCCGAAGCAGAAGTAGTCCTTGCCGATGTCCTGGAGCTTCTGGATGATGTGGAGCTCGTCGTCGAATACCTTCTCGTACTTGTCCCTGACGTCGTCTGAAACGTCGGAGATCTCTATGTCCGTGAGGAAGTAGCTTACGACCCTGTTCACCACGCTCATGAAGGGCGGCATGGTGAGCATCAGGTATTCCATCCACTCGAACGCGTCGTTCAGGTTCGTCGGGATGTACACCGAGGCGATGTCGCAGAACGGGTTGGGGTACTTGTACGCGTTTGAGGCGCCGCCCCACGAACCGGCTCCTCCAAACGGGTTGTTCTGGACGTTCGCCATTTCGGGCTACTCCCCTTCCGCCTTGCGCTTTTCAGCCTCCTGCCTGGGCCTGGAGACCGACTCGACGACGGACGAGACCGAGGAAAGCGCCTTCCTCGCGTCGGCCATGCACTTGGCGGCCGTGCCGACCGGGTCTCCCTCGTTGTGGGCGGCGGCCGACTTCACAGTCCCCTCAACGACTCCTTTTTTTATCATCTGTGCCTCCTATAGCGAGTCCCACGCGCCATGACCTTGCCTGGACTTCCTGTGGAACCGGACGATGCTCAGGGCCTCTATGTTCCTGTCGAACTGTGCCACAAGGTCGTCGACGTCGTACACGCCGCCCTCCGCGCACACGACGAACGACTCGGACGACCTGCGGACGACCCCTGTCCCGTCCGAGTAGTGGACGACCCGGAACTCGATTCCGGTGTCGCCGCCTTCCACGGGCCCGAACTTCCTGAACTCGATCGCGTCACGCGGGATCTCGAACGCAGACTTCTCCAGGATTGCGCTGGCCGCCTCCCTCACGGCGACGGACCTGACCGCCTCATAGTCGCTAGAAACCTGGTTCTGAGGCTGTTCGGCATTATGCTCGACGCCTTCGGGCTTTACGACGGATTCAGGCATCTTCCACTTCCCGTAGCTTAGCATGTACAGAAGTCGTCCCATGGCCTCGTTCGTGGCTATTAGAGACTCGGAAAGCTCTTTCACGGCCTCCGTGATGGCCTCTTCCCGGCTGTAGTTATGGTCTTTGGCTCTGGTGTCTTCCATGGGTTCTCCTTTGAACGAACATTATGGCTTAAAAACGGCCCTGTGTCAACCTTCCGCGCTGCGTTCGTTCGGTATGAGGAAGGCGAGGCCGAGGACGCCGAGCTCCGGTATGTCGAAGCTGGCCCCCGTGAAAATGGTGTCCACTTGTTCGCCGTCGCTGGACACGGACACCCTGGCGCCGATCTTCGGGATGAACGTCATGGCGTCGTTTGCAGTTGGCAGGAACACGGTTATGGCGTGGTCAGCCTTGACGACGGCCACCGCCGATATGCTGAACATGGCGTCCCCCATGGTTATGCCGACGCGTGTGCGGCGCTTCAGCCACTTGGACGCCTCCGTCTCCTTCTCGACGACCTTCTCCACGACCTTCTCCACCACCTTCTCTACCGGCCTGTCGACGTACATCACGGTCGGGGGGCCCGGCTTAAGCTCCCCGGCCGGAAACCCGATTTCAGGTAAAAGGTCCCCCCGCTCGGCGCCAACCATGCCCACACCGCCGGCTGGCGGAAGGAACACACCGCCGCCGTCGTCACCCACTGCGCCGGCGGGGGGACCAGAAGACTCTTCCTTCGCGGACTCGCGCCCGGACGCCTTTATCCTGGCCACGTCGCCTTCGTCGAGGGCGCCGTGCTGGACCGTCTTCAGCTTGGCGTACGGACCGGAATCCTCATATTTAATGTACAGCTTCTCGTCCATGTCGTCAAGCCCGCCGGCCTTGACGGGCTTCTTCCCCTTCTTCCTGGCTATGTAGTTTGCCATGGCCTCGGCCAGCTCGACAGGCTCCCCGCCGGTGGCGTACAGCCTACCTGGAGGGGTCATCCCGCTCCTCTCCATCTCCCGGCGCTCTTCCTCGCCGGGTACCCTGTCCATGTTCTCGAGGTCCTTCATCGGGTCTCTCATCGCTTGTCCTCCATTACGTATCTGTCCCAGAATTCCGGGCTTATGCCCACCACGTCCCTGAACGGCTCCGGCTTCCCGTCGCCGGGGCGGCACGTAAGCTTCTCCGGGTACAGGACCATCATCCTGTCGTCCCATCCGCACCTGTTCTCCTTCGAGAGCCCGTGCCCGTTGCCATATACGGCAGACACATGGTCGAGGTTGACTATGGACGGGCAGCCAAGCCTGTCCAGGCCAGGGACGTCGTATGAATGCGTCCGGATCTTGAGGTACCCGTTCACCGGGGACGGCCCGGGGACGAACAGCGGGTTGACGTCCGTGTGGGCAGACGGGTTCCCTCCAAGGAGTATCGAGAACACGTCCTTTGAGCTGGAAAGCACGAAAATAGGCGACGATATGTGCAAGTTGTTTACGCACAGCCAGTTGCACGGCACGGACAGGGCGTGCCCGAACTCTCCGAAGGCGCCGTGGAACTTACTCAGCATGCAGGCGGTCCTCGGCATGAAGCCGTGCGGGTCGTGCCCGGACGTGTCCACGTCGACGACGACCGAGCCATCGACGACGCCCTCCAGGGACGACACGTCCGGAGTGATCGCGGGGTCCCTCACGATGAACGTCGAAGTGGCGGACCCGGCGGAGACCCTGCACAGCGACGAGAGCGTTCCGCGCATGAACGGAGCCTCCGGCTCGCAGACCAGGTAAAGAACGGGAAAGGTCATTCTCATCACCTCATCGAGTCGGCCTCGGCCGCGTACCTGGCCCACAGGGCGAAGTCTGGGTCTGACGACCGAGATGACGACCACGGCTTGTAGAGCGTGTAGTGGTACACCTTGCACGAACGCCTGTAGTCAGCCTGCGTCAGGATCGGCTCGTATCCATCGACCCGGTATTTCTTCCCGTAGAACACGTCGTACGACTGGTACCACATGACATCTTTCCTGGCCATGTTCTCCCTGGTCCTGGCCACCATGTTCCACTGGTTCGGGTACATTCCAAGACGAACGGAACCGGACTCCCACGCCCTGGTGAGAAGCTCGTCCGAAAGCACCCTGCACCCGTACTTCATGGATCTTGCGGCCATGTCGCCCAGCCCGGAACCCCTGACCATCGCGAACGACTGCGGGGACACCCCGAAGTTGTACTCGGCGCAGAACGAGCCACGCCACGAAGACCTGCACCCGAACGCGTGTATGCTGGACCCGAGGCCGCGGTCGGAGCAGTACTTTACAAGCCAGGCCATGTCGCCGACGCACAGGGTGTCGGCGTCCATCTTCACGCAGACGTCCACGTCCGGAAGCGAATCGTGCAGGAAGAACGACACGAGGTGGCCGGCCCACCCGTCTCCCGCGGAACGGTCCCCGTACAGACCAAGAAGAGACGACACGGATCCCGGGAGCTCGACAGCCTCGAACGAGCCGCCGTGCTCGGACACGAGCCTGGACGAGAACTCCGACAACCTTGATATGGCCTTCACGGACGTCCTGGCGGGGTCGTAGACGACGTGGAACCTGACAGGGACGGACGAGTTGGACGCCACGGAGAGCATGGACACAGGAAGCGCCTTGTCGACGAGAACGTCGCCTGAAACGCCGTACGCCACGTCTATCACGGAGAACGACGTGTCGTCCACGACCGGCTGCGGAGGGTCGAGAGGCACGTAAGGCCTTCCAGCCACGTGGACAAGCGGCTTCTCTGACTTCATGTCCGCCGTCCCGACGGCGATCCACTTCGGGGGCAGTGTCGGCACGATCTCGAGAAGCTCGTCCGTGAGCGTCCTGAGGAACGAGTACTGCTCCGTCTCCGAGTACGGGGACCAGGAGTACTTCTTCTCCCCTGTGAAGTGCAGGCAGCCGATGTCGTCCGGAAGCGGGTCCCTGGCGCCGAAGTTGTGGAGGGTTATGTTCCACCGCCTCGGTATCCTGGCCACCCCGAGGGCGTTCACGACGTCCTGGTCTATCATGTTGACCGTTATGGCGGCGCCAGGACGGTCCACTGCCCTGTCGCACATGGATATTATACGGTCCATGGACTCTTTTGGCCGCATCCTGTCCAGGGAGAGGTACATCATTCCGGCGTTAACGATGCCGCATCCGTGGTAGTCGTGCGGATCCTCCTCGCTCCCGGCGAACATGAACCTGGTCCCCTCGACGGCCTTCCTGGACTCGGCCAGCATCTTGTTCAGGTCGTCGAACACCACGACGTCGCAGTCCACCCACAGGCAGTCTGGCATGTCCGGGAAGAACAGCGGAAGGGCCAGCCTCACCATTGAATGGGTGCCGATGTTGTTCATCTTCGTGTGGCGCAGGGCGGCCCTGACGTCGTCCGGATGGATGAAGACGGGATCGAACTCGCATGATCCGACGGATGCGAACACCCTGGCGGCCGTGGCGAGGAACCCGTTGTCCACGCCGGTGTAGATGAAGTGGACGCGGGCGCCCGGAGTTGTCTTGGCCACGGACAGGAACGCCACGAGGAGCTGGCCCAGCCTGACGTTGTCCAGGTAGGTGACCTTGTCCGGGTTGTACACCCCCATCGACATGAACACGTGCAGCCCTTCCGGGTCTGAAGTGTGGAACACGGGAAGGCCTTCTTCTTTCATTGGAAGCAGAACTCCAGCTGCACCGGCCGTTTGTCGGCCGGCATGGAAACGGGCGGGAACAGCGGCTGGAACTCCAGCCCGCCGTCCACCGCGCACTTTACGTCGTAGTCGTCTTCGTCTTCGCCACTGCGGTTCCAGGCGGAAACCGCCTCTTCCCTTGAACTGTACGAACCGGAAGAGGCGCCGCACCGGCCGCACACTACGTTGAACGACGGCCACAGGGAGTTGCCGCCTTCCTCGACGCGGGCCCGCCCACGGCAGAACGGACACGATCCTAGCCTGCCTGTCCTGGCCATGTCAGTACTCCGGCACGCCGGGAGGCGTCTTCCTGGACTCGGCCATCTTCTGGTAGTAGGCCGGGTCGTGGGACACCGGCGTCCCGCCTGGCTTCGCGACGACAATGTTCTTCCCGATGTCAGTGATCGGCTGGCCGGACGCCGTCCGCATGACCGCCAGGTTGTTCTCGATGACGGACTTCAGGTCGTTGTGCATCTCCGGGTGGAGCTCCGGCTTGACGTCCTTCATCCCGTCGATCTTAGCGGCCTCCTTCGGGATCGGGTTGCCGTCCGGCCCGATCATGTTGGACTCGGACCTGATGGCGGCCTCCCTCTCCCGGTTGGAGCGCAGGACCTCGGACCTTAGCTTCTGTATGGCCCTGGTCCTTTCGACGGCGGCCTTCTCGATGTAGGCCGTTCCGTCCGGGTCGGCAAGGTGGGCCTTGAGCTCGCCCAATGCGGCCGAGTCTTCCGGAGGAAGGCCGTCCACGGCCGGGGAAAGGAACTTCGAGCAAAGCCCCACGAGGACGTGTATGTCCTTGGGGGACAGTATTATCTCGAAGCCCCTGCACGACTTCTCAAGGGTGTTCCAGGCGTCTTCGAAGGCGTTAAGCTCCCTGGTGGCCATGCCTGGCTTGACGGTCGTTCCGGCCAGGGAGCAGTACCGGTTTGCGCCGCTTTTGTTGACTAGTCTCATGACCATTCCTCCAGGCGGGGAAAGTATGCGCCTTTCCCCCGCCTCCTTGTGCTAGATGCCCTGGGATTCCTTGAAGAAGTCGATACGGGCCTTGAGCGCGTCGCGGTAGGCTACCATGGCCTGGCGCTGCTTCATGAGAAGCCGGACGTTCCTGAGCTCGTCCTTCGTGCCCCTGGCCTTGCGGGCCTGGTCCCATGTGGTGCCGCCGATGAGCTTCTCAAGAAAGGCGTCGAGCTTCTGGAGGCGTTCGATGAGCTGCTTGAGCTCCGCCTCGGCGCGGACGATCCACTGCGGGAGCTTCCTGACCGTATCGACGACCTTGTCCTTGCTGATGGCCCTGGCTTCCTTGCAGGTCTTCTCGCAGGTCTTGTCGCATGCGTGCCTGCAGGCAGGCTCGAGCTCGATCTTCTTCTGGGTCTTCTTCTCAACCTTCTTCTCGGTCTTCTGGGTCTTATTGGTGTTCTTGGTCTTAGAGGCCATGTTGGGCCCTCCGGTCCCGCCATGGTTCATGAATCTGGCCATGGCTAGGCGGGGGTCGCCAAGGGCCAGCAGCTCCTCACCGGCCTCGCCGAGGCACCAGGAGAGCTCCTTGTCTATCTTGAACTCGAACTTCTTGGAAAGGGAGGCCGGTACAGACGAGGCCATCCTCGTCGGCAGGCGCCTGACAAGGCCGGACCTCTCGGCCACGCGGAAGGCGCGGCGGCATAGCATCCTGGCCCTGTCCGGCCCGACCTCCGCGGCACGGCCCGCCCCTATGGCGGCGCACACGAGGTGCCACGTGCCGTAGGCCACCCCCGGCTCCATGGAGAAGGCCATCAGAACTGCCTTCTCGTACATGGAAGATCCATGGCTCACTTCGCAAGGCCGCCTTTCGTCTTCATCCTGGTCTCGACCGGGGCGCCGGACGGCAGCACGAGGCCGGACATCGGCTGCTTCGGCCCGGCTGGAGGCCGATCGCCCCAGTCGGTGTCCTTGGCGACGTCGGGGAACTCCCTCTCGGCCCAGGCCCGGAAGTTCCTGGCGCAGTCGGACATGGTCCTGTACAAGGCCGCGAAGCACATAGGAGTCTGCGGCTTGAAGGACGAGATGAGCGGAACCACGGCAGGCTGCCCGTCGAATGAGGCCACGAACACGAAGCCGTCCAGCCTGGAGCGAAGGAAGAGCTGCTCCGCCAGCCGCTCGACCCCGTTCACGGCCATGTCGTTTGGTATGACCGCAGACGAAAGGGACTTCATGGCCTCCGGGATGGACGCCTTCTCGATCTTGACGCCGCCGACGAGGTACTCGCCCTCCCACGGCCGCTCGCCCTCTGGCAGCGGGTCGGACTTGGCCGGGTCCTCCACGGAGTGCACCGACACGAGGACGTCGTCCATGCCCCCGCGGTCCTTGATAAGCTGCAGACGGCGGCCTATGCAGTCGATGACGGAGAACAGGTCGCGGTCGACTTCCTCAACGGACTTTTCGCCTCCGGACCTGGACTCGAAAACGACCCTGGCCTTGCGGCCGATGACGACGGAACGCCTCTTCTGGCCGGAGGCGGCCCCGTCGGAACCTTTGACGTCGTCCGCTGCACGGGCTTCTTCGCCCGGCTTCTTGTCTTCTTCCATCTATGAACCTCATTTCCCCGGGCCGAACTTGGCCCAGAACTCGGCGACGTGGTCTGAAAACGCCATGCCGATCTTGTTCAGGCCGACAACCCTGGCGGATACCTTTCCGTCCGGCAGCGGCGCGAAGTCTATCCTGTAGTCCCTGCCCTCGAGCGGAAGGGCGTTGGCCAGGAGCTCGTAGAACCTGGAGACCTTGTCCTTCTGCTCCTTGGTCATGC
>Ga0310691_10009171_pt1 | contig 10081 bp, 8 predicted proteins | sample 176DNAGHGlowgp2_FD_203887 | JGI IMG/M metagenome (GOLD analysis project Ga0310691, IMG submission 203887) | Sheep rumen microbial communities from Palmerston North, Manawatu-Wanganui, New Zealand - 1766 DNA GHGlow gp2 (v2) (version 2) | ecosystem: Host-associated > Mammals > Digestive system >...
AATGACACTTGTTGCTTTGACGGACTTGGAATTACAAGACTGTTTGTTGATGAAGCACATAATTTCAAAAACGTGCCAATAGAAACAAAGGCAAACTGCGTTCTTGGCATTAACAGCTCAGGATCTAAACGATGCAGGGATATGATGGACAAGGTCCATATGATACAGAACAAGAATGACGGAAAGGGTGTTATATTCGCTACCGGCACGCCCATAACAAATTCGATTACCGATGCGTATATTATGCAGCAGTATCTTCAAAGCGGTGAACTTGCTATGCTTGATCTTCAGAGCTTTGACAGCTGGATAGGAATGTTTGCCGAGAGAGAAACTGAGTTTGAGATAGATGTAGATACCAGTACATACAGACTTGCGTCACGTTTTTCCGGATTTCATAATCTTACTGAACTAACATCACTCCTTTCATCAATATCAGATTTTTGTCAGTCCGGTGACTCGGCAGATGTCCCGGTGTTTGATGGGTATACTGATGTGCTTGTATCCAAAACTCCTGCTTTTGAAGCATACCTGGACGACATTTCTGAAAGAGCGGACGCTGTCAGAAACGGTTTTGTAAACAGGAAAGAAGATAATATGCTCAAAATCACTACCGACGGACGAAAGGCGGCTTTGGATATGAGACTTGTGGATCCTAATGCGGCATTTACATATCAGTCAAAAGTATTTCGCTGTGCTGAAACCGCAGCAGATATGTTTTTCAGAACATCAAAAGAAAAAAGCGCACAGCTCATTTTTTGTGATACGTCAACGCCAAAGGCGGATTTCAACATTTATACCGAGCTTAAAGAAAGACTTGTTTTATTGGGGGTGCCGCAGAGCGAGATCGCTTTTGTGCACGATGCCGAAACGGAAAAAAGCAGATCGATCCTGTTTGAAAAAGTCAGAAACGGAGATATCCGTATTCTTATCGGTTCGACCTTCAAACTCGGTCTTGGAGTGAATATCCAGCAAAGACTGATAGCACTTCATCATATTGATGTTCCATGGAGACCTGCGGATATGACACAGCGTGAAGGCAGGATCCTGCGTCAGGGAAACACAAACGCTAAGGTGTATATTTATCGCTATATCACGCAGGGAAGTTTTGATGCATATTCATGGCAGCTTCTTGAAACAAAACAGCGGTTTATTTCGGAATTGCTGTCAGGGTCGCTCGCGCAGCGAAACGCTATGGATATTGAAAACACAGTGCTGGATTATGCACAAGTCAAAGCTCTCGCTGTTGGCAACCCTTTGGTAAAACAGCGTGTGCAAGCCGCAAATGAACTGACAAGATATATGACTCTGCAGCGTAAACTGGTTGAATCAAGGATAGGACTTGAAAAAGAACTCCTTGAGATCCCCGGTAGGATAAACAATCAGATCAGCTTGATCGAGAAATGCAAGCTGGATGTAGAATTTTACACAGAATGGAGAAAATCCAACCTTGTTATCCAGGACAATAAATTAAAAAAAGAAGAAGTTGAAAGGCGCCGTCAGCTTCGTGAGTTTATAGGTGCTTCGATCAGGCAGCACGTTTTGGAAACCAAAGAGAAAACACTCATGTCGTATCGGGGATTTAATATTGTTCTGCCCGCTAATCTGACACTTGAAAATCCGTATGTGTGGCTGAAAAAGAGTGGGAAATACTATGTTGAGCTCGGAGATACCGATATAGGAAACCTGATAAGGATCGATAATGTCCTTGATTCTCTTGAAGATCATCTGGACGGACTGATGAAGAATCTTGAAAAGCTGAGAGATAAGGAAAGAGATATTCGCTGTGAGTTGTCTAAAGACGAAAGCTATACCGATCAGATCGAAACATACAAGAAGAAAGTCGAAGAACTGGATAAGAAATTGGGGGTTGATAAAAAATGAGCGATGTAAAAATGACAAACATCCCTTCCATGACTGTCGGGAAAATGGTAAGCAAACTGAGCCGGGCATACTGCACAGTTATAAATAATGGGCTTCCGATCAGAACAATGCCGTCAGTCATGCTTTGGGGACCGCCCGGTGTCGGTAAATCTCAGGCTGTCAGGCAGATAGCAAAGGAGATCAAGGAAAGCACAAAAAAAGAAGTACACGTGACTGACGTGAGACTTCTGCTGTTCAATCCTATTGATTTACGGGGCATACCCACGTCAAATGCGGATAAAACGCTTGCCGTGTGGCTCAAACCGCAAATCTTTCAGATGGATCCGTCGGACAGCCTTGTGAATATTCTGTTCCTTGATGAAATATCTGCGGCTCCGCAGTCCGTTCAGGCCGCTGCGTATCAGATAACGCTTGACCGTGTTGTGGGAGAACACAAACTGCCCGATAATTGCATAGTTATTGCAGCCGGAAACAGAACAACAGACAAATCGGTGGCTTTCAAAATGCCGAAAGCCCTGGCGAACCGTCTTATGCACATTGAAGTAGAAGGGAGCTTCAAGTCGTGGAAAGAGTGGGCAATTTCTTCCGGCATCAATGATAAAGTCATCGGGTTTCTATCTTTCAGGCAGGGTTATCTCATGGGGTTTGATCCGGGAAGTGATGATGTTGCATTTCCTACGCCGCGTGCATGGGAAATGGTCAGCAATATACTTAACGGGATCAGTGATGACGTTGACGATATGTATTCGTTGATCGCAGGGATCGTCGGCTCGGGAGTTGCAGTGGAAATGCGAACGTGGGAAAAAGTTTATAAGGATCTTCCGGATATTGAAGATATCTTCGATGGGAAAATGCCAGAGATGCCGCATAATACAGACGCAATGTACGCACTGACAGCATCGATGCTCTGCTATGCTCGTGCCCACAAGGACGATTTGAGACGAATTGCTAATTCTATTCGCTATGCTGATAAAATGCCGCCGGATTTCAGCGCAGTTCTTCTCAAGGATTACATGTACATTGAAAAAGACTTCAAGCAAACATTGATGACTATTCCGGAGTTCAGTAAATGGCTGCAAACAAAAGGGAGTTTAATGAATGGTTCTGTCAGATGAAAAGAAAAAAGAGTATATGAAACGTCTTTTGATGTCTCGTATGCGTCTGCTGGTAAACAACGGATTTTATGGACTGTTATTGATGCACATGATCTTTTCGATCGATGAAAGCTGTAATACTGCGGCAACTGACGGCAGAAGAATATTCTTCGGGCCGGAATTCTTGGACGAACTCAGTGATACGGAGCTCGACTTCATTTTGATGCATGAAATACTTCACGTTGTTTTGCAGCACTGTATACGTCAGGGAGAGCGTAATAGGGCACTATTCAACATTGCTTGTGATATTGTTGTCAACTCAAACATTCTGTTATCCAACAACATGGATAAAAAATCGATAACCTTGAAAAAATACGGAGGATCTATGCACTTAGCTCCCAACGGGAAAGAGGGATATGAGTATACCGCAGAGCAGGTTTATGATATGTTTATGGTGCAGTTCAAAAACGGATCTGGTTTAAAGAAAACTCCGGGCAAAGAAGAAACAGAAGCAGTCGGCGATCTTGGACAGCCAAAGCATAAACATGACAAGGAAAAAGATGCTTCGGCAGCTTGGGATGATCACACTCGTTGGGGAACAGAAGATGATGATATCATCAGAGATGCTTGGGTCAAACGTTTTGAAGATGCTTGCGAGGCTATATCAATCCGCGATCCTTCTAATCAAAGAGGCCTTCTCCCGTTGTTCGCGGAACGATTATTCAAAGAATTACGCAAACCTCAAACGGATTGGCGTATGATATTGGACGATTTTGTTCAGGAAGAGATAGTGGATTATTCGTTTACTCCCCCGGACAGACGTTTCGACGAGATCCCATTCTTTTTGCCGGATTTCAATGACAAAGATGATCTCGTTGAGGATATTCTGTTCATGATCGATACATCCGCAAGTATGTCAGATGATATGATAATTGCAGCGTATAGTGAAGTTAAAGGATCTATAGACCAATTTGATGGGAAACTAAAGGGTTGGCTCGGCTTCTTTGATGCAGCAATTGTAGAGCCTAAACCATTTGTATCAATAGATGAATTCAAAGCGATCAAACCTATAGGCGGTGGAGGAACGGACTTTCAGATCATTTTTGAGTATGTCCGTAAGTACATGCAGGATAAGCTGCCGTCAGGTATCGTTATTCTGACAGATGGCTTTGCACCGATCCCAAAAGAAGAACTGTCTATGGGAATTCCCGTGTTGTGGCTGCTCACTAATGATGAGGTCACACCTGCGTGGGGTAAAATAGCAAGGATAAAGCTCTGAGAATAAACTTAAACAATTTCACAAGTTTTTTTCAAAACACAAAGGGTATGAACCGGAAGCTGTTTGAGCTTGCGTTGGAATGATGAAAAGAAAGGTGAATGCTATGAATGAAAACAGAACTGTAAAAAAGGAGCTTTGCAATGGCGTGTTCTGGGTAAATGATGATGTTATCCTTACCGTAAAGAATCCGTGTAACAGCGATGGCAAGCTGATTTGTGCAGATAATGAAACCGAGGAAAAGCTCATGCGAAAGCTTGCCAACCACCAAAAGCTGTGGGAGGAGCTCCCACACTATATCACCGCAGGACTGCCGTTTAATTATTTTCCAAGAGGGCGTGTTGAGATACGCAAGGGCGGAAAGGCAATTATCTTCTGCTCGCCGCATATCTGCACCGAAGAAACAAAGCAGCTAATGACAGAAGAATTTGGTCTGACAGCTGAAAACGGCATAACACACATTTCGCTCAAAGCGGACGGCTCGGCGCATTATCGCTGTGCGCTTGATAACGAATAAAATCCGGCTGCCATTTGCTGATCCCAGAAGGTTTGCAGGTCTAAGTCACGGGCGTTCACATAACGGCTGCACCCACATAAAAAAGTGAGGCTGATGCAGTTTGATCTGCACCAGCCTTTTTTGAGATATATAAATCGGTGGTTATTTAAAAAGATCGGACTTTTGTTCAGGCAGTTTTCTCAACCGTTATAATGCACCTTGGCTCTTTTGTGACATAGTTCATTGATGCCGCCAGCGTGTCAGCGCTCACTCTCATAAGACTGCGTCCGCCGCTGGCGAAATACGGGTCTGCATAGTAGAAATACAGTTCACCGCCTATGTATTCATATCCGCATATTACAACAAAATGTGCGGGCGAGTCAGGCTGCGCAACGATCTTGCCCGATCGGTAGCTTGAAACAACTATGCTGCGCTTTCCGCTGTCGATAAGACCTTTGAGTACAGATATCGGATCAGCGCCGTAAACGTTGCTTGCCTTGACCGTGCCGCCCGAGTAGCTCTCTATAAGCTTCACAAGGTTCGGTGCAGTGATGCCGCCGCCGCTTGTCAGACTGCCCTGATCGTTGAGCTTGTTTTGTTCGCAGAAAACGATCATTTCGTCCTTTGTCCATTTCATTCCAAGCTGATAGTTTGCAAGTATCGTTGCGCAGGTCGGACCGCAGGCTTTCTTTCCGTAGATGTCGCCGCCCATCTGTCCTATCGCTGCCGTTTCGAGTATCTTTGCACCCGTTTGTTCGATCACACAGCTGCGTGCTATCAGATATTCACGGTAGCGGTGATTTATCACAACATACCCTTTGTAGTTGGGATCATAGTGTCCCGAATAAAAGCTGCCCGCGCTGATCGTTCCGACTTTGTTTCTGTTTTTATCCCGAAGATTTGTCGTATCGGGGAAGTAATACAGCTTTGATGATGTGTCGTCCTTGTCGAGCCGTTCAGGCGCAGTTGTTGTTTGTGCCGGTTTTGACGCGGCGGCAGCTGTCGCATTGATCTGCACGGCAGTCTCGCTTGGCAGGGAATCTGCGTTTGCAGTCGTTGTAGTTCCCAAAGTCGCCGCAGATGAAGCCTGTGTTTGCCGAGCAGTTTCTGTTTCTGACTGCATCATCGTGATGACCGTGTCAGATCGCGGCTGATCAGCCGCCTGCCCCGTGAAAGATATTTCCGTTTTGCTTTCGGCAGATATGTTGTTTTTTTCATCAGATCTGCTGACGTTCTCTCCGCCGCAGCCTGCAGCACAAAGCGCAATGCATATGCTCAGCGCCGCTGAAATGATCTTTTTCATAGTGATCTCCCCTTGTTTTTTATCTTACACCTATATATTCGCAGTGGCTTATTGTTTTCACTCATCCATCTGAAAAAATTTTTTCAGTACAAGGCTTGTGAACTTGAGATCCGCAGACCTGCTTTTGCACTTGCTATATTCACAATTGTATGATATTATAAAATGCGGTATCAAAAAATCTTTAAGAATAATGAGCGAAAACAAAGAGCCGATGCGAATATATAAGTGAAAGGACCTTTCAAAGAATAGAGATGAGGAATATGACAGACGAAGAGCTTCTGGGGCTGATGCGTCTTGACGACCAGAATGCGTTTGAAACCGTTATGAATAAGTACAGGCGCTATGTGGAATACATAGTCGGGCGGATGATAAGCACCGAAAGCGACAAAGAGGAAGCAGTAATGGACACCTTTTACAACGTGTGGAACAAAAGGAATGTAATAGATCTGAATAAGATGAGCCTCAAAAGCTACATCTCCATGACCGCTTCAAGCTGCACGGTCGATAAGCTTCGCAGGATGACCAAGGGCAAGCCGGTCGATCCTATCGAGGATGATCTTGAGCTTGATCTGGATCTTGAGGACGAAACTGCAAGAAGGATAAATCTTGACATCATAAAAAGAGTCGTGCAGGCAATGCCTTCTCCCGACCGTGAGATATTCATTGACCGCTACTACTTCGAGCTTGACGTTAAGCAGATAGCAAGGCGCAGGAATGTGGCAGAGAAAAAAGTCTGGAACATACTTTCCCGAAGAAAGAACAAACTTAAAAAGGAACTTATCAAGGGAGGTGTTACCTTATGAGCAAGCTTACAGAATTGATCAAGCAGATCCCGCTTGATGAACTTATGGGAGACACTGACCAAGTGACAGAACACACAGAAAGGATCATAACAACATTCGATGCTGCCGCGGGCATAGATGAAAAGAAAAAACGCATCGTTCGATCAGGTGCTTACGTCAAGCGATCAGGCGCTCTGGTGTCCGCAGCAGCTATCGCGATCGTTGTGCTGGGAAGCGCATTTGCGTATCATATGCTTTCAAAAAACAGCCCCGATACAACCTCTGTAAGTTCAAGTTCAGCGGCAGCACAGGTGAGCACACAGAATTCATCGCAGATACCGAGCAAATCGAACAAGGCCATACTTGAAGAATACGTCAATAGCAAGCCCGAACATACGGAGGGAAACTATGAAAGCTCATTGGATCATTTCGACGTTGACGCATCCTGCGGCTATGCTCTTTACAGAGACGGCGCAGGAAAGTGTACGCTGCTTAAAGTCAGCGGTGGCAAGGTCACCGAGTACAGCGAGCTTAAAGGTATAACCGGAGAACGCAAATACGAGCTGCCCTATAATCTGTACGAGTCACAGATCTTTGAAAGGGGCGGCAGCAAGTATGCCGCACTGCTGACACAGATCATTAACGATGACGAATATTATCCCGCAGTGACTATCCTTAAAGTCGATGGCGATGAGCCTGCCTGTGCGGGCATCGGGCATTGCCGTGTAACTATGGAAAAATACTGCACAAAAAATGAATATGCCGAGTTCGATGTGTACAAGTACCCGACCAAAGTCATAAGCCTTAAAGATGTTTTTAAGGTCACAGACAGCGGCGTAAACATTGACGGTATAGATTACTCTTTTGAAAACGGCGATCTTGTCCCTGCGTACCGTGTTGAAATGGAGAAGTTTATCAACCGCAAGACAGACCATGAGAAACTCGAGATCATGAGCGCGTTTACTTTTACAGGCGATCGAAAATACGGATATGGTGCTTACTACGATCGTTCGGCAGGAAGAAGCGTTGTGTGCAAGGCAGGCGGTCAGACCGTGACCGAGTACCCGGGCAAACTCTTCACAGGCAGCAGCGATATGTGCATCACAGGCAGGATATATAATATGCAAAGCTATACTGTTGCCAACAGCGGCGGAGGCACCACAGAACTGCTCGTGATACTTGCGGATAAGGTCACAAACGGCGGTATTGCTCCGATGATAGTTGTGCTTGACATTTCAAGCGGATCACCCTCCGCAGTAATGAGCGAGCCTGTGATGATAGATATGACTCACTACGACAAGGGCGCACAGACGACAAAAGACGGTGATACCATTATCTACGAGGTCAGCAGATTTGATGACACTATCTGGACTTATTTGCAGACTACAGACAAAGGTCTGCGCATTGACGGAAAACTGTACAAGATCGACAATGGCAAGCTTATCGAAGATAGATCTCCGGTATAACAGAAATAAAATCAGGCTGATGCAGTTTGCTCTGCACCAGCCTTTTTATCTTGATATCTTATTATAGAATCTTTATATAGCCGTTATAAATACCCTTTTGGAAAAGATAAGCCATCTGTTTTCTGCCTGCATCGTCTTTCTTTAGATTTATAAAACAATCTGCCGCAATGCCGTCATCCACATAGGAAAGCCCTATCGGATAAAGGTCGCCCGACTTTGCATTTTCGGGAACGATAAAATCAATGGTAAATATGCAGCGTTTATCTAAACTTATATCCTTGTTTGAATATGCATAAAACGCAAGCTCTCCCTCTTTGACTATTGCAGAGCCTGATGTGAAAGGATTCTCACTGATCCCCTTGCCGGGAGCCACTGCCTCACCCTTGGTATTCTTCTTGACGGTCAGTCTTGTATCGTAAAAAATGTGGAACTTCATCATATTGACAGGTACATCTTCATTTGTTACACTGACGTATACCCGCTGCACCTTGCCCCTTGCATACTCGGGCTGAAGTCCTATATTGTCCGTATACAGCATTATGCCGCCATTGTAACCCTTTGGATCAGTCCAATTCTTTGACTGCTTCCAGGGTGAAGGATCGTATGGCACTTCCTTGTTATCCTGCTTGTTGAATGGATTTGACGGGTCATAAGGCTTGGCAGCAGTGGTCGTGGTAGTTTTTTTGGTCGTTGCAGTAGTTGTTGTAGTAGTTGATCTTGGTGACTGCTTTGTGGGTATCGTAATAATATTTGTGACCGTCTTTCTGGTAGTGCCAATGGAGCCCGTTACAAGCTCTGTTCTGGTCGAGGTGTCTGCGGCGTGCGAGCTGTCCTTGCTTCCTGTGGTCGTTTTGGTCTCGCTGCTGCTTGGATCACTGCCTTTTTCAGATGAACTGCTGTCCGGCTCGGAGCTGTCCTGCTGTGAAGATTCGCTGTCACTGCTTGATGGATCATCATTTTCCGGTGTTGAGTATACTGTTGTGGTCGTGACTTCCTGCTTTGAGCTGTCAGCGTTGCTGCTGTCTGTGCTGCCGCAGGCACAGAGAAAGACCGATAAAGCGATCGACAGTATTAACATCTTGCGCATTTTACGAACCTCCGTCAAATCGTTTCCATTACGTTCATTTGATAGGCTGCATCATATGGTTTTGAAAAGTATATCATATTTTTTGATATAAGTCAATTGATTTACATAAAAAATTTGACTGCAATATTTCACGGCGATTCTCAAATGATACCGTGTGTTTATCGTGTAATGCTCACCATTAGCGGCGTGGACGGGATATTTCGGGATCAGTTTCATAGTATTTCCTGCTGTAATGGAAAAACGGCAGGACAGCGTGACCGCCGCCTGCCGTCTATGATTACGGTTCTTCTTCCCACTCTTCCTGACTACCGGGGATTCTTACGCCACCAGATGCTGTTATCACATCTTCGGCTTCAAACTCGATAATCTCCATTTCGGGAGAGATATACTTCTTATCCATTCAAGGTTTCTCCTTTCTTTGATAATAATTACATTGGTATTGTCCTTGACCGCATTAAATGCCCGATAGTATCAGCGGTAAGCTGCCATTTGTTCAGTTTTTTGCCGCCGCGCGTATTGACGCAGGTGCGGAAAAGTGCTATACTGAAAAGGATTAAAAGGGGGTGCGCATATGCATTACAGCGTGCTTGTAATTGATGATGAAAAAGAGCTTGCAGAGTACACCGCGCGTTATTTCAATATGTCGGGAGTCAGCGCGCAGTATGTGCTTGATGCGCAGTCGGCAGTTGATTTTTT
>Ga0310691_10009175_pt1 | contig 10079 bp, 7 predicted proteins | sample 176DNAGHGlowgp2_FD_203887 | JGI IMG/M metagenome (GOLD analysis project Ga0310691, IMG submission 203887) | Sheep rumen microbial communities from Palmerston North, Manawatu-Wanganui, New Zealand - 1766 DNA GHGlow gp2 (v2) (version 2) | ecosystem: Host-associated > Mammals > Digestive system >...
CCTGTACCCTCCGTATCTCATCTATGACGAAAATGACAGGGATAAGCTCTGCTTTGATATCCTTGAGGGATTTGAAAAGGTGTGGTTTGAGGAAGTAAACGAATATACGGTGGTGCTCTCGGGAGTGATACTAAAATATACTTCTCTTCCTGTAACCTTTGCCGATAAGAGGATTAATAAGTTTTTCCCTAAGTCAGACCGGTTAAGTGTGACGGAAGACATACCTTCTGCAGAAGATAAAAAGACCTTAAGGGTTATACGCGATTTTTATCCGTCAGCTTTTATCTGTGATTTCCATACCATGGACCAGGTGGTCCTCTTTCACCATATTTTTGTATTCCAGTGGCTTACGGATCTGCCGCTAAAAGTAAGATCCGGGGAAGCGTCACCCGTCCGCTATGCAGAGATAGTTGTGGCAAGGTCTGAAGGGATCGGGAGTATACTCACGGTTTACGCAAGGACAAAGAGCTTCATTGAACGGTTCGGGCTGGAAGTAACGCTGCAGCCCGGGAGTTCACGCTATGCGGATCATATCATAGAGAAGTATTTTAATATCCGTATGACTCCGGAAGACGCAGATGAAAATAATACTGTGTATATCACGAATTATTACGGGCTTCTCTTTACAAAGATGCTCCGGTATTCGAAGGGTAATGACTTTGATATCAATTCACTGAATCCGGACTTTGTGGAAGAGATGAAGGAATACGGAAATGCTGTCCTCAAGGATAAAAGGATGCTCGGGATACTGCTCCGGGGATCCGACTATATCGCATCCGGCATGAGCGGCGCCAGTGCACCGGTGACTGTGGAGGCTGCATTGCCGAAGATAAAGGAGTGGATGGAGGAAGACGGGTACGAGGGAATCTTCCTTGCTACCGAGGACAGGGATATCCTTGACAAGATGACGGCCGCCTTCCCCGGGAAGATCCGTGCGGTCTCCCAGGAAAGGTACAGTATCACTGACTTTACAAAAGAAGGGGTTACCACCATAAGCGAGCTTGACAGGAAGCGGCATCCCGGAGATGACTATGACACCTTCCTTGAGGATTCCACGGCCAATTATTTTTATGCGCTATACCTCCTGTCAAGATGCGAGTCATTCATGTATTCAGGTCAGTGCGGAGGGATAGTGATGACCAAGTCCCTCTGTGAAAAAGGATTTAAGCGTATGTGGTGCTTTGCGGAAAATAAGGAGATATCATGGCAGGGATAAGACATATTAATATACCTAACCTTCATAATCTCAGGGACCTGGGAGGGTATGAGGCAGCCGGTGGATGTATGACTGCCTGGAACCGCCTGTACCGGTGCGACTGCCCTTCGGAGGTGACTCAGGAAGGATGGCAGAAGTTCAGGGATCTCAATATAAAAACCCTTGTTGATCTCCGGAGCACCTTTGAAGCTTCCGAGAGTCCCGTGAAGGCACCGGAAGACCTTGAGTATACAGACTGTCACTTTTTCTATGAGGAAGAGGGGGCGGATCTTACGGGAGAAGCGGGAAAGAAGTTCCTTCAGAGCTTAAGCATGGACTACCGCGTCATGACTGAGAACTCACCGGACCGTGTCGCCCTTATACTCCGCACCATACTGGAAAGCATGTCTGCCGGAAATACTGTATTTTTCTGCACGGCGGGAAAGGACAGGACAGGTATCATAGCAGCACTCATATTAAAGCTATGCGGAGCTTCCGATGAAGATATCATCGCTGACTACTGTGTGACGGAAGTTTACAATGCGTCAGTCATTCAGGCAAAGCTTGACTCTATTCCAAAAGAGATAATGGAGCAGGTATCTCCTGAGACTCTTTCAAGGGCAACATATTCAAAGCCTGAAGTAATGAAGGAATATCTGGAATGGCTAAAAGGATATGATCTTTTAAGTATAATGGATGAAAAGGGATTTACGTATAAAATGCAGGAGGAGCTGAAAAAAATCCTCATCACAGAAAGGTGACGTAAACTATTCAGAAAGCCGCTTCCGGAACCGCAAGTGACTGCAGATAACCGTAAGACACTAAGTGACTTGATAATGGATCAGACAGATAAAACGAAAAAAAGAGAATGGAAAATACTGTACCTCGTTGGGATCGTAATGGCGGGGTTTGTTTTTCTAGCCATGGCAGCATTAATATGGATCCTTTTAACACAGCAGACTACAGTGGTCGGAGGGATACTGGGCCGTACCCTTTATAATGTCGGTAACCGTTTTGGTAGCAGCATTGAAAGGTACGAATCCATGCCCTGGCTCCTTGACTACTGGGAAAAAAATGAGGACCGCCTTAACCTGGATCCTGGACAGCTGAAAGATAAAGACAGTGAACTGTATAAGGCCAGAGAAGGAGCTCTGACGAAGGATCCCTACGGGATAACCGCAGAGCAGGCAGAAGATCTTCCTGCTGAGAAACAAAAGCTCTTTGCAGAATACTGTTATATCATGCTGGAAAAGGAGTTCGTGACATTTAATGAGGCAGAGCTTGACGTAACGAGCTACTGCATCCGTCCTGAGGAGGACAGAGTATACACGTATCTTTATAATGAAAGCTATGGGGGAGAAACGGATGTCCCTGCTCTGGGACAGAAAATAGATCTGCCGGCTGATCTGCAAAGCGACCTTAAGGATGTGGAAGAAAGGATTAAAACAGGGGATATCATGGGGTCCTACATATCATCTGACACTTCGGGAAATGAAGTTTTTTACGTGATCCGACCTGTCAGAAGTAATGAAGACACCCTGTGCTACGTGGTATGCAGCTTAAACTGGAGCGATGTTAACCGCATTATATTAAAAGCCAGCTTCGTTGTTGGCATTCCGGTCATTTTAATCCTCCTTATCTTTGATGCGCTTCTTCTGATCCTGCTCTACAGAAGGGTTATCCTGCCGACCGGTATCCTGCAGAAAGCAGTGAGGAAATATACAAATACACGGAACAGTGAAGATATCAAAGAAGGACTTCAGAAACTGAACGGGAATAATGATGAATATGGAAGGCTTTCCGTAGATATCTCAGAAATGGCAGACAGTATAGACCGTTATGTTTCTGAAAGCGAAAGGACTGCTGCGGAAAAGCAGAGGCTCACGACCGAGCTCCTTACTGCAGAGACCATTCAGAAAAGCCAGCTGCCGGGAGTATTTCCGGCTTTTCCGGAGAGGTCTGACTTTGACCTGTATGCATTGATGGATCCAGCGAAAGAGGTGGGAGGGGATTTCTACGATTTCTTTTTGATCGATGATGACCATATCGCTCTTGTCATTGGGGACGTATCGGATAAAGGGATACCAGCGGCACTTCTCATGATGGTATGCAAGACCCTGATCAGGAGCACCCTTTTACAGGGTATGCCCCTTGCGGAAGCCATGGCTCATGTTAACAGGCAGATATGCGAGACAAACGCAGCGGAAATGTTCATTACAGTATGGCTAGCAGTCATTGAGCTGTCCACAGGAAAAGGAAAAGAGATAAATGCGGGGCACGAGAAACCGGCATTCTTAAGAGCCGGAGGAAAGTATGAGCTTATCAAAAACGCTCATGACATGGCTATAGGATACTGGGAGGATCAGGACTTTACGATCCACGAATTCGAGATGCACCCGGGTGACACGCTCTTCGTCTATTCCGACGGAGTGCCGGAAGCCACTTCGGTAGACAATGAACTCTTCGGTGCTGACAGGATGCTTACTGCCCTGAATGAAGAACCCTCACTTTCGCCGGAAGAAGAGATACGGCATATGAAGAGCTGCATCGATGAGTTCGTCGGAGAAGCAGAGCAGTTTGATGACATAACGATGCTATGCTATACATATCAGGGGTGATGGGGCAGACTCTCTCTGAAATGTAATCCCGGCATCAGGAGCAGGATCATTTCTGAAGGTAGTATCACATAAGGCTAAGGCAGAGGATATAAAGAGTTTCGTGAATTATGTGTCGAAACTACCGGAAGAAGAGAGAAACAAGGCAAGGCTTGTAGTAGAATTATCATACAAAATTAATGAGGGAGGTTCCAAAGTATGAAAAAACTTATAACGGTTATGACTCTTATATGTGCTTTAGGTTTTACAGGCTGCAGCAATAAGACTGCTACGGTTAATGGAAGCACTACTCCGAGGGAAAAGATGTCTCTTGAAGCAGAGAACTCACCGGAATGGGTAACTGCGCTTGATCAGGCAAAGGATGCAAAACAGCTTTTTATAGTGTCTGCTGTAGGTGATACTACTGCCTGGATATCCATGCATGAAAAGGATAAGGACGGCAGCTGGAAGATGATAATGACGACACCGGGCTTTATAGGGAAGAACGGTTATTGTGATGATTCCGAACACGCTGAGGGATGTGCCCAGACTCCGCTTGGTACATATCATTTCACGAAAGCTTTCGGAATAGCTGATGATCCGGGATGTGCCATGCCTTATACAAAAGTAACTGAAGACACCTACTGGTCCGGAGATCAGAGGGAAGGTATGCATTATAACGAGATGGTCAGTATAAAGGATTATCCTGATCTGGATAAGGAAAACAGTGAGCACATTATTGACTATACCTATCCATACCAGTACTGCCTGAATATAAGCTTTAATGAAGAAGGGACATCCGGCAGGGGTTCTGCGATCTTCCTTCACTGCTTCAGTGACTGGAAACCCTATACCGGTGGATGCGTTGCTGTTCCGATGGATCAGATGTACTTCATAATGAAACATGTAACACCTGACTGTGTGGTAGTCATTGATACAATGGAGAATCTTGATGCAGAGCTCAGCCCCGGGTCAGCTTCGCCTGCGACTGCAGGTATCCCCGGCACTTATGTGCAGACTGTTACGGAGGAAATGGAAGGTGGAGATGTTACCTTCCAGTATAAGGTAACTCTGAACGATGACCATACCGGCATACTCAATATGCAGGATGATATTCCAGTGACCTGGGATGAAACAACAATAAAGGCCAAGGATGGAGGCGTTACTTATACCTATACGATAGAGGGAGACAAACTGATCATTGATAATGACGGTATAAAGCTCGAGTTTATAAGGTCCGAATAAGTACAAAGAAGATCCGGCATGGACAGGATACTCCGTATCACCGCCTGTCCCTGTCGATGAATTCCATGAAAACTACAGTAAGGAATGCAAATACAAGAGAGAATGCGGCGAGGTGTCCCCAGCAGGACATGAGATTATCTGCGGTAGAGGCATAGGCTGCATTCTGGGTTGCCTTTCCGAGTTCCGACAGCACCCTGTCCTTTAAGCCGTATTCTTCTATCATCCGCATTACATCCGAGAGCTTCATTATACCGCCGATATCCACGTTTCCGGCAGCCACCATCCGGTTCCAGATAAGGACGGCCGGCAGATCATTGTAACGCGCAAGAGCACATAATCCCTGTGTTCCCCACTTTGATATCATCATATCCGTGATGTCTTTTAATACGGACGGGATACTGAAATATCCTGCGAAAACCAGCTGTACTATGAGCATAAAAGGCATTACCGTCATTGCTGTTGTGGTGGTATGGACTAGTGCCGATATCATGAGAGCCAGGATATCTGCAGAATATGTGATAAGGAAGAGCGTAATGAAAAGCTCGGCTATAAACCCGTCGGGAGTGGGTGATATGAGTCCGCTCTCCGGGAACTGAACCCCTGAGAGTTTACAGACGGCAATGGTGATAGCCGATTGGGCTGCGGACAGGAGCATCTGAAATATGAGGTGCGCAGATACATAGGAAGTCATGTGCAGCCCTGCCCGGTGTTCTCTTTTGATAACGGGCCGTTCGCGGCAGATAAGCTGGATCGAATTAAAGAATCCGTTCCAGATACATACGCAAGAAAGGGCAAAGGCACCCTGAAGAGTTCCCTCCATTGTCAGGAAAAGTCCTTTTCCGACGACCATTGATACCATTCCCGCGATCACAGCCGCCATGGGAAGCACTTTCCAGTCATTTCTGAAGATGAAGATCCTGAAAAGTTTGAATAAATATATAAAAGTCTGTCCAATATGTCCGGTATATTTATAATCCTTTATCTCTTCCGTATTCATGCTTTACACCGCCTGTTCAGTGATCTTCCGGGAATATTTCCCGATAAACTCGTCCGACCTGCCTTCGCCGCCTTCATCCTTCTGATTGATGGAGAGCAGTATCTCCTCCATGGACTTTTTCCCGAAGAATTCATAGGACTCATCTATGGAGCCGTAAAAAGCAAGACGGCCTGTGCGCCCGGCATCTTTGGCGAGGACTATCACATCATCAAAGAGGTCAATGACCCTGTCAGGGGTATGGGTGATGACGATCACGATCTTCCCCTCGTCGGCGATGGAGCGGAGGCTTTCGAAAAGCTTTCTTGCCACAATACCGTCCAAACCTGAATCCGGTTCATCCAGGATAAAGAGGGTGGGGTTTGATACGAATTCCATTGCAATGGACAGGCGCTTCCGCTGCCCGCCGGAGAGCTTTTCCACCAGACTGTATCGCACGGAATACAGACCGAATTTATCGAGCATTCCTGATATCCGGTCCCGTCTTTCCTTAAAAGGGATATTCTTCGGAAGGCGTAAGCCTGCGGCATCATTTAATGTCATGTTTACGGTGTCACCGTCCCTCATAAGATCCTGCTGGGGCACAAATCCCAGATCGTATTTCATGCTCTCATAATTCGTATAGACGTTATTGCCGTTTAATATTACTTCAGCGTTGGCTTTTTCATAGCCAGTAAGGGCATTCAGGAATGTGGTCTTTCCGGCGCCGGAACCGCCGAGGAGGAGTACCATATGGCCGGTGGGAATGGAAAGGTGGATATCCTTTAAGAGTGCCTTCTTACGGAAAAAGTCGATGACGGTCCTGTCTGTAAGGTTAACGGTAAGCCCCTTCCCTATGGTATCAACTGTGGTACCGCTTATCTCTGCAGCCCTGGAGCTTTCGGCATCAAATGCCGGATGGGACGGCTGGAAGTTCTTATTATATCCCCATATAAGAGATATGAAAGGAGCGAACAGCGCCCAGAGGACAGTCCATCTTCTGGATCTACGGTAAAGATCGCAGAAAGCTATATAGATACGGATGCTGTAAAAGAAAGAGGAGAGACCAAGGGCAAAGGAGACTGAGCCAAAGATTATATACATCGTCGATCCTTCATCGAAATAGATGTATATAAGCTTGCATACAAAGGAACAGGCGGAGAGGATAAAGAAGGTCTTTCCCTCTTCTTCGTGTTCGGCCGTGACGGCCAGCTGATAGTCCCTTACACCGGGGAAAAGTGCATACCAGCCCTTTCTGCCGCTTTTCTTAAAAAGCGCATAATACCCGAATATCATGAAAAGCTGGTGTATTAGATCGGATGTGAGTGAAAAAACATCGGAAAACATTTATATACCCCCTCGGGAAGATAAGCTCCTTCGCTATATTGTGATATTTTAGCACATTGTTCATATAAAATACAGATTCATTGGTTGAAATTGCTTGTATGAATGCAGAATACGAAAAAGGTGTTTAGTATTTATTTATATTTTGTTATGTAATAATTTATTTTTGTATTGCATTTTTAACAAATACGTGTTATAGTGTCCTCAGTTGAATCGAGGTGCCTATGAGACGAGAGAACGTGGCTATATACCAGCAGATGACCGCTGTTTATTAGTTAGTGTTCTCTGTTTTTATTTAAACAGTGCGCACCTCATCAGGGATCACTATGGAAGGTTCCGTTACCTGTACGTGCGAGGGGTCGCACAAAAGGAGTGTTATGTTGTACAGGGAATTTGTGGAACAGGTGGAAGACAACCCGATAATAGCGGCTGTCAAGGATGATAAGGGGTTGGAATTATCACTCACCAGTGAGTCCAGCGTGATCTTTATCCTCTACGGGGATATCTGTACTATTCCGGACATTGTAAAGAAAGTACATGAAGCCGGACGGACCGCGATGGTTCATGTTGACCTCATTAACGGCCTTTCCTCCAGAGATGTGGCTTTGGACTATATTAAAACCAATACTGTGGCCGACGGCATCATTACGACAAAGAGTGCGCTTATACCTCACGCAAAGGAGCTGAAGCTCAATACTATCTTAAGGTACTTTGTGCTGGACAGTATGGCTCTCATCAATATCGAGAAGGGAGCAAAAAGCGGTGTTCCGCAGCCTGACTTCGTGGAATTTCTTCCCGGGATAATACTTCCGGAAATGATAAGAAAGATCAATTCCATCAGCAGGGTGCCGGTTATTGCCGGTGGTCTCATATCTGACAAAGCCGGGGTGATGAACGCACTGTCAAACGGGGCGGTGGCTATATCCACCACTAATACTGAAGTCTGGTTTATGTGAGGATATACTCCGGAGAGAGGTATCTAATATCGAGAAGGTTTATAAAAGGAGGTAACAAACATGGCAAAGTATGTGATGGCTCTGGATGCGGGGACCACCAGTAACAGATGTATCCTTTTCAATGAAAAGGGCGAGATGTGCTCTGTTGCTCAGAAAGAGTTTACACAGTATTATCCGCAGCCCGGCTGGGTTGAGCATGATGCAAACGAGATCTGGAATACACAGCTCGCAGTTGCAAAAGAAGCTCTTCAGAAGGCTGGCGCAACCGCTTCTGACATCGCAGCAATCGGTATCACCAATCAGCGTGAGACCACGATCGTTTGGGACAGGGCTACAGGAGATCCTGTATACCATGCTATAGTATGGCAGTGCCGCAGAACCGCAGATATGAAGCAGGAACTGATGGACAAGTATCCCGGAATCGACAACTCCGCATACAATAAGACCGGGCTTGTATTCGATCCTTATTTCTCAGGAACGAAGCTTCGCTGGATCCTTAATAATGTGGATGGAGTACGTGAGAGAGCAGAAAAGGGAGAGCTCTGCTTCGGTACAGTTGATACATGGCTTATCTACAAGCTTACAAAGGGCAAGGTTCATGCAACCGATTATTCAAATGCATCCAGAACCCTTATGTTCAACATCAATACCTGCGAGTGGGATAAGGAACTCTGCGATCAGCTCGAGGTTCCCATGAGCATGCTTCCGAAGGCACTTCCTTCCAGCAGCACCGATTTCGGCGAATCCGATCCTGAGTTCTTCGGCGGACCCATAAAGATCGCCGGAGTTGCAGGTGACCAGCAGGCAGCTCTCTTCGGACAGACCTGTTTCGAATCAGGTATGGCTAAGAATACATACGGCACAGGATGCTTCATGCTGATGAACATCGGAACAAAGCCTCTCTTCCCGAACAACGGTCTTCTGACAACCATTGCATGGGGACTTGACGGCAAGGTTGAGTACGCTTTGGAAGGTTCTGTATTCGTAGCGGGCGCAGCTATCCAGTGGCTTCGTGACGAGGTTAAAATGGTTGATTCTTCACCGGATTCAGAGTATTTCGCTACACAGGTTAAAGATACCAACGGATGCTATGTTGTTCCTGCATTTACAGGTCTCGGAGCTCCTTACTGGGATCCTTACGCACGCGGCGCTATCACAGGCCTGACACGTGGTGTCAATAAGTATCACATTATCCGTGCTACACTTGAGTCCCTGGCTCTTCAGACCAATGATGTGCTGGCAGCTATGGAAGACGGTTCAGGCGTTAAGCTCAATGCTCTTAAGGTTGACGGTGGTGCCTGCAAGAATAACTTCCTTATGCAGTTCCAGTCAGATATCATCAACGCACCGGTTCATCGTCCGGTATGTGTTGAGACAACAGCCATGGGTGCTTCCTATCTCGCAGGTCTTGCAGTTGGATTCTGGTCCAGCAAAGAAGATGTTATCAAGAACTGGGCTATCGACAGAGAGTTCAAGCCTGACATGTCTGATGCTGATCGTGAAGAGAAGCTTAGGGGCTGGAAGAAGGCTGTTAATACAACCCTTGGATGGGCTAAATAAGCTTTCGGTTAATTCCGCACGAAGTGCCGGAGATAAGCCTCCGGCACGGGCTGTGGCTTAACGATAAGGAAACTAATGACACTAACAGGCTTAATTTAGGAGGTATTATATTATGTCAGTTTATGTTGGTGAGTTAATTGGTACTATGTTACTGGTACTCCTTGGTGACGGCGTTTGCTGTAACGTATCACTTGAGAAGTCAGGATTCAAGG
>Ga0310691_10009177_pt1 | contig 10078 bp, 11 predicted proteins | sample 176DNAGHGlowgp2_FD_203887 | JGI IMG/M metagenome (GOLD analysis project Ga0310691, IMG submission 203887) | Sheep rumen microbial communities from Palmerston North, Manawatu-Wanganui, New Zealand - 1766 DNA GHGlow gp2 (v2) (version 2) | ecosystem: Host-associated > Mammals > Digestive system >...
CAAATTCCGCCCCCATTCGCCGCAGAAGATCCAGTGTGCTTAGCACTTCATTCAAATCAAAACCATCAAATATCATGAAACTTTGCTGGATTTCCTGATGACGTCCGTCAAAATCCTCTTCCGCATTAAATACGGAATTGACTGTCTGGTCCAGTACATCATCTCCGATCACATAGGCCGCAATTCCCTGACGTTCCAGAATATTCTGTGTTTTATCTGCGTTTGGCTCATCCAAACCATATATCAATATTTTTCTCACATACTTATTGTAACGGATAAGACCATTTCTTTGGAAAATTTGACCGGTCATTTATCTATCCTTCCGAAAAGAAATCTACTAAACTAATAAATAGTTAGTAGATAATGGAGATTTCATCAAGATGAATATTTACGAAAGTGCAGAAGACTATCTCGAAGCGATTCTTATGATTCAGGAGCGAAAGGGATATGTGCGTTCCATTGATATTGCTGAAGAACTGCAGTTTTCCAAGGCCAGCGTCAGCATTGCCATGAAGAAACTGCGTGAAAACGGATATATTTCGGTTGATCATGCGGGACAGATCACCCTTTTGAAGCCGGGTCGTGAAATCGCAGAGCGCATCTATGAGCGCCACAAGGTTCTGACTTCCCTGTTTGAACGGCTTGGCGTCAATCATGACACTGCCGCAAAGGATGCGTGCAAGGTTGAACATGACCTAAGCCCGGAAACCTTCAACGCATTGAAAAGATTTTGTGAAAAAGGAAAGTAAGCCTGCAGATCCACCCTGCAGGTTTTATTTCGCCTGCTGGTTGCTGTCCCATACCCGTTTGGCAAACCACGCGGTAAAGGCAGCCATAAGACCAATGATCAGTTCCGTTACAATTGCCGGAAACATCTGTGCGGCAATCACCGCAACAAAATCCACAAGCGCATGCAGCTCAACCGCAAGCAATAACAGTTTGCGGTCTTTTTTTGGATATTTGACAGAATAGAACACCAGAACAGAAAGTGCAATCTGGATTACCAGTGCGAAAATACGTTCTGCAATCGATAAGAGAAACACCCATGGTGATGTGGTGCATAACTGGTTAATTACAGCTGTAATCTGCGTCAGCGCTTCCCCGCTCGCACCTGCTGTTAAGGCCTCTGCGCCCTGACTGTTTAATGTCAGAATCAGCACGAGATTATTCGCCATGGTAACCGCAAGCAGATTAAACATTTCACTGCCACCATGACCTGCACCATACATCCATGCAGTTCTGTCATCATCAAGATGACCCTTCAGAAATTTCGAGAAGGAGAAATATCTTGCCAGCTCTTCAAACAGCCCCGCAACGACGCCGCCATAAACCGCATACAGAAAGAGATTATTCTGCAGCGCATTCCCAATCGGAGTACTCAGTACCAGCATATGAAACAGCCGCTCCAACACCATTGCGGACACCAGGAATGCCAGCCATCCGATAAAAAATGGTCGTCCGGACAGTTTCAGTTTCCGATTCAGATACAAAAACAATCCAACCGGAATTGCCGCACTCAGTATCATCACCAGAACAATGACAGCGATCGTCATTCCAGAAACACGATATTCCATATTGCCTTACCTCAACTCATTTTTTTCATTATATGATGAATTCCCATCGATCCGCTTCAGAAACGATACCGGCACTTCACGTGTCAGATAAACGCCATTTTCAGAGCGGAAAAATGAATATCCGTTCCGAGCCATTTCACCGGCAAGAACCAGGTATACAACCGGTTTTCCATGCCGCTGTCCAACCATGCGTGCTGTCGCCGTATCCAGTGACAGATGGACGTAAAGCCGGCTTTTTGGAAGCAGACCGTTCTGTTCAATCGATGCTGTAAACTTTTCTCCTGTGCCATGGTACAGCACTTCCGGAGGTTCACATGGTTTCAGTTCCACATCCACCGGTATGGAATGTCCCTGGTTGGCACGAATACGACTGTGCGTTTTGTCAAAGGAGTAGCGCTTCTTGGCGTCTGAATCCACAATCAGTTCCAGCTGTTCTCTGCTAAGCGATCTTGTCTGATTGACACCCGCAAGCAGTTCTTCAACATTCGCCCACCCATGTTCATCCAATGTTATGCCTGCAGCTTCCGGATGATGACGCAGCAGAAAGGACAGGAACTTACTTGTTGTTTCCAGTTCGTTCTGCCTGCTCATTTCGAATTGCCTCACAAACACTGCGATCTGCCGGAAGCCAGTTGACGCTGTCCAGTTCCTCCGCTTTCAGCCAACGCGCGTCCATCGCCTCCAGCAGTTCCAGACTCCCTTTACGTATCGTCGCCCAAAAACAGCTCATGGATAAATGAAATGACGGATAGTCCTGTTCCACCTGTGTCAGAAACGATCCGACTTCGATTTCTGTATTGAGTTCTTCCTTTATTTCACGCAGCAGCGTTTGTTCAGGGGTTTCTCCCGGCTCCAGCTTTCCGCCAGGGAATTCCCACATGCCTTTGAATTCTCCATAACCGCGCTGCACCGCAAATACACAATCGTTTCTGCAAATTACAGCAGCCGCTACTTTGATTGTTTTATAGTCCTGTTTTGTCATTTGATTTGTCCCATTGCTATGATACAACACAATGTTTTTTACATGTTCCTGTCGCACTGGAAAGCCACGCAAAAACATGGCTTTCGTTAATTATATTGATGGTCAGAGTTCCGGCTGTATCTGATTATTTCCTGCAGGCTCAAAATGCCCTGATAATCGAGGTCGCAAACTGAATCAGGTCACCCCAGTTCAGATAAATCTCCAATACGATCTCAATCAGTAACAGTACAAGTATTACTGTCGCAACATCATACATTTCATTTGTTTTATTCATGGTCTTACACTCCTTCTCTTTCTTACGTTGTCTGCCGGGATTATCTGAGCCGGCATTCTGACCAGACAGGATTCCTGTTAAGCTCCCTGCACTATATAGACGGAGTGATATTTCGGTTTTAAACATTTTTTCTAAGAAAAACTAAAAAAAGGAACCAAAACTCTTGATTCCTTGTGCCACCTAACTAGGAGAAGCCTTCAAAACATTTCTTTAATAGTTGAATGCGCCAAGTACTTCTTCAGCGAATGCGCGCGCTTTACGGATTTCCGTTTCTCCAGGCTTTCCTTTATTCATGAACAAAAACTGTCCCTTCAGATTCAGATGTCTGGGATAAACCTGTATGCCTTTATGCTCCAGCTGGTTGATCGCAAGCGCCATGTGATCCTTACCAGTCGCACTGGTACTGAATACTGCCGCGCCAAGGATCGCATTGGCAGGAAGCTGATCCAGATAGTCCAACAGCACATTATCCGGCTTGCCTCCATAGATGCCCATGCCGATAAACAGCAGATCACTTGAAGTAATATTGTGCGGCGTCATAATATCGATTGCTTCAACCCCGCATATTTCAGCAATTGCCTCGGCAATCATTCTGGTGTTGTTTCCGCGGGAATGGTAAATAACGTTTACATTTGCCATTATTATCTTTAGAACCTTTCGGTGATTAATCACCCATGACTTTATTAATCAAGCTGTTTACGAACGCAAGCAGGATAGAAATCCAGATTGCCGAGCCAAAGGACGCAATCTGTGAACCGTCGCTCAGCCCAAATGCCACCCATAAAACAAATCCATTTACCACAAGGGAAAACAGTCCGAATGACAGGAAGGACAATGGAGCCGATAATACCTTGAGCAGCGGCTTGATTGTACTATTTAATACAGTAAGCGCTAATGCTGTCACAATAACTGCCATTGTGTCATTGAATGAGATTGCACTAGAAAAGTAATCAACAATCCACAGAGATACTGCATTTACTAACCATAAACTAATAAATTTTTTCATAACGACTTAAGTTTACCACCTTTCACGTCAATTCCATTAACGATACATCCTATATTACAGTATTAAGCTTTGCTTTTTCATTTCGGAGGCTCCAGATGCTGGAAAAAGGATACAATTGCCGGCAAGAGAACTACAAGTCCCAATGCCGCAAGTGATACCCCATCCAGAATCGTTGTTCCAATATCCTGTGGCTTAGGTTTTTCCTTGGGTGGCTCCACCACGATATTCCGTTCCATTGGAGCACTCCCGATCGTTTCTCCATTCAATGAGAAGATCACTTCTGCAGTAATATCTTCCGGAACAGAGGAATCTTCATTATGTACAACAATTTCTGCACTCAGTTCAGACGGATCCAGTTCCTTGGGCATCAGAATACTGAAAGTGCTGTCGGATGTAAATACAACATCTGCCACATGTTTCTTCCCATCCTTCACTTCTACTGTACGTGAGCCGTAATCTTCCGGGGTAATTGTCACTGTCTGCGCATTCTCAAATCCATATTCGAAGATTCGTACGGTATCCTGGTATGCCGCGTCTGCTGTTTCTTCTCCAAGTACAACCGCCACAAGCGAAGTAGCACCGCGTCTGGCGCTGGCCGCAAGAGCGTAACCGCCACTTGTGGTAGATCCGATTTTTCCACCAGTCGCATCTTCATATGCATAGCTGCCGCTTCTGATCAGCTCACAGTCAGAAGCAATCACACGTGCCTGTGACTGTTTATTGGTTGGATTCATACTGTACGATGCTGCCGCAAAGATATCCTTGAACTTAGTATTCTTCAATGCTTTTCTTGTCAGCATCGCAAGATCATATGCACTGGAATAGTTTTCTGAGCTGGCAAGTCCGAACACGTTATCAAAATGGGTGTTTGCCAATTCCATTTCTGCTGCAGCAGAATTCATCAGCTCCACAAACTGGGTCAGTGATCCTGCCGTTTCTTCTGCCAGCATTGCGGTGGTATCATTCGCACTTGCCAACATGCTCGCATAGGCACAGTCCGCCAGGCTCAATGTTTCTCCCTGCTGAATCCAGAGCACACCCTGATTGTGATCGTAACTCTGAAATGCAGAATCAGACATTGTCAGCTGACGATCCGATGGCAGTTTTTCCAACGCCAGATATACCGTCATGAGCTTTGTTAATGAAGCAGGGTCAGTCGGTGCCTCACTGTTTTTTTCATATAATACTTTCCCGCTGTCCATATCGAGCAATACTGCATAATTGGCTGCGAGATTTAAAACTTCCTGTGTCTCGGGTTCTTCTGTTTCCGCGGTCTCCGGCGAAGGCGTAGGCTCCGCAAACACGGATATACTGCATAAACAGAATAAAGAAATACCCGTCATGAGTTTTTTCAGCATACGGGTATTTTATCACTATGTACGTGTTTGTTCTGTGAAAAGAGACGTGCCAGTTTAGGCACTCCGGAAGCTTACGCTTCCTTCATCCGCAGTAAGCGCATCGCATTCAATACACACAGCATCGCCACGCCGGTATCCGCAAAGATTGCCCACCACATATTGGCAACACCAAATGCGCCCAGGATCAGTGTCAGTATTTTCACAGCGATTGCGCCATAGATATTCATATTCACAATGCGCAGAATTCGTTTTGATGCATCAATTGCCATCGCAACACCGTTTAGCTTATCATCCATGATCACGACATCAGCCGCTTCGATTGCCGCATCGCTTCCCAAAGCTCCCATTGCCATGCCAATATCAGCTGCTGCCAATACGGGCGCGTCATTTACTCCATCGCCAACAAATACAGTTATGCCCCGTTCGCGATACTCTTTTACAATACGAACTTTGTCTTCCGGCATACAGCCACCGTGAATTTCACGGATTCCGAGCACCTGACCTGCTTTTTCTACAATGGACTGACTGTCACCAGACACAATTGCGGCAGCTACACCTTTTTTCTTCAACCGCTCTACAGCCATTCCGGCATCTTCCTTCAGCTGGTCTTCCAGAAGAATACAGCCTTCAAACCTGCCGTTCTTTGCGACATAGACAGAGGTGCCATCTGCTTTAATCTCATCACAGGCAATGCCGTTATCCTGCATCAGTTTATAATTTCCGGCCAGAATAACATCTTCCCCGCGTTTTACACAGGTTCCTCTGCCCGCAATTTCTTTCACATCCGCAAGTTTTGCAGGATCAGGTTCTGTTCCATAGGCATTTCGAATACCAGCCGCAATCGGATGTGTGGAATTCGCTTCCGCATAAGCTGCGTCTTCTAATGTCTCAGCTTCATCAGAGCTGTTTCTGATTTCACTGACTTTGAATACACCCTGTGTTAATGTACCTGTTTTATCCATCACAACCGTGCGTGTTTTGGACAGTGGTTCTATAATATTCGCTCCTTTTACCAGAATTCCTCTTCTGGAAAGGCCGCCGATTCCCGCAAAAAAGGAAAGCGGTACAGAAATCACAAGTGCACATGGACAGGAGATAACCAGGAATGTACATGCACGATAAATACCGATGTTGATATCTTTTGTAATGATTGAAACGACCACCGCTACGATAACAGCAGCCGCAACAACCGCAGGCGTATACACTCTCGAAAACTTTGTGATGAAGTTTTCTGCATTTGCTTTATGACTGTCCTGGTTTTCTACCAGATCCAGAATGCGGGCAACCGTGCTGTCGCCATAGCACTTCGTAACTTCGATTTCCAAAACACCGGTTTCATTCACCGAACCGCTGATCACTTCATCCCCTGCCTCAACATCACGCAGGCGGGATTCACCAGTCAGCGATGACGTATCCAGAGAAGACGCACCGCTGTGGATGATTCCATCCAGCGGGATGCGCTCGCCTGGGATGACACGAATCAGGTCGCCGATCACAACATCCTGTGGATTTACTTTTTTCCAGCCATCACCCGTTTTAACTGTCGCATAGTCCGGACGAATATCCATCAGCTCGCCGATTGACTTACGAGAGCTGGCAACAGCGCGGTCCTGGAAATATTCACCAATCTGATAAAACAGCATGACTCCTGCTGCCTCCCGGAAGTCTTTCAGATACATGGCCGCAAGTGTAGCGACAGACATCAGGAAATGTTCATCAAACAGCTGACCTCTCCCGATTCCTTTTACAGCTTTCAGCAATACATCATATCCAAGCACCAGATATGCGGCGATTTCCAGAACAATCTGTACTGTTCCGGAAGTGAATAATCCAATCACAAACAGTACAGCTCCCACGATCAGACGTATCAGCATCGTCTGTTCTTGATCTTCTTCCAGATCTTCCGGTTTTCCCGCTTCATACGATGAAACGATCGCATCCGGTTCTTCCTTTGCGACCAGTTCCCGAATCATCTGTTCCATTTTTTCCGGATCATCACAGTCATAGGTCAACGTGCTGGTCATAAAGTTGAGACTGACATTGGAAATGCCAGGAATCTCTTTTATCTTATGTTCCAGATGAGCTGCGCAGTCCGCACAGTCTATCTGTTCAATGCGAAGCTTATATGCCGGCATTCCATCCATAGGATCTGATTCCTCATGATGATGGTGGTGTTCGTGATGATGAGAATGGCCTTTCGACGTTAACACAGCTTCCGGTTCTTCTCTGGCAATCAGCTCACGCACCCGTGCCTCCATTTGTGCACCTTCATCATGATCACAATCATAAGTCAGCGTGCTCTTCATGAAGTTCACAGAAACATTGGAAATACCTTCCAGTTCTGCAATCTTGCCTTCAAGGCTTGCCGCACAGTTTGCGCAATCCAGACCAGTCAGATCAAAACGGTATGTAGCTGTTTCCTCTTCCTCATGATGATGCTCACAGGAACAGTGTTCCTCATGGTGGTGTTCTTCACATGCATGTTCATGATGATGAGAATGTCCTTTCGACGTTAACACAGCCTCCGGTTCTTCCCTGGCAATCAGTTCACGCACCCGGGATTCCATAGATTTGCCTGCCTCATGATCACAGTCATAGGTAAGCGAATTCTTCATGAAATTAACGGTCACATTGGAAATACCATCCAGTTTTGCAATCTTGCCTTCAAGGCTTGCCGCACAGTTTGCGCAATCCAGACCAGTCAGGTCAAAACGATAGGTAGCTGTTTCACTCATATAGTTTCCTCGTCATATGAACGTTTGCTCATATGTTCCGATAAAATACTAACAATCCTATTAGATACTGTCAATACAGAAAAAAACATGTGTTTCAGGATTTGAACCACATGCCTTAATTCTTATCTTTCCGAAGAAGCTCTTCTTTGTTAATCAGCTGTGTAAGCTCTGTGCTTCTCAGCTTTTCTTCATATTCTTTTTCGGCTGCTTCCAGCTTTTTCAGCAGTGCATCAAGCTCATCATTTTTTGAGATTGCCATTCATTAACCTCCAGGACGATGATATTCTAGCACCATGTTTTTTTAATTCTACTCTTGAAATATCTGAATGCTTCGTTTTACGCATAAATATCATATTTTTTGGAGATTATTTCCCGAGAAAGAAGGCTGATTTCCGCCTTGAAACAGCCCGATAGTTGGAAATACAAGCTTTATTGGGCACCCAACTGATTAATCCGAAAGAAAAAGGGAGCCATTTCTGACCCCCTGAACGTGATACATCGAATTACTTTTTCTTGATGTTCTTGCGAATATCGAGTGCGACTGCAACAACGATGACAAGACCCTGAACGATGTAGTTGTAATACGGGTTGACACCGAGGAACTGCAGAACGATCTTCAGAAGTTCGAATACGAGGACACCGACAAGAACGCCCGGAACAGTACCGATACCACCGGTTGTGGAAACACCGCCAATCGTACAGCCGGCGATTGCTTCGAGCTCATAACCCATACCCATGGAAGCAGATGCACCACCGGACTTCGCTGCGAGCAGCCATCCAGCAATCGCATACATGATACCAGCTGTGATATAGATCAGCGTCAAAGACTGTGTCGTGTTAACACCGGATACTTCTGCGGCAACTTCGTTACCACCGATTGCATACATGTATTTACCATGACGGGTCTTGTTGTAAAGGAACCAGAAGTACAGACCGAATCCTGCCGCAACAAACAGCAGGTATGGCAGGTTGAAGCCAGCTGAGCTTCCGATACGTCCCGTAATCAATTCTGTGAATCCCTTCTGGAAGCCACCAATCGGCTGAGCATCTGTCAGAACCAGGCAGCTGCCATAAACGATTGTCTGCGTACCAAGCGTTGTGATGAACGGAGGAACTTTCAAACGGGAAATGATTGCACCGTTAACAAGACCAATAATTGCGCCAACAACAACGACGATAATCAAAGCGACCCACATATTGAATTCCGGAAGCGACTTAAACGCACGGCTTGCATAATCCGCTCTCTGAACGAGAATACCGGAAAGACATGCGGCGAGACCTACCTGACGTCCGGCGGAGAGGTCCGTACCTTTTGTAATAAGACAGCCGGATACGCCGAGCGCAATCAGAAAGCGGACAGCGGTGTTGGAAATCAGGTTACTTAAGTTGTTCCAAGAAAAGAAGTTCTTTGTGGTAAATCCGACAATGATGGAAACGACGACCAGCATCGCAACAATTGGATTACCCTTTAAATAGTCAATAAATTTTTTCATGATATTCTATCCCTCACTACGATTCAAATTGCGTTGCTAATTCCATGATGTTTTCCTGTGTTGCATCTTTACCATCGATAAAGCCTGTAACACGACCATCACACATAACCATGATTCGGTCAGACATACCAATCAGTTCTGCCATTTCAGAAGAAATCATGATAATGCTCTTACCCTGCTTTGCAAGGTCAGCAATGATACAGTAGATTTCATACTTTGCACCGACGTCGATACCTCTTGTCGGTTCATCCAGAATAAGTACATCCGGATTATTGGCCAGCCAGCGGCCGATCAGAACTTTCTGCTGGTTACCACCGGACAGCGAACCAATCGGTGTCTTACTGGATGGTGTCTTGGTATTCATCTTCTCGACATTATCCTTAACGAGTGCTTCGATTTTCTTCGTATTCAGAATAATACCGTGTTCCACGTAATGATTCAGTGAGGCAATGGAGATATTATCCGCAACGGACAGAACAGACATGATACCAGTTCCACGGCGGTCTTCTGTCAGCATCGCAATACCATTGTCAATTGCGTCCTTCGGCTTTGTGATATTCAGTTCCTTGCCCTTGTATTTCACTTTGCCGGAAACCTTGGAGCGGATTCCGAAGAGGCCTTCCATCAGTTCTGTACGCTGTGCACCAACAAGACCT
>Ga0310691_10009181_pt1 | contig 10077 bp, 9 predicted proteins | sample 176DNAGHGlowgp2_FD_203887 | JGI IMG/M metagenome (GOLD analysis project Ga0310691, IMG submission 203887) | Sheep rumen microbial communities from Palmerston North, Manawatu-Wanganui, New Zealand - 1766 DNA GHGlow gp2 (v2) (version 2) | ecosystem: Host-associated > Mammals > Digestive system >...
ACTTGTTTTCCTTTCTCGATTTGGAAGAAGTCTTTCTTCAGTTCCCAAGGTCCCTGCTGCTGAAGACCAACTTCTTTCGAAAACCAATTCGAATAGTCTTTTGCAAGGTCGAGTGTTCTTACTGACAATGCGTATGCAAGGTCTATATTGTTGATGTCCTTTCCGTACATGTTAGCCCAATTGCTCTCTATGATGAAGTTCTGCACTTGTTCAGCGTAATCTTCAACCGCCTGTTCGAGCAAGTCGCAAAGTTGGTCGTCCGTTAGTTCAACCTTTCTGACTGGCGCACCGAGTCTTGAACGGATTTTCTTGAATAATTTCTGTCTTTCTTTATCGATAGTCATATCATTCTTATTTATCTATAAATAGCATAAAAGTAGTACCTTTGTTAACATGAGATTTACTATTACCATAGAAGACAGGTTAGGACAGGATATCAAATCGTTCTGTAAAGCGAATGGGTTAAGCATTACAGAATATGTGTTACCGATTATCGAAAACCAATTTAATATTGACCGATACGGAGACATGAATGAAATGATTGCGTCAAAAGTCGATGCAGAAAATAAGGTTGCCAAAATTGAAAAATCGATTGAAGAGCATGTCGGTAATCAAGACATAAAAAAAACTGCGCAATCTGAAATAAATCAGGTTGAGCAACCAACAGAACCGCCAAAACGGAAAAAACGCCAATTAAAAGTTAAGTAGTAGATTCGAAATCGCTGATTAATTTTTTCGCTTTGTTGTTCATATCCAAGGCAAAGTTCATCAGATTCGCCATTGTCGTATCTAATTTTTGCCTTTTCATTCCTGTGCGTCTGTCCATTTCCCAACGGTTTACAGCACCTATAATCTGATGTGACAGTTTAACGGTTTGTTCCAATAATTCAACTGAACCGTTATACCCGTCACCAAATGCTTCGTTAATCACATCTCTTATTATTTTACGCATTTGCTGCTCATTTATTTTTCTAGTTTTTTTCACTTTTTCGCATGATTTTTTTCATAATATAATTATCAAGTTGCCTAAAAAGTAGTACGTTTGCACAAAAATCAGAGCGATGTGCAAATTATATTTCAGATATTCACCGATGAATTCAGGCAAGTCCCTGCAATTGTTAGCGCAAGCGCACCAGTTTGAAGAAAGGAGCATTCCGTTCCTTTGCCTTAAATCCGCATTGGACACGAGGGATGGTGAAGATGTGATTTCATCAAGGACAGGACTTAGCCGTGAATGTATAACGATTGGGATTTCAGATAACTTATATGAGTTGATGGAAAGATTTATAACCGAAGCCATTTTACAAGGTATGGAAAAACCGTTATGGCTTCTTATTGATGAAGCACAGTTCCTTTCTGCTAAACAAGTTGACCAATTGGGCAACATCGTTGACAAACTTGACATAAACGTTATGTGTTATGGACTTAGGACAGACTTTTTGAGCAAACTGTTCGATGGTTCAAAACGCCTTATGGAGTTGGCAGACGATATCGATGAGATAAAGACCTATTGCTCTTGCGGTGGAAAAGCGATTATGAATGCTAGATTCGATTCTGAAGGAAATATTCTGACGGAAGGTGAACAGATTGTCATCGGTGGAAATGAAATGTATATACCATTATGCAGAAAATGTTATAATGCAGCAATTGCTCGAAAGTATATGCAAGATAAAGATAATTTTTATTAATTTAGTAACGAATGGCAAAACAAGCGGTTAAAAAGGGTGCGGGACTTAAAAAAGGCACATTCAGTGCTAAGGCTTTCAAGGCTGACAATAACATGAATGCCGTTGCCGATAAACCTATGGAATGGTTTATTATGCCAAAGGGATTTAGTGACGCGTTGTCACTTCCGGGAATTCCAAAGGGTTGGTTCTGCGGATGCTATGGATGGAATTCAACAGGTAAAAGTACAATCAAGAATTGCTTGATTGCTTCAGCACAAAAACAGGGAGTATTGCCTGTTATTTTTGAAACTGAGAATAACTTTGATTTCCAATATGCAATCAATTGCGGAATGGAAGCCGAGCCTGTGTATGGTGTAGATGAAGAAACTGGTGAAGAGAAAATCATTGACTATGATGGTGAATTCATCTTATTCACCAATTCGACAATCTGTGAATATTGTGGCGACATTGATTATAGCAATATGACAAGAAAGGCAAAGAAACGTGATGTCGCACTTATTGAAGATATCGCATTCATCATTAATGACTTTCTCGATAAGCAACGTGACGGAGAAATCCCTGTAGACTTACTGTTTATTTGGGACAGTGTCGGTTCAATCAGTTCGTGGAAATCGTACACATCCAAATGTGGCAACAATATGTTTGACGCTTCAAGTATAGCAACTGCATTCAATACTATTGTAAACAGTAGGATTCCTGCTTCAAGAAACCAGCGTTCACCGTATACCAATACTTTCTTTATCGTGAACAAGATTTGGGATTCAAGTATGATGACGATGGGTAAGCCTTCTGTTAAATTGAAAGGCGGAAACTCATTTGAATATGCGTTGAGACTTCTTATCGCTTGTGGCAAGGTCGTTACAAATGGCGTGAAGAAACTTGAAGCGACTGTCAAAGGTGAAAAGTATGAATATGGAACTGTCGCCCCGATAGCAATCAAGAAGAATCATCTTCCAACACCTTACAATGTGACAAGGGAAGGTCTTCTGTATTGTACTTCAAACGGAATTATCGCTGAAGACGAGATTGATTCCTATAAAAAGAAAATGCTTCCCACTATCATCAAACAGTTGAAGTCGAATGACACAAGCGGGAAGTTGTCTAACATCACTGAAGAAGATGTGGAATTCATTGAAAGCGACAGTGACGATGTATAAGATTTGTGTGTTTTGTGCTTTATAATGCGTGTAGAAAGCCACCGTCAATTTAAAGTGTGAACGGTGGCTTTTGCATTTATGACTATAAATATGCCGCAAAAACACTATTTATTATAATGACATAAAAATCCTATAGATATGGAAATTAAGAAGAACCAACTAAAGCAGGTTGTAACGGATAAAGAAAAGAAAAAAGAACAGGCAATCGGAATATTAACTGCGTCTATTCAGATGTTGGACGAGGCTAAACAGACGTGTTTGGAACGTGGAGACGTCAGTGATAGTGTGTTTGAACTAATTGAACGTGCGAAGCGTGAAAATTATAATATGATTAATAACATAAATGAATTATTTTTTGACGCAAGTTCACCATCAAAACGCAAAAACCGTTATGATTATATGGATAAATCTATTGAAGAGTTTATGTTTCCTTTAGATATAGAACCATTCAGAACAAATAGGTTTCTCGTTAGATTTCCGGAAGATTTTCCGTTAAAACCTTATGGCGTAAGCAAGGTAATAAAACCCGAATTTAATATTAAAGGTTTTTCTGATGGCGTTCACAATAATTTGGTTCTTATTCTTAGAAATATGTCTTATGGCGACGCTCAGTTGCTTAAGATATGGAGGGAATTCAATAATAAGAAATATGAGTACATACAAATTGACACTTTAGCACCAAACAATGAAGTATGCGCGTCTGATTTTTACACTAATCCAATAGCGACACACGTAAAATTCAATGAATGCGATTATTTTGACGATAGTCTGATGTCATATGAGGTTAGAATCCAATTTGATGAACTCATAGATTCAATAAATAAAGAATAACACAAGATGGCACAATCATTTTTCATAACAAAAGACAGCACATTGCCGAATTTAAGACTTGAGGTCATTAATGACGGAAGATATGATTTCAAGAAACTCTACCTTGCGTTACAGGCTGCTGACGTTACGTTTACTATGACAGACCTTAATACGGGTATCAAAAAAATCGCAAATGCTCCTGCATATGTGGTGGAACGCGGTTTGGATACTTGTGACGAACAGTATGTATTGGAATATCGTTGGAATAAACGAGATACGGCAACGGCAGGCACTTATATCGGGCAGTTCAAGATTGTGTTCAACGATAGTTTGACAGTTGAAGGGATGACATTCCCTTCTGGTGAAATGATTGTACCGATTGCCGAAGACCTTAATATCGTGATAAGCGATAGCGGATTAAAGAAATAAAGTCTAATATACATGAAAAACGGATGGTGTCAGCCGCATCATCCGTTTTTAATATCCGTAATTGTTTTAGACATTGTATTAATCAGTCTATTGTTTTGTTTCAATTTCGTCCTGCATTGCGTAGTAGTCGTGCATTGCATCTTCGATTGCTTCCTGCATTGTTTCCATGTCATTCGGACCGAGTGATTCCAATCTGTAACCCATTCCTTCGGCTACGTCTCTCCAATCATAACTGTTAGGCTCGTTTTGTTCAATCCAGTCGTATGCTTCGTCTGCGATTCTTTGGTATTCCAAGTCATTGTCGAACTGCCACTCGTTCAAACAACGTTTAACAGATTCCATAATGACCCTACGCAAACCTGATTCTGTCAATTTTAATGTCCGTCTCATATTTTCGTTTGATTTCCCCCTGTTATTCATTCTGCTTGTACCTCTTTTTTGATATACAAGATTATCAACCTTGTTATTAGTCCAATCTCCGTCGATGTGGTGCACCTCATAGTGGCTCAAATCGCCTTCAGGCGCATCTAAGAACGCGGCGGCTACCATATTATGCAAGTGCGGTGTAGTCTTATGGCTTTTACCGTTTTCTGCTTGTGATTTCATCGTGAATTGCATTGCCTTTCTTTGCGGTGCGAAATAACCGTTTGAAATTCTGCTCTTCATTGGGTCTGCAAAGTTGATTACACGTATTCTTCCGAAATTAGAAACCTCGTATTTCTTCGAAAAGTCCGCTTCTCCGCCGAAATATAATCCCGGATTCACAACAGGTCTCCATTCTTCACCCTCGATTTCATCCTCAGCATCTGCGAATCTTTTGTTGACCTTTCTGACGATTTCGAGGTATTCTTCATCGCTCATTCCTTCTGGTTTGCCTTTTGGCTTGTCTGCGGCTGAACGTTTCTTCTTATGCGGCTTATAAACATAGTAGTTGTTTGCTTGGTCGTAATAGAAGTCGGTTGGTGGGCAACCGTACATTTGAGACAATGCCTTTAACGCCTTCAAACCTGTGAACGGAACTCTGAATGTTTGTCCTGGTTTAAGGCTCTCTTCATTAAGCACCTTGTTTATTGATTCTCTTATTATCTTGCTATAGTTTACCATAATATGCTGTTTTCTTTATAAATAGTTCATAAACCTCATTATTAGAGTATTACCGTGATTCCTTTTGCTGATATTGTCCTTTGTGCGTCTTCAACCCATGCAGTCCCGTTATGGATATAAATTCTTGTGTATCTGACGCTGCTCCACTTGTCATTATCCTTTTTCAAGATGTCAGTACCAGAAACCCATCCGTTATCATTTATATATACATTCTTAGTGCTTGTTGATGATAATACAACGATATTATGTGTCGCTTGTATATCAGTTAACCTGTATATATAGTTTACGACAGTCGTTGATACACCTTCTTTCTCTGTTGTCACTTCCTTTCGTTCCAATTGAGTCGTAACGTCAGCATTATTGTCAGTTACCGTTACCGTGTCGTTGTTATCTTCAGGGATTATAACCAATCTGTAGTCATCACCGGGCAATTGCACCATCTGTCCGTTCGGGAACAGTTTGCTGTTACTGTTCGTTGATGAATTGACAAAATAATAGGTAACGTTTCCGAAAATGAAAATCAATGAATGCTGCTCTGATATATTTGACAATGTGTAAGTATAATAATCATTTGCATCAAGAGGCTCAATATCCGTTATTTTCCACTGAAGGGAGTCATTATGTTCGTCAGATGCTTGGTCTTTTCCGTATTTTATGTCAATGTAATGTTCACCACTTTGAATTTCATATGTCAACGTTTGCGGGGTAGAAGTATTTGATGAACTTGTATTTAACCTTATCTGCTCAAGACCTGCATCAGTTGTAGAATCGCCACCATATGATGATGAATTCCATGCATTTGTGGATAATGTAGTATCGATTTTTCCGAAAACGCCAAAATCATAGGTTTCTTCAGCATAGTTTATATATTGAAATGTCACAAGGCAACGAACTGGCAAATCAAATGTCACCCTACACACTGCTGCACTGCTTGACAAACCTGCATTGGTCGACTCATAGTACCCTGTAGACGAATTTAGGTTAAAGCCATAACTTGCGCCGGGTGCTGTCGTAACAGTCGGGTCAGGTATTACCCCACCATGATGCACTAATTGTGATGTTATATCCACACCATTATCAGTTGCAAGCGACAGCAACGGGTCGGACGGATAAATAGTTATAGTCTCAGTAGTCCCGATTTCAACCCTTGTTGTACCCTTATTAGGTTCTGTCGTTGCGTTTATACTTGATATTGTTACTGGATAATATGTTTTTTGCGGGTCTTCATCTGGCGGAATAACGACATTCTCTGTTACATAAATTGTGTGGTCATCGTTTACGTTAGTTAATGTGTATTGCCAAAAATACGGATTAGACGTTGTATATTCAACTTTCCAAGTGACGCCACCAACATACCCACCATAATAAGCAAAAGTAAACCTTAATTTAGCGTTTTGCAGTTCTTCCCTTGTCCAAGTTCCAACGTCAGATAATGTTATTGTGGAAAGACTTGTGCTTGTAAATTCTTGAGAAGAGCCTTTTAATGTTGAACCGCTATACAATTGGAGTTTTGCCATGTGCGTTGAATCGGTTGTACTACTTTCCCTTTTTCCGGATACTTTTACACTAACCGAATCGATAATGGCGTTATTTGGTATTGAACTTAAATCAAAAGAGTATTCGACATAGCCCGTAGAACCACTTGACGCATAAATGTTCGAAGTCGACGAAGTATTAGGGTTTTCTGCGCTGTAGCCTATCGGGTTATTCACTACGCCACTTCCGCTATTAACACCTGTGTTTATTTGCGACTCAGGATACGACTCTACAATTTGTTCCAATTCTTTCTGAACCAATTGGCTTGTAACATCAGTTCCATTGTCCTCTACTATAACATTCGATATATCATCGGCATAAATGTTAAGCGTATAATCACCACCTTCATCCACATCGGTTGTCCCCTCTGGGTCAATTGAATCAACCAAATCAGTATTACTTACTGAGGTGATTTCATAAGCTGTACCGTTAACACTGTAGTTAATGGTTATGTCAGCACCATAGAAATAAAGATATGCCGCACGATTTGCGTTATTTGTTCCTCTCGTTCCTGTATATCTTATCTGCAAATCATCCAATTCTTCCCTTGTCCAAGTTCCTGCCGTTAATGAGTATTGCGTGGCTGTAGTTGTATTTGCCGATGTTGAAGAACCTTTTGCCGTTGCCCCTGAGTATAATTGCAAAACTGCTGTCGATATGTAAGATGAATTTGATACCTGTACCTTGGCCTTGGCCGTTATTGAGTCAATTGTTGCATTTGAGGGTATGTTTGATACTTCTGAAAATGTAAAACTTATATAAGTTGTAGCACGACTTCCTGTATTACATGTGATGTAAGCGTAATTGTTACTTCTACTATCAGTATAAGCATTAGTTATTGGATAACTAGTACTAATTGACGAATAAGAACTATTTTGAGAACTGTATCCGTCAGGTATCAACGTTATACTATCGTTTATGCTAATTTGTTTTGACATTGCTATTCAATTTTTAATAATCGTTGTACATGTAACTGTTAATTTGTCTGCAAGTATATATCTCCGTCATTGCCCTGTGAACTGCTTGGAACACCGCTTCCTGTATAGATTGTCGTAGGAGTTACCCAAGCCAACTGGCCGTTTACAACGCCTAAAATCTTTCCGTTGTCGGCAGATGTGAATGACGGAACGCCTGTCAATGTGATATTTCCACTACCGGTTAATACAGTTCCGTTCAACGTCTTGATGCTTTGGTGAGCCGTCAACACAGTCCCCAAGTCAACTACGCCACTTGTTCCCTTGCTTGAACCGTTCATAGTGATTCCGGTAATAGTACCTTCATTACTCGTAAATCCGCTATCATTCGTCAAGTCACTCACTTTAGCCGGAATTACAGTACTATCTGGTAATGCTCCGACCTCGCTTGCTGTGTATGCCGGTTTTGTTGGTTCTTTAGCCCAAGATGGTACAGTAGGGTCTGTTTCAGCCGTTACAATAGTACCTAAGTTCACAACACCGCTTGTACCCTTGCTTGAACCGTTCATAGTAATTCCGGTAATAGTGCCTGTGTTCGTTGTAAAACCACTGTCGTTTGCCAGTTGGCTGACTTTTGTTGGTATTACGGTATTGTTAGGTAATGCGCCTACATCTTCAGCCGTCAGAGTAATGTTACCTGTTAATGCCTTTCTGTTAACAGTTCTTGTCGTAGGGACTGCCCCAACTTCACTTGCCGTATAAGTAGGCTTAGTTGCGGATTTTGCCCATGATGGGACGGTAGGGTCAGTTTCATCTGTAACAACAGTTCCTAAGTCAACGATTCCGCTTGTGCCAACCGTCTGACCGTTCATTTTAATTCCGGTGATACTACCCCCACCGCTTGCCATTGAATTCCAGTTGTCAATATCTGTGCTTGTGATTCCGTATGCAGGTGAAGCGGTAAACACGGGGTCGTGTTCCACGAATTCGCTTGTTGATGCGCTGTTCAGCGTATCATAGCAACCTTCAATCTTGTAAAGGTATCTTCCGTTGTTGTTTCTGTTTGTTACTGTATTGCTGTAATTGTCGTCATACTGGAACTCGTCATATGATATCTCATTTACTACTTGGAACTTCGTCTTTGTAGAGTCGACGGCAACCAAAACCGTGAATACGCTTGTAGGGTCTGATGGGTTTGAAACGACACCACCTGCAATATACATATCGCAAGGAGTTTTTTGGTCTTCCTGCGTACTGTCGTCTGCTGACTTTGACAAAGATGCCGTGTCTAATGGCAATTCTATCACCATAGATGGTGTCAATGCTGCATTTGCAAGGCTGAAATCTGCCATTTTAAAGTAACACCTCAAATATTTGTACGGCGTGAAATCATAGCCCTGTAATTGCCAGCTGTAACCCAATTCACTTTGATTGAGACCTAATAAGCCTGTAGTGCCATCAGTTTCGTAAAGCACGTCAGGCTTTCTTACATACATATTTGACAAATCGTCACTGCCCACGAAAAATGTTATACCCTCATCATTTGACATGTCGTGAACAACGCCGATAACCGTTTTTACGTCCTCATTCGTTTCCTTATAACGTCCAATGACAATCTCACCATCTTCTAATGTCATGCTCGATAGACCTGCTTTAGCCGAATCGAGTGCTGACATTCCCTCAGTTGGCGTATAAATTGTGTCATTTCTATATAATTGCAATTTCTTTCTAATACTGTTCGGCATCTATCTGCTATGTTAATTTGATTATTTTATACACTATTGTTATAAGTAGTTTATTCCCACTTAATTTTAGGGAATTTTCTTATAAAAAAACAATAAATGTGCGTCAAACCGTATTTTCAAATGGGAACAATTTGCCGTTACTGTTTGTTGATGAATTGACAAAAATTTTTCAGTGCCGACTGCTATATCGTTCCCTAATTTATTGAAAAATGGTCTAAAAATACCTATTTATTATATAGGTACTGTATATTCCATGTTAATAATTTAAAATGAATACAATACAATGAGGAAAAAGATACAACTGCTTAGAAACGAAAGCGTATACACTCCGTCTGAAGGAAAAACCGCGTTGGACAACGCCAGAACGGATTTATCAAATGTTGTCCTTAACGACGGTGAGATTGTGATTGGCCGTTACCAGGAAGAAAACGAGGACGTAAAAACCGTATTGGGCATTAAGCACAATATAGACAATACCGATAACCCACAGGAACCAATCGAGGGAATGACGTTCTTCACAAGTTGCGATGATTTAATAGTGCCAACTAAAGTCAGTGATTTGGTCAATGACAGTGGATTCATTAACAGCGTAAAAACAATTAATAGTCAATCAATGACCGGAAGCGGTAACATCGATACGATAATATACGGATTCCGGTCTGAAACCGGGTTTCGTTTCGGCATGTTGTTTCAG
>Ga0310691_10009182_pt1 | contig 10077 bp, 13 predicted proteins | sample 176DNAGHGlowgp2_FD_203887 | JGI IMG/M metagenome (GOLD analysis project Ga0310691, IMG submission 203887) | Sheep rumen microbial communities from Palmerston North, Manawatu-Wanganui, New Zealand - 1766 DNA GHGlow gp2 (v2) (version 2) | ecosystem: Host-associated > Mammals > Digestive system >...
TTGTATAAAACCGATAAGGGTCTTTACTTGGGAGATATTATTCACTATAGGTAAGTTAGTCGAAGTATCACACTCGAAGCAACTGATATTAGGTTCCCATACAAAATCTTCAAGAGCTTGTTCGCACCAGTCATTGAACTCGTCTTCGGTGATTTGCCCGTACTGTAATTCAGCTAAACGCTCGGAATAAATTTCCTTGATACGCGGATTCATGGCAAGATAATTGATACTCTTGCCATGCTTGAATCGTTTTCCAAACCTTACAAAGGTCTGCTCTTTATTAGAACTACAATAGATATACATATTTATATTAAAGGTTCACAGCTCATATCGGGACTTCTTTGGGAACTTGCGTTCAAATGTGGAGGTCAACTTGCGGTATGTCTGTGCGAAGTCCCCGATTTTATCGGAATCATTAAGGCACAACATCTGATAATTGCCGCTCAAAATCTCATCCATTATTTCCAATAAAGTAGAATCCTTAAATTCAAAGTATTTATAATTGACAGTTTTATCGACATAATTATTTGTAAAATACTGAAAGTAGGCATAAATGTACTGATTAACATTTTTATCTAACCTTACAGCCGATATAGTCCGTGGCAGTGTGTCTGCACACAGCTCTGCGACTTTGGCCATAGACTCCTTTGTGAGGGCAGAAGATATATGATATGGCCTGAATATCTTACCGGATTCAAATGGGGCTATGCCCAAAGCATTAGTTATCAAATCTATACCGGACCTGCACTGGGACTGGAATATTGCCCTAGTGGAATAACCTTCAGGCTCGGTGAATCTGATGTTGGGCTTATCCCCGGTGAAAAATATATCCTCCGATAAGGGATTTATCGGGAACATGTCATCATTAAAGTAGATTATCCTGTCGGTTAAATCAGGAATATTCCAAAAGAAGGATTCAATCGTACAACTATTGAATGTCGGGAGATACTTCTTTGGGATAAAATCTTCATGATAGACTATGCGAACATTCTTACGATTTATCCATGCCGGAACTTGGGACTCCCGCGATACAATTAGGACCACATTACGAATAAAGGGCATGTAGCGTTCTACACCACGAAGCAAATACTTCAGCGTACCCCAAGACCTATAACGGATTTTAGAAGGATTATGGGTCTTGGTAGTCATGATATAATCGCGCACCCAATTATTATCAGAACTGTTTACATAAGTTATAAGCAAATCGATGCTTGCGTTTTTATCAGGCTCCGGAACTTCATAAGATTCCGAAAGCTCCACGGGATGTTCCAATGCTTCTACTACAGATTTAGTATGTGAACGCATATGTTTCCAGTCATATGCCTTCTCTTTTGCCCATGTAGAGGGGCATTTCCCCGGGCCATCATAATGAAAAGAAGATTCTTTTATGACACCCTCCGGAAATGTAAAGCATCTATCAGGAAATTTAGCAAAACAAGTTGCTGTAAATATATCATCTTCAAAACCTTGGCCCTTTTCTGCGTCTATGTCAGGCAAATCTACTTGCGAATACATAAATTTAGATATAGCACAAAAGACTAATGGAGAAGGTCTTTTCTGAATTACAATAAACCCGTCCGGGTGACTATCTATTGTATCCATAACCGTTTGGGCATTAGGTACAGATAACATAGCATCATCATCCATCATAAGCATATAGTCGTAAGGCGATGCCAAGAACCGTTTACGCAGTTCACGCCTTGCGCCCAAGATACCTAACTTGCCATAGTGGAAAGTAATTATCTTATTCTTGATTTCAGGAAGCTCGAAGTCCTGCCAGTTCTGTGCAATGACCATTATATCAACATCAGGCCAAAGTTCCTCTAACTTGAAAAGAAGCTCGCGAAATCTTCGTGAGCGTTCTCTTCTTGTTTCGATATGATAATCGCTGTCGTTGTCCGGAAAATATGAGATTATTCCGAAAATCTTTTTAAGCTTTTTAGACTTCGCCATACACACCCCGCATTTATATGCCTATATTAGTTGTTCTCTAAAATCTCATCTACAGTCATATCGCCGCCCTGTCTGTGGATAGGCGGGATACCGTTCTTCTGAAGGATTGCGTTTACTTCGTCATCGCCCAACAGCTCCATGACCTTCATAGCTCCTGTGATGACCCACGGCACTGTATCAGGATTAGGATTCGTTCTGTACTTGTAGTAGCCGTCTTTAGGGAGATAAGGGAGTCCAGCTAAAGAGTGCTGGTATTTATCGCTACGCTTCTCTACGACATTGCCATTCTCATCAATAGATGTACGCATGTATCCACGCTCATCGGATTCAGGCTGATAGTCGATGTTCATAACATACTTACACTTGGCCCAAATGAAATTCTCGGGGAATTCAGGTTCACCTGTAGCCTTGTTCTTTCTATCGAACTGTTTAGCTCTCGGAATATCACCTAAATGCCAGCCCGGACGGAAGGATAAGGTTTGACCACCTTTGGCCTGTTTGACTTGTGGTCTTCCGGTCTTGGAGAGTCCGGCGAATTCGCCTTCTTCAGCATCAAGCCAAACACCGACAGGTGTATCAGCTCCACCGGCATTAGCCACCATCGGAGGATACAGCTTGCCGTTCTTTACCTTGAAAACCTTGTAAGCAACGCCAGTAACAGAATTCTCGTAGTGTTCAGGATTTGGCGATACCATAGACTTGATGTAACGCTTCATTACTTTTTATCCCCTTTATACCCGTTTGCGTAAGCGGCTCTACCCTGTTTTTCAGCTTTTTCTTTGGCATCTTTTCCGTAGTAAATCTTCCCTGATTTACCCCACTGGTATCCGCCACCTTTTGTTCTATGAACTGGCATTACTCGTACTCCGGGGGCCAAGGTGTGCCCTTTGTAATATGGTCTGTGTATTCTTCAGTACCAAAATCAATTCCGTAGTCACCCCAATCGCTGATATTCTGATAAGGGACTATCTCGACTTCAGCCGTGAATAAAGCACAATTATCAACAACATCATCCGGGAGGTCATAAGAATCAGCTCCGGACTCGACACTTATAATGCCACCGGTATAATCTGTACCATCGACCTGCTCGGTAATATAGCGTTCAAGATTACGCTCGATGTCATCCTTCATCTGCCAGTGATTAGCTCTTTCAGGAATGGCTACAACAACCGTGTACTCAACACCGGCACCGTCACCGATTACCTTGGAATCTGTAACATAACCTACAGCATCGCCGGCATAAGTATCTAAATAGAAGTTAAAGACATCATCGAGGTCGAAATCGAATCTATCGTCTAAACCTTCCAGCATAGAGATAGGTAATCTATGGGAATTAAACTCGGTGCCGTTCTTGATGTATTTCTTGGCCGGCATCTTCTTTGAAGCACTGACATCAGAATTCAGACAGCTTACGAACTTAACAAGCCAGTCTTCGGATACATAACCGGCTAAAATGTTCTCCATGTCATCCATGATAGAATCGACATCGGGATGGATGAACAGGTCGGAAGCTTCAAGAGCATCGATGTTACGCTCGATAAGGCCATACATGTCAACGACTACGCCGCTGTTCTTAACATCTACGATGTCCAGCTTGGAAGCAAAATCCATCATAGCATCATCCCAAGCATCACCGGTCTGATTATAAAAATATACTTCTATATCATAAGTGTCGTCCCAAACAGTGATTTCCTCACCTTCGGAAGTCTGCATTAAGTAATCTTTAAGTGTCATGGCTGTTCTCCTTAAATATCTTCAGGATAGTCCTTGACTACCCATTTTAATGACTGTTCTGTGTCCTTATTGCAAAGTGGGCATACGCCATTGATACTCTCGGTAAGCTGGTCAGAAGCAATCATAGCTGAAATGAAAATACCGTGACAGTTCTGACATTCGGCAATAAGATGGTTAGTGATATTATTATCCATATCTATTGCAGAGCCGTCCTGCTGAAGCTCATCATCAAGAGGTTCATCGAGATTATCGTCTAAATCCTCATCCCCGGTATCATCGGCATCAGGGTCTTCCTCACCAAAAACATTCTCGCCCATGGACGCTTCGTCACCGAATACATTATCATCGGCAAAAATATTACGCCTTGCTTTAGCATCAGTCTTTGCATGGATTATACGCATGTGTATTATTCCTCCTTATTAGATGCATATTCTTCTATGATTTCCTGAATATCATCAGGAAATTCTCTATCATCCAAATGGTCGATGATATAATCGACAATCTCTATATCCAGTTCATCGAGATATATTTCGCCGGGGTCGTCGGTGGATTCGATATTATCGTATCCGTCAAATCTGAAATAATCCCTATTCGGATTAGCCGGACCTCTACTGTCTAAATCCTTACCATTAAAGAATTTCATAGCGACATCTTTTGCTTCATAGCCATACAGCGAATCCTCAAAGAATTCATCGGAGGGCAGGAATACATCCCCACCAAAAACGCCATCTGTACTGTAAGCAAGATTTACGACCGCTTCACAAAGCTCTGCATCTAAAAGAACTCGAAGAGCCTTCTCCAAATCCTCAATACTGGTAATATCGTCAGATGCCGTGATGTTAGACCGGTCAAATATCTTTCTCATAGTTGAGTCCTTTATATTTATTTATAATATAAGCCTTATACGAATATATAAGGTTTATGGGTGGTCAGGCATTTCAAGAACTCTCTCCGAGATATTCTGATATACCGATTTATATGTATCTTCATCGACATATTCATAGACCTCAAAGGGAATCTGATATTCCGTAGAATGGGCGGTAAAAGATATACAGTATCTTCCGTCCGGACATAACGCGGCCGTTAAGTCGGATTTAAGGACATAGTAAAAATGAAATATGTCGATAAGCTCAAATCCGTATTCTCCCGTTTCGTGGCATCCCAGTGACTTCACTCCGATAGGATTTCCGGCCGTAGCCCCAATCAAATCCCAGTCGGTATCTATCAAGTCCCCGATAGCCTTTATGTATGCTTTGTAAGGCTGAACCAGCTCCTTGCGATGTACCTTGTCGTACTCAATCTTCTCCTGAATTGACATGTAATGCCTCCAAATTCTGAAATAATTTAAGAATTTTATAAAACACCCGACAGGTTGTTGGCCAATGTCATTAAATTAAGCACTTGACAACACAAAACCTCCTATTCTGAATAAATCAGGGTAGGGGGGGGTGTTTTTTTACGGGATATTAGATTTTACCTGTTTTATTGTATTGCTCGATATAAGCCTTTAGAGCGTTCTCTACGGTTGCCGTTTTGGATAGTCCTGTCTTTTCTGTAAATTTTTCCAATTCCTCTGCAACAGGCTTATCAAGTTTGATGTTTAAGGGTATAAAGTCCTTTCTCTTCTGTGCCATAGGCTTTACCTCACTTATTCACATTTAATACGCCTTCAGGACAAGCATCAATTTCAGCCTGTGTAAAAGCAATTACCTCTAACTGCATTAGTAATAGTATCTTCGTGATACCCTGATGCAATTTCTTTAAGCGTAAAGTTCTTTGCAGTTACCTTCATTCGAGATGTATCAATCATTTTGTACCACCCTTTCTTGCATCATCAATTTCCTTCTGCCATACTTCCCAATCAGTACGCCCGGGCTGACGATTGCGAACTAAAATTCTGAAATAAGGACATTTGCCGTTAATACACAAATCTTTATTGTCATCTCCTTTACGGAACTTTATGATTTCAAACTGTTCAGGACAGATTTTTCCAAAAGCCGTATTAGGAATACCCATAGCACCTTCATAATCATACGGAGTTCTTTCAAAATCGCCACGACGAGTACCATTAGAGGTTTCATATCCAATGTCGATAGCATCATAATTATCATAATGAGGATATGCACTTTCATATCCTTCATATTTGTAACCCAACGGCATAAGTTTATGTCTTTCAGGGTAATCTAAATTAGTCCACCAACACGCCCTCCCGTTTGTCATCATACGCTTACCATCAATGACCTTTACATTATCATTCTGATAAGTGTCAGGAACCTCAAACCAATGAGAACCTGTGCCACACATAGTTGCACCCATCCAAACCTTACCAACTTTAACCAAAGGGAAGAATTCTTTATAAGTTAACTGATTGATGTCGCCAATAAAAAGATACTTTTTATTATACTTTTTAAGCAAAGCAATATATTCACGGAACAGAGAGAACGGCGGATTACCGACTACGACATCAGACTGCTCCAAAAGAGCCAAAGACTCGGCACTTCTAAAGTCCCCTGCTAAATGAGTTTCATCACCTGCAAGTATCTTAATGTGTTTGGTTTCCATCTGTATCATTCTGATAGCATCAGACTGCAATAAATCCTTTTGCCCATCACGAAGAAAATGTTTTGTGTTAGATATATCTAAACAATATGTTCCAATCTGTTGAATAAGTTTACCTGCAATTAGACTTGTAGCGTATCCAGTTGATATAAGACGCTTTAATCCAAGTTTGTTAAAGTGCATCAAAAAATACAGAGTAAAGTTTGACTCAAACGGGTCATCACAATTACAAAATACAGTCTTGCCTTTGAAATGATTGGGATAGAATTTAAGTTCATCTTCAACAATTTTCAATGGAGTATAGAATTCATCATTCTCATTTCTCTTGGCATTATGAAGATTAGCATTAGCCATATCAAAACCTTCCTTTCCTAAAACTAAAATAATCCATATTCATTGTAATCCTTTTGCTACCAATCGTCAACACTTTTCTACACGCTCAATTTGGCGGTCTGTTATTAAAAACCATTACTTATGTAGATTATTGTTGAATTTTCAACATTGGTTTAGAATTACATTTTCAGAGGTGTTAAGTTTTAGGTTGTACTGATTACCATTATACCGATACTCTCTTAAAAATCTGATTCAGAGTTGTGGCAAGGAGTGTCGTATTGACAAAGATGGACTCCGGGCTGGCCTTCCTTACGGACTTGTGGTGAGTAAGATAGTCGGCGGCTCCGTTCATAACGCCCCATGCTGTACCCTTGAAGTTCTGATTATCATCAGAATTGTAGCAAGCGAGGAAATCATTACGAGCATCCTCAAATGTACGCTTCTGTCTTTCGCTCATCTTCTCCGGCTTATACTTGAATACCTCGTCGAAGACCTTGATGACATCTGCATAACCGACCTTCTTGGTAACAAGGTCTTCCGCGGTTTCCTCGAAGGTTTCCATATATGCCGCCACATCGCGCATCATCTCGCGAGCTGTAAGCATCCTTCTGTCCATCTGTGACGAGTGGACAATCCTGACAGTGTTGGAAGACTGCTTGAAGGAAACATTAAACTGATTCTGACAGACGATACGGAGCGGAGAGATTGTGGCCTTAACCGAGTTCAGGCCGTCATGTGAATTCTGAAAAATGATGTAAGGTGTAATGGTATCACCAAGAAGGGTGACATTAGGAATCTTGGCGATGATGTAAACAAGACCACTCTTTGTTTCACCGGCCTTAACATACTCAAATCCAACCTCATCTCCGCCGATATAGTCGATGAAGTTGAACGCATCGCGATTCTGACAAACCTCATACTTGGAAGATACTACACCGAGAACGCGGTTAGTGCCTTCGACTACTGTGAACTTCTTGTCCTGATATTCAACCGGATTAGCTTCGTCATCCAGCAGGAACATGGGCTTCTTGACTACATTGTAATTAAGTCCTGCTGTATTGAGGACTTCTTCGGATGTCTTCAGACCTGTAATATCAGTTCCGATGTTTGCAAATGTTGTTGTACGCGGCATAATCGTTACCTCCGTGAATTTGGTTTTTGACTTCACTTATTATAACGATTACGATTTTATTTTATTTTGAAGTCTTTTTATTCGTGTCTTGCCATTCGGATATTGCTTGTTCTTCTGTACCGTACCAAGCTGTACTATTCGTACAGCCGATATTAGAGCAAATGACTTTATAACCTAACATGTATTTATGGATTACTATACCTTCTGAAGTTATGATTTCTGCTTTACTACCGCATAGTTTACATTTTCGCATAACGAAACCGCCTCTTCTTATTTCATATAAATAAGTAAGGTTAGTTTTAGGAGGTTCCTTGTTCGGCAGAACCATTTTCGTGCTGTTTGTATAATTCTTCGACAATCATACGATTTTTGATTACCAAAGCTTCATGGGCTACATACATCAGGATGGCCGTGTAATATCTGTAATCAAAAGTCTTTGGGTCATAGTTAGGGGATACTGTCTGAAACAGATTCTTCGCCGCTATATCCAGCAGGTCTTCAAGGCTCTGCTGTTCATCGATATTGATGTCCTTCAGCGTGAGCATCAGGTCCACTATATTTACATCTGAATATACACAGACATACTTGATTGATTCATACAGGTCCCGGATGTCATGACCATTCTGAAAATCAGACAGATGCATCATGGCCCTCCGAGCCGCTTCCAGCTTTGTATCCTTTATAGGTTTTCCGTCAACGATAACGCTATCAGGCATATAAGCCACTAAATTGTCGTAATAAAGTTTCATGGTAATTCTCCTTGTTTGGAATCGTGCCCCAACAAAAACTCGAATAACTGTGGATTGTCTTTTAATGAAAGTTCATTATCTACAATGTATTTAGATACCCCGTCCTTCTGCATGATGATATTATAGACCTTCTCATCGACAGTGCCTTTTGTTATGAGCGAATAGATATTAACTGTAGAAGTTGTGCCAGTACGATGACATCTATCCTCGGCCTGTTCGACAGTAGCCGGATTCCACGGCAAGTCATAAAAGATAACATTATGGGCTACAGTCAAAGTATGAGATGTACCCAGTGCGCCGACAGTGCCTATGAGAATCATGCTCTCGGGGTCTTCGATAAATTGCTTTTTCTGTAGCTCTCTGTCTTCAGGCTTCATTGTCCCGGTAAAACAACAAACCTTGTGGTCCTTGGCCAAGAATCGATACACTGTTCGTAAGGATTCTACCCAGTTGGAGAAAATGACTACCTTCTCGCCGTTGCTTACGATGGAATTTACCAAGTCGATAAGTCGGACCATCTTGGAATTCTTGCTTAAATAGGTCTTATCTACAGTAAGCGTATTATCGATAAGCTCCGGATTGCCATTGACTTGACGGAGCTTCAGGAATTTGACCATAGGATTGACCGCGGACATGATTTCATCCTTATGCATAATCATATCTTTGACTACCTGTTCGTAGAGCTTGGCCTGATATGGTGTGTTATCTACATATTCGATAGACCTTATCTTCGGGGGCAAGTCCAGTGTATCTTTCTTTGTGCGGCGGAGCATGCTGGACTGAAGCATTGATTTAAGCTCCGGGATATTCTTATAGGCGATAATTTGATAATTACCAAACCCTCCGAATACGCAGAAGTTATTGCACCAAGAATAGTAGTTCTTATAGTTATGCCCATCTACAAGTTTTAAGGGTAAAAATACATCGGTAGGCTTGTTGACTATCGGTGTACCGGTCATAGGTATCCACTCGATTTTAGCGGTAACATCCTTTTTGAGTTTCAATAATTGTTTACCACCTTTAGATGTAGGGGATGCATTGGCATGCACTTCGTCCAAGGCGACCATACCGATATAGCCCTTGTTAATTAAAGTGGTCAATCGCTCGCGTATAGGATACCGGCGATTGCTTATCATGCGGATGGCTTCGATATTCATGACAATAAAGAACGGAAGCAGTGGCTCGTTCTTATTACCATACATGTGTCCGCACATCAGGTCTTTGAGCTTGTCCGAGCTACTACCCTCTATCTTGATAGTGCCGTCACGCTTCTTACGGGAACCTAAAATGTACGGGACCTCTTGGCCATTAGTGTGTTTCTTAATATCTTCGACCCAGTTATATTTAGCCGAGTTGACACATGCTATAATCAAGCAATGTTTAATCTTATTAAACTTTCGGTTATATAAGGCTAAATTCATTACCTGAAGGGTCTTTCCCAAGCCGGGCTGGTCAGCAAGTATAAATCCGCTATACAGACCCCTACGCTGGCGGTCGATAGCGTACTTCATAAAATCGAGCTGGTGCTTGAACAGATGTTCGCCTGTTTGGACATACAGCGGAACATTCGACAAATCTATATCAGGGATTGTATCTGTAGTGTCTAATGTAGCGTTC
>Ga0310691_10009184_pt1 | contig 10076 bp, 8 predicted proteins | sample 176DNAGHGlowgp2_FD_203887 | JGI IMG/M metagenome (GOLD analysis project Ga0310691, IMG submission 203887) | Sheep rumen microbial communities from Palmerston North, Manawatu-Wanganui, New Zealand - 1766 DNA GHGlow gp2 (v2) (version 2) | ecosystem: Host-associated > Mammals > Digestive system >...
CAAAGGTTGATTCTTGATAACCGATAACGCCACACATCAAAGAATGGTTTCCTTCTTCCTACATATCTACGATTTCTTCCAGCAGCGGCGCCGTCTCTGCATGGGACTATTGGCAGCACTTACAGTAGTGCTTTTGCTCATGGTTTCTTCTCTAAGGTACAATGAGAACATCTACGACTTCCTGCCCGTTAGCGGTAATGAGCAGAAGGCCATCACGCTCTATCAGGACATCACGGGCGGCCAGCGAATCATAGCCCTTTTCACAAAGAAGGACAGCAACACTGCCGATGACTACAGAGTAACAGAGGCTATCGATACCTTTGCCCAGAAGATGCTTTCGTCTCCTGGCAGCAGACATATCAATGAGGTCAACACACAGGTGGACTTCGAGCAGGTGGCTGGTATCACCGACTTCGTCTATCAGAACATGCCGCTGATGCTCACTGACTCAGACTATGTGCGCATGGAGCATTTGCTAGCAGACCCCGACTATGCGGGCAGACAGCTGGCTGACGATGTTCAGACCATCATGATGCCTGCCACGGGCTTTTTCACTTCAAGCATCGCTAACGATCCTCTGGGACTCTTCACTCCCGTGATGGACCGTCTGCAGGCCAAACAGTCGTCTTTGATGTTCGAGATTGACAATGGCTACATTTTCACTCCAGGCCGCCAGTATGCAGTAGCCATGCTTACTTCGCCCTATGGCGCCATGGAATCGGCCAACAACAACCTGCTCGTCAGCAGTGTTGACAGCGTAGCCAACGAGACCATGCAGGCATTCAACGATGTAGAAGTCTCACTCACGGGTTCACCCGTGATAGCCGTAGGCAATGCCTCGCAGATTAAGACAGACAGTCAGTGGGCCATCTCCATTGCCGTCACTCTCATCCTCCTGCTGTTGATGTTCTCCTTCCGCAATGTGAAACACCAGCTGCTTATTGGTGCCGCCATCCTCTTCGGATGGCTCTTTGCCATGGGTTTCATCTCCGTCATGCGTAGCGATGTCTCGCTCATCGTCCTCGGCATTGGCTCCATCATCATCGGCATAGCCGTCAACTATCCCCTCCACTTTGTGCTCCATACCGACCATGGAGGCACCATCCGTGAAGTACTCAAGGACATGGTGTCACCCCTGCTCATCGGCAACATCACCACCGTCGGTGCCTTCGCCAGCCTAATGCCACTCGACGCCCCCGCTCTGCGCGACCTGGGTTTCTTTGCTGCCTTTATGCTTGTGGGAACCATTCTCTTCGTACTGGTGTTCCTACCCCATTTGGTCAAGCAGCGCCTTCATGCACAGCAGGAACGGCTCACCTTCGGCAAAATTGCATCCATGTCACCCGAACGCCATCGGTGGCTACTCTGGCCTTTCTTTGCCCTCACACTGTTTTTCGGTTATTTTAGCCTGGACACCTCTTTCGATACCAACCTACACAACATCAACTACATGACCGATGAGCAAGAACGACTGCTATCCGACCTCCAGGCTTCAGCGGGCATCGGCGACACAACAAATGTCTATGTAGTGACCGAAGGTGCCACCTGGGATGAAGCACTTGACAAGCGTTCACACATTACCCCACTACTCGACAGTCTCCGTTCTGCAGGAATGTTCCATAGTTGTTCCGATGCAACAGCCTTCCTCAGCTCTACCCGGGAGCAGCAGCGCAGGATAGAGCTATGGAATACCTTCTGGGCCAGCCACCGTGACGAGGTGCTTGCACAGATAACCCGCGAAGCTCCACATTACGGATTCAGCAGTGATGCCTTCAGCGGCTTTACAGACATCGTCAGTCGTTCCTACAGTCCCCAGCCCTTTGAGTACTTCGAACCCATACGCTCCGTACTGCTGAACAACTCCCTCAGCACCAGCACTGGAAACTGTTCTGTGGTGGATGTCATTGATGCCAGCGGCACCGACCTTGCCTCGTTAGAGCACACACTGAACAATCGCCTGGGCGACGCTGGCTATGCATTCGATTTCGTTGGCATGAACAGCGCCATCGCTGGTTCACTATCCGATGATTTCAACTACATCGGCTTTGCCTGCGGATTCATTGTTTTCCTGTTCCTTTGGCTATCTTTCGGACGTCTGGAACTGGCTGTTCTTGCCTTCCTTCCCATGGCCATGGGATGGCTCTGGATCCTGGGACTGATGTATCTGCTCGGCATGCAGTTCAACATTGTGAACGTTATCCTTGCCACCTTCATCTTTGGACAGGGCGACGACTACACCATCTTCATCACCGATGGACTCATCAATGAATATGCCTATCACAAGAAGTTGCTACCCTCTTATAAGAATAGCATTGTCATCTCGGCTCTCATCATGTTTATAGGTATGGGCTCGCTCATCGTTGCCCGTCACCCCGCCCTCCACTCGCTGGCCGAGGTCACCATTGTGGGCATGCTCACCGTGGTGCTCATGGCATGGATTGTGCCTCCACTCATCTTCGGATGGCTCGTACGCAATAGCAAAGGGGCACGTCCAGAACCACTCACTCTTGGACTACTTGTACGTAAGGCCCTGCGCCGCACTCCATCTTCTTCCCCCTCTAGTCACACATCCCATGACTACCATCACTATGTCATAGGCAAATACACTTACAAGGGCATCACCGTGGAACGCGAAACACGCCGTCTGCTCCGTCAGCACGATGACTTCAGCCAGTGGGCAGACCGCCCCTACCCGTCTGGTGCCGCAGTATCTATCGTCAACGCTGGCAACGGACAGTTTCCCCTTCTCTTTGCCCTCGTCCATCCCAACGTGGAAGTCCATTCCTATACCTACGATGCCGATCAGGCAGCACTCGCTGCAGCCTGCGACCCTCTGCCTGCCAATCTCCATGTACACTGTACCTCCGATGAGGATGCAGCCATCCATGCTGCCAGTGGCACCACTGTTATCCATCACCCTTAACATTCATTCCACAATCTCATATGAACAACAATTTTGATGACATCCGTCCCTACTATGACAGCGAGATACCTGCCGCCATGCAGAACATTGTCAACAGCAACTTCTTCGGGCTACTCTGCACTTACGTCTATCCAGGACGCAACCCAGAGGAGGTGAAAGAAATGATGCTCTCCTTCCGCACCATCCGCGACTTCCAGCTTGAAGTCATGCGCTGCGTCAACGAACAGGTCATCCGCCGTTCCATCACCGAATTCACCTACAGCGGCGTGGAGCAACTTGACCCTGACAAGAAATACCTTTTCGTCAGCAACCATCGCGACATCATGCTCGATGCCTGCCTCCTGCAGTATATCCTCTACAAGAACGGGCACGAGACCTCTGAAATTACCTTCGGTGCAAACCTCATGTCATCGCCGCTGGTCATTGACATAGGTAAGGCCAACAAAATGTTCCGTGTGGAGAGAGGCGGCACAATGCGCGACTTCTACCTCTCCTCGGTCCATCTCTCCGACTACATACGGTACGTGCTTACTGAGAAGGGGCAGAGCCTTTGGATAGCCCAACGAAACGGACGCACCAAGGACGGTCTGGACCGCACTGACCAAGGCATCATCAAGATGTTCTGCATGAGCTATCCTCAAGATAAGATCCAAGCACTCTCACAGCTCCATATCGTGCCTGTCAGCGTGAGCTACGAGTGGGAGTCGTGCGACATTCTCAAGGCTCTGGAGCTCTACCAGTCGCGTCAGGCCCCTTATGTAAAGAAGCCCGGCGAAGACCTCAACAGCATACTCACCGGCATCGCCCAACCCAAAGGGCGTGTGCACATCAGTTTCTGCCCACAGGTCACCGAAAACGACCTACGCCAGTTCGATGATTGCACTAGTAACGAGTACCACCGCCAAGTGGCACAGCTGCTGGACCGCCGTATCCGCACTGCCTACCAGCTTACGCCCAACAACTACATAGCCCACGACCTGCGCTATGGCCAGCATCGCTATCAAGGCCGCTATACCCCCGAACAGCGCCAAGCCTTTATCCACCGCATGGAGAAACTCAACCGTTTCGATGTACCGGAACCCGATGTGTTACGCGACATCTTCCTCGGCATCTATGCCAACCCGCTAAAGGAACTATAGTAACTTTACTAGCAGAATAAGAATCATGGTATGAACAACACTGCTAAAGAAGGCATTACTGATGCCAGTAAACTGGGCATCCCCAAGTACATCATTTTAGGCGTCCAACACCTATTTGCCATGTTCGGTGCCACCATATTGGTGCCCATTCTGACAGGACTCTCCGTATCCTCCACCCAGCTGTTTGCCGGTATCGGCACATTGGTTTTCCTTAGGCGATGTTGCATGGATAGGAATGCCATTCAACAGGAATACAACCGTCCTGGCTGTCTTTGACAACATGGACACATCATTCCTCATCTCCACTATTATCGCTATCTTGCCCATTGCCATCGCCACCATCATGGAACACATCGGCGATATGTATGCCATCTCTTCTACCGTTGGAAAGGATTTCCTGAAAGAGCCAGGCCTGCACCGTACACTGATGGGCGATGGACTGGCCACTGCCCTGGCTTCGCTCTTCGGAGCCCCAGCCAACACCACCTATGGCGAAAATACAGGTGTACTTAACCTCACTAGGGTATTTGACCCTGCCGTCATCCGCTTCGCTGCCACTTTTGCCATTCTGCTCTCTTTCTGTCCAAAGTTTGCCTGTCTCATCGGCCTGATACCCACTGCCACCATTGGCGGCGTAAGCCTGATACTCTACGGCATGATTTCTGCCGTCGGTGTACGTAATCTGGTGGAAGACAGCGTTGACCTCAACTCCATGCGTAACATATTTGTGATGTCCTCCATTCTGGTGATTGCAATCGGAGTGAAATATGGTGCTGACGACAATGTGAGTATCGGCCCCATCCATTTCTCAGGACTCGCTCTTTCAGCCCTTGTAGGTGTCACGCTCAACGCTATCTTGCCTGGCAAACTGGATATGAAGGTTAAAAGCGTGCATGGCAAGTAGGGCAACTGCAATTTGCAATTGGGAACATTTCAAAGGGAACTTGAAATACAGTTTTTTCCTGGCTGGAAGTTATGCGCTTTCGGCTTTTTTGTTATTCCACAGAAAGGTATGATGCAAAGCGTGTTTTGCATAACATAAAAGTCATAGTATGATACTATAGGGGATATAGTATCATACTATAAGGGCAATAGTATCATACTAAAGGGGCAATAGTATCATACTAAAGGGGCAATAGTATCATACTAAAGGGGCAAGAGTGTTATACTATAGGAGCGTTTGTGTAAGTAATGGAAAGAGAATATGCTGGTATGTCGGCATCAGAGGATCTGCAGACCTCGATTATCATCTGAGTATGCTTGAGCACATAATAGGTCTGAGAACGGTTATGGCCTTTACGAACTCAGCCGATTTTCAGCTTGTTCCTGATATCGCTGAGCCAACAATTACCCTAGGTAATTAAACCTCCTCGGGAGCCTCTGCCAAGTCACAGGCAACCCTTTGCAAACTAAAATATAAGCCCTGCCAACCTCTTTACAAGCCCTGCCAACCAAAAATCTAGTAAAAACCAATATTTTTGCACATAATTGGCAAGGGGCACAAATATGCCCGTGTTATGTAAACAGCCGAATGGCCCTAACGCTCTTCTACACAACCAACGCCGCTGTGCTCGTGATGAGCCTGCTCGCTGCTTGGGGAATATTTCTCCACGGGCGGCGTTTCAATGGTGACCTCAAACGGTTACGCCAATTCGTGGTGGCGGTCTTCACGGTTTTCGCCCTACAGCGTTACAGTCTTTCTTCTATTGTCCACCCTGAAGGCATCGAGGTATATGCCTCACAACCCATAGTACTGCTCGACATTACTTTTATCATATTAGTAATGGGGGGAACTGCCCTTATGTCGCGTCCCCGCCACTATCGCAACTTCACACTATGGGTGCTGCTCTTGCTCATCCCGGCTATTTTCTTCGTTGTCAACATTCTGATGCTGACTTCCGGCTTCTACCGGCCGCTGTTCCATGCCGACGAATTGCTCGACTTCCGACACAGCACCCCTATCGTGTTCTATGGCCGCATGATGTTCGTTGGAGCACTCTTCGTTTTCTGGGCCATCGCAGCCGGTATGTTGGTCGAGGCCTACATCCACGACCGCCACGAGCGTGCCAACCGCCCGCTGAGCGATGATGCTGAGCGCCACAACGGCGAGGTACGCACAGTTCTTGGCTGGGCTGCACTGTTTGTGGGCTGCCTGGTACCGATGTGTACCAACAGTCTTAACCTACATATTATATATAATGTAATACTCATCCTAGCACTGGTGCTGACAGCCTATGCCTATTGGCGGTTGGTATGCTATCTGCGAGCACGCGACAACGGCCGTCTTGCCCCTGTACTGATCATGCGCCGTGTACCCCTGCTGCTTGGCTTAGAGCAGGGCGGCATCACTCCCTGGGGAATCCGAATGGACAGAAACCCTTTTTTCAGTGGTAATCCGATGCTCGATGACGTGGCACAGGCTTTAGGCGTGCGCTCGGCCGATGTATCCGAGTACGTAGCCTCTTTGAAAACCAATCTCGTGGCGTGGATCAGTGACCAGCGCCTGCGCCACTGTGCCGGCGAGCTGGCTCTTTCCAACCGCAAGATCAATGAGATAGCCCTCAGCTGTGGCTACAACGATCTGCCAACATTCACCCGTGCCTTCAAACGCCAGTTTGGTTTGGCTCCCAGTGAATACCGCAAGAAAGAACAGAAACCTGGTTCCCAACAGGATTCAGATCCGTCTACAAATTAAAGCAACACTAATATTATTAATCCAAAAAAGTAAAGTATGAAAAAGTTCATCAAAATTGCCATGAGTCTCGTGCTGCTGTTAGCACCGATGGCTATGCAGGCACAAAGTGCCCAGGAAGCCCGTAAGGTGCTGAAACAGTATTGTGAGGAAAAGAATCAGGATGTCCCCATCAAAGATGGTGACGACGATGCGTACTATGTATTCTTCGGTTTTGAAGACGATCAGATGAACATTGTGTACGGTGTCAACACTGACATGTTCGCCTTTATGTGCAAGAACAAGGAAAAGGCTCTTGAAGCCGTTGTTGAAGCACTGGCATCCGATGAGGAGCTGTTGGGAGTAGTAGCCTATCTGACCTTTTGTGACGGTTCGCTTGCCTTTGTAATATGTGACTACAACGGTGACATCAAAGAAGAAGGAAACCGGCTGTTGATGGCCTTCGACAAGGATGATTTGAAGGCTATTATCAAGAAAGCAGCCGAGAAGGAGTAGAGACACCATAATCACTTTTGAATGAGACATCAGAGAATCAGTATAACGTTGCTTTTACTACTGCTAGCCGGGTTCCCCTCTATGGTGAGCCTAGCCAGCACAGTAAAGCGCCTGGACATCAAGACAGTACTTCACGCCAACGGCACTGCCTCGATTGAGGAGCACTGGCTTATCAGTCTGGATGACAGCGATGCCAAGACCGAGTGGTATGTAGCTCATAAAGGGTTGGGGGACATGCGTATAGAGAACCTGACCGTGGAAGGCTTTGTTCCGGGAAATGAGGGTCTCGTGACGTTCGAGACCCTCAGTGACTGGGATGTCGATGCCAGCCGTGAGGAGAAAACCGGCAAATGTGGTCTGGCAAACAATGGCCAGGAAGTGTGCTGGGGCTTCGGCGACTGGGGCGAGCACGAGTACGTTGTCCGGTATGATCTGACAAATCTGGTGAAGAGCTATGACACCAACGACGGCTTCAACCACGCCTTCGTTGACATGAACTGCTCAGTGGAGCAAGCCAAGGTGGTCATCACTGCCACCGACAGCATCATCCTCTCTGAAAACAACACCCGCCGCTGGGCTTTCGGTTATCAGGGTCTTATAGAGTTCGATGGTAATAATATTGTAGCTACCCCCGAGGGAGCCATCGGCAACGGCAAACGCATGATCATCATGCTCGAGTTCGACAAGGGCGTTTTCCAGCCCGCGACTACGGGCAGTGAGACTTGGGCTGAAAGGAAGCAGCGCGCCTTGGACGGCAGTGACTTTCAGAACAGCAGTGAAGATGAGGAATGGGGATTCTGGGACTGGATACTATGCGGTTTGGTGATCCTTGGCGGACTTTTTCTCTATTTCTGCACCAACCTGGCAGTCACCATGCTATTCTCGCTGGCTTGGATGCTATTGTGCGCAGCATGGTGGATCCTGACGCTCTCTCCGTTGCGAAAATGGCGCCGACGTAAGAAACTCGGTATTGAGAAGGGGAAATACTTCCGTGACGTGAAGAAAGAGTGGACGCTGGTGAAAAACAAGAAGGTGATAGATGACCTGTCCTACATCTATGGTATGAGCGACAAGAACATCATCGGTGCCCTTCTGCTGAAACTCATGTCCAAAGGCGATGTCACCATTGTACGTGAGAAATACAAGAACAAGGACAGGGATATGCTGAAGATAGTCCATCCCAGGCAGGATGTCGACAAGGAAGCGAAAGGCGATGACCGGCTGGCCAGTCACGTACTGAAACTGCTGACTCTTGCCTCGGGCGAGGATCTGGTGCTACAACCCAACGAGTTTGCGCAGTGGTGTAAGAAAAAGAGCAATGAGACAGACATCCAGAATTTCATGAAAACGCTCGAAGGAAAGGCTGACAAAGAGTATATTCAGCGGAACGCTGCTGACCTGTTCGGACTGAAAGCCTTCCTGAACGATTTCTCACTGCTCAACGAACGCGGCATGATGGAGGTGGGGCTTTGGGACCAATATATGATCTATGCAGAGTTCTTCGGACTGGCCGACCAGGTAAGGAAGGAAATGGCCAAGATATGGCCGGAGTACATGCAGATGTCAAATATCACCAAGAGCCTTGAAGTAGCTACTGAGGATGACATTGTCTATATGTTCAGTGACTCCATCTACACGGCGACCACCCATACCATCGAGCGTATAGCCGACCGTTCCACATCATCGTCAGGTTTCTCCAGCCACTCTTCGTTTGGTGGCGGTGGAGGTTACTCAGGCGGCGGTGGCGGCGGAGGACGATAGAAAAGAGATTGAAATATGACGAAGAGAATGCCGAAACGCTTGGAAGGGAGTAGGCACAAACAATTTAATTAATTTAAACAGAATGAAAAAGTTATTCTATGTGTTCGTTGCAGCAGCAACGATGGTGATGGTTTCCTGTGGTGGTTCAAGCAACCAGCCTGCAGCAAACAGTGAAAACAGCGAAGCTACCGAGGCAGAGGCCACACTTGACAAGAACGACGAGGCTACTGCAGCCTTGTTAGGTGCTTATGATGGCGTAGCCGATGTATTGGCAGAGGCCAAGAGTAAGGATGACGTGATTGCAACCTGCCAGGCTCTGGGTGAGACTCTTCAGGAACTGAACAAGGAATATCCCAACTTCGAGCCCGATGAGGAGACCATGAAATCCATCAATGAACTCAGCCAGCAGGTTGGCGAGGCCATCGGCACAGTAGGCGTTGCTCTTGGCATGAGCGAGGAAGAAATGCAGGAGTGCCTCAAGTTTATCTCTGTCAAATGAGATAGTCTGTAATTCTATTAAACAATCATTATCGGCTGCGGAATTTGAGTTCCGCAGCCACTTCAAAGAAAACAAACAACATGCGGAAATTCATATTCGGGGCTTTCATGCTGATAGCGGTACTGACTGCTAAGGGACAGACCTTCTATGAAATGACCTTCAAACTGCCCAACAGTGATGACAACTTCGTTGGCCTGTTGATCTATACTGACGATGAACACTGCAAGATGAGACTTGTAGACAACGAGGCTTTGGAGAACAACAGCTGCTATATGGCCAACTACGTTTGCCATGTGGAAGAGAAGAAAGGCGAGGGCGACGTCGGCCTGATGTTCCTTATACCCGATAATGAAGACATGCCCTACCTGATGTGGACATGGGAAAAAGATGACCAATCTGACATGAGTGCCACACCACATCTTGGTTACGATCTGGATGATATTAACTCATGGATTGAGACGAACACCTTCCAGGAAGTCTCACTGAACGACATGGACGAGGAATACATTGGACAGTTCTACGGTGAGAAAGAGCCGGAGTATCAGATGATGCTTAAAGGCATTAATA
>Ga0310691_10009186_pt1 | contig 10075 bp, 8 predicted proteins | sample 176DNAGHGlowgp2_FD_203887 | JGI IMG/M metagenome (GOLD analysis project Ga0310691, IMG submission 203887) | Sheep rumen microbial communities from Palmerston North, Manawatu-Wanganui, New Zealand - 1766 DNA GHGlow gp2 (v2) (version 2) | ecosystem: Host-associated > Mammals > Digestive system >...
GCGGCGGGGAAAAATGCAATACTTATGAAAAAATACTCTAATGCTCTTTTTATTCTTCTTCCTTCTGGCTCTCTTCGTACTCCTTGAGGAGGCGGTTCTGCACGTCGGTGGGCACTTGCTGGTATTCAGCATACTTCATCGTGAAGGTGCCACGGCCCGAGGTGAGCGAGCTCAGCGAGGTTGAATAGCGGTCCATCTCGGCCAACGGCACCTTGGCGTGGATGGTCTGGTAGTTGTGGTCGCTGTCCATGCCCATGACGATGGCGCGGCGGCCTTGCAGGTCGGTCATCACGGCACCCATGAGGTCGGCGGGCATGCGCACGTCGAGGTCGTAGATGGGTTCCATGATCTTCGGGCCAGCGTTCTTGAAGGCGGCGCTGAAGGCCATACGACCGGCGATCTTAAAGGCCATTTCGTTGGAGTCGACCGGGTGCATCTTACCGTCGTAGATGTAGACGATGATGTCGCGGGCGTAGGAACCCGTCAGCGGGCCTTGCTCCAGGCGCTCGTTGACACCCTTCAGTATGGCGGGCATGAAGCGGGCATCGATGGCACCACCGACGACGCAGTTGGCGAAGATGAGCTTGCCGCCCCAAGGCAGTTCGTACTCTTGCTTGTCGCGCACCTGCAGTTCGCTCGGGTCGGTGTAACCCTCGAAGTAAGGAGCCAGTTGCATGTGCACCTCACCGAACTGACCGCTACCACCGGATTGCTTCTTGTGACGGTAGCTGGCGCTTGCGCTCTTGGTGATGGTCTCACGATACGGGATCTTGGGCGCAGCCGTCTCGATGGCGATCTTATAGACGTTGTCGAAGTACCATTTCAGGGTGTTGAAGTGGTATTCGCCTTGGCATTGCAGGATGTTTTGGCGCAACTCGCGCGACATGCCGCTGATGACGGTCGGGTCGGTCTTGTGCATGTCGTTGAGGATGGTGCCGAGCTTTTCGTCTTCTTGTGAGTTGACGGCCTTGACGGCGATCGAGAAGATCGGGGTCGGGAACGGGATTTCTGGGAAGATGGCTTCGGCAGCCTTGGCGTCGGCCAAGGTGTCGCCGATGCGGCCGTCTTTCAGCTTGATGGTGCAAACGATGTCGCCAGCGTTCACTTTCTCAACCTCTTCGCGGTTCTTGCCACGGAAGACAAGCAGCTGCGAGATGCGTTCCTTGTTGCCCGTGCGCGGGTTGATGAGGTCTTGGCTCTTGCTGACGGTGCCACCGTAGACGCGCATCCAGGCCACGTCGCCGAGGTTTTGCTCGGTCGTCACCTTGAAGATGAACAAAGCGGTCGGATCGTCGTTGCTGTTGTGGAATTCTTGTCCGTTGTTGGCTTTGATAGCAGGCATGTCGGCAGGCGACGGGCAGGCGTTGATGAGGAAGTCCATCAGACGGGTGACACCCACGCCACGTTTGGCAGCGCCGCACAGCACGGGGAACATCTCACGGTTGACGATACCCAGGTGGATACCGCGTTCCATATCCTCTTCGCTCAGGGTCATCTCTTCGAAGAACTTCTCCATCAGAGCTTCTTCGCCTTCGGCGGCGTGCTCGATGAGGTTGTTGTGCAGTTCTTCGGCCTTGGCCATCTCGGCGGCGGGGATGTCCTGGATTTCGGGGGCACCGTTGCCATCCTTGAAGACCAGCATCTTCATCATGATCAGGTCGATGACGGCGTTGAAGTCTTCACCGGCGTTCACAGGATATTGGATAGGCGTGACCTTGTCGCCGAAATACTCCTTCAGTTCGCGGACGGTGTTGTCGAAGTTAGCATTGCTGTGGTCGAGTTGGTTCATGAAGAACACCACGGGTTTGTTGGTGTTGGCAGCATGACGCCAGGCGTTCTCGGTGGTAGCTTCAACACCCGATTGGGCGTTGACGGTGCACACGGCCATGTCGGCAGCGTAGAGGCAGCTGACGATGTCGCCAGAGAAATCGCTGAAGCCAGGAGTGTCAAGGATGTTGATTTTCTTGTCGTTGTAGATGGTGTACATCATGGAGGCGTTCACCGAAATCTGACGCTCCATTTCGATGGGACGGTAGTCGGAAACGGTGTTCTTCTCGTCGGTGCTACCTTTTCTGTTGATGAGCTTGCCTTCGAAAAGCATGTTTTCGGCAAGCGTGGTCTTACCCGACTTTGCTGCACCGATGAGGGCAACATTGCGGATGTCTTTTGTCTGGAATTCCTTCATTTTTTATTTAACTAGCTAATTATTAAATATTTATTTTTCGCGAAAATTACTATAGTGGGCGCAAAGGTACAAAATATAATGATACCTTCAAACAAGAATTCAATAAAATATGAATTAAAGGGAATCTCACATCACAGCGTTGCTATGGCTTCATGAATTTTACCCCAGCGTTGCTCGTCCATTTTGGCGCCAACCACTTCGATGATGTTTTTGGCCACGATGGCGCCCATCATGCCGCATTTTTCTAGGTTTTCGCCTTTGACGAGTCCGGCGAGGAAGCCAGCGGCCCACATGTCGCCAGCACCGGTGGTGTCGACCACATCGGCTTGCATGGGTGGGATGCTGACGATTTCGTTGCCACGTTGCACGAAAGCACCTTTGGCTCCCACTTTCACTACGGCGATTTGGCAGCGGTCAGCGATGAAATGCAGTGCTGCTTCGGGTTCCAAACCTGTCAAGGCCTTGGCTTCTTGCTCGTTGGCGAAGACGATGTCGACGTAGTTTTCGACTAGTTCCATAAGGAAGTCGCGGCTCTCTTCAACCACATTGTAGCTGGCCAGGTCGATGGCAATGGTCAAGCCTTTGGCTTTGGCCGTCTCGATGGCTTTTCTGAGCATAGTTGGGTTGGCCACGAGATAGCCTTCCACGTAGAAGATGTCCCATCCGTCGAAGAGTTCGGCTGTGATGTCGTCGGCACGCATCTCGGCTGCGGCACCGAGGCAGGTGGCGAAGGTGCGTTCGCCGTCGGGGGTCACCATGGCGATGACGCGACCTGAGGGCGTTGTCGTGGTCAACAGTTGAGGTTTCACGTTGGTTTCCACCATTTGTTTTTTGAAGAATTCGCCCACTTCGTCGTGGCCGATTTTGCTGAGGAAACCCGCTTCGATACCGAGACGGGCCAGCCCGCTCATCGTATTGGCTGCCGAGCCGCCCGAGGCGCGTTGGTTGCCATATTGTTGTTCCAGCCGTTGTCCGATGCTGACGATGTCGTCGGCGTTCACATAGGTCATGCTGCCTTTGGGCAGGTTCAATTCATTGAGGATTTGTTCGTCGGGCAGCTGGGTCAGGATGTCGACCAAGGCGCTGCCGATTCCGAGGATTTTCTTCATTGGGGATTCAAAGATTTAATATTCAAGATTCAATTTTGTGCAAAGATAGGAATTATTCCAATGCGTGGGCTTTTCTTTAGGGAAAACCATCACTACAGACAAAATTTTTCTCATTGATTTACAGAAAAATAGAAAATATTTGAAAAATTTTGGTTGAAAACTGTTGTGGGTAATGAAAAAAGCTGTACTTTTGCAACCGCAAAACAGAGATAAGTTCTGTGACATTGTGCAGCCTCCTTAGCTCAGTTGGTTAGAGCATCTGACTGTTAATCAGGGGGTCTCAGGTTCAAGTCCTGAAGGGGGCGCAATTTTTATGTTTCATGTTATTAATTTTTTGGCCTCGTAGATTCTCCCCGTTTCTACGGGGTTTTTTTATGCCTTGCGGCATAAAAAGCAGGGACTGGCGTCGCCTGCTTAGTATCCGTCGCCCCTCTGGGGCTGTGTGGTTCAGTCTTTGCGACGGAAAAACAGTATTTCCAATTCGTTTCCAATTCGTGGATGATGGAAATATAATCTGTCATAATGCAGTGAATCAACCAATTCGTAGTTGTTTAGTATGAATTTCGCATCTTCGTCATAGTATCTCATATTTGGACTCATCATTATCCATTTAGGTGGAGCCAATTGTTTGGACGATTCTTGCTTCATCAAGGTTGGTAAGTCGTAGGCTATTGATACCCTGTTGCATTGAAGCAAATCCTCGTGTTGCATCATCGAATACCCATGCCAAAACAAGTTGTAGTTATGGATAGAATCGCGCTCTTCTGTAGGAATGTTTTCGATACATTTGTGGAAATCCTTGTAAATGACGACTTCTTTTTCATTTTGTAGGAGGAGGTCGTTGAAGAAATGGAAAAACGACATAATTCCTATGAAAAACGCAAATAATAAAGCGACAGAAGGCAGGATTCTGTTCGTTGCCTTGCTTTTTGAAAAATCAATTGTTGCCATGTTGATCACGAACAGTGGCAATAGCGAGGCAAGATAGAACGAATTGCAAAGTCGCCCAAAAGTTAGGACGAAAAGTGAAATTGAAATCAAAATAGGTGTCATCAGCCTTTTTTCGTTTCGGTAGTTCACTATTTGTATTCCAATGATCGAGGCTATGAAAACAGAATATGGTAGCCAATAGTACCACTGCCTTTGGTGTTGTATGGCGATATATTCGAAATTGGAAAGGAATGAAGCGTAGACCATTTCATAAATGCCATGCCACCCTGCCTGAATATAGAAATAAAGCACACACGGCACTGCTATGATCAGCCAACCTATCATGAAGCATCCGATGCTTTGAAACAGTTTCTTGAACTCCTTTTTTGCCAAAAACTGAATCCAGAGATAAGCGATGAATCCCAAAAACGCGCAGGCGTTGTTGATTTGTATGAAGGTGATGATGCCGGAACAAACACCGATGGCGAGCATCTGCATTGGCCGAATCTCGGTTTTCGAATGGTGGGCGCGGAGAAAAACCAGCAAAGGATAGGAGATGAGGGGCAAACACCATTCTTGGGTTTGGTCGCCAGCGCCATAGAAACAAAACAGCAGAAACAAAGCCACGGTGAGGCTCGTCAAGCGTTGGCGTGGACTGCGGAAAAGCGCAAGCATTCTGTCCCATATCAACAGAGTGATAGCCAATGAGATAGCTTGCATGACAAGTAAAGCGGCATTACCGCCAAGCCAGAGTCCTAAGGCATGAATGAAATACAACAAGCAACCTTTGTTGTCGAAATAGTCGACATACATGATTTTGCCTTCAAGGATGGCTCGGCCCATTTGCTTGAAAATGGACGGGTCGGCTCCCTCAAAAACATATAAAAACGAAGTGGAGCGCGAGAATAGCGTCACGAAAACAAAGGAGACGAAAAACAGCCACAGAGGATAAAACTTGCTGTTGACAACATTGGCGATGTGGTTTTGCTCTTTCATACCAATCTATAGTATTCATTTTTCGCCACGCTGCATGGCCTCCATGTTGAGAATTGCCTTAATACGCGGCATAGGCATGGTTTTTCTGAACGGGTACAAAGCATTTACCGCGATTTTCATCCACCACTTGTAATGCACGGACAGGTGGCAGTAGGCCTTGCGGAAGTGGAAGTTTTGGATGAGGAATTCTTGGATATGGGAGTGTTCGGTGATGGAACGCGCTCCGTCTGCGACGTAGCGAAACTTCCTTTCTCCTAGATAAAACGCCGTCATGTGGTAAAAAAGGCCATAGTATGGATAGCTGTTGTTGTGCTTGTATTCGGGCAACAAACCAATAAGGCCATATTCGCAACAGTTTGGTAACCATATCCATACCGTACAGAATCCGATAAGCCGACCTTGATCGAAAACCCCCCAATAGTCGAAGTCGTTCTTTTCGCAGTCTGAAAGATAGTCCAGGAAAACGGTTTCCGACATCGGCCTATCTTTGACAGCGTAGTCCGAATAGGTGGCTTGAAGGATTTCCCATCCTTTCGACTTTAAAAGGTCTATGTCGATTCTCTCAAAGGTCAACACTTGAAGGGCACGTCTGATCTTGTTTCTTTCGTTTGACGAAAGGTCCGACAATCCTTGAAATGATTCTTTGATGACGTACCAAAAGGAGGTTTCTTCCTTGCAATCGAAATCATACGTGTTTCTGACCAGCAATCCGCCCATCTGAAGAAGGTTGCTATAGGATTCTTTCTCAAGCTTTTGCTCTTCGTGGGGTGGCCCATAAAAACGCCAGGCATTCCTATAGAGATAGTAGTTCCAATCGCTCATCACAGTCTTTTTTTTATGGCGTTGAAGGCATAGCAGCTGAAATAATGCAAGGCCTTGAAAAAGGGGATTTTTTCGTGACGACGATACACTTTCCATAGGTCGGCAGCGGCTTTCAGTTTGTTTGAACTTGCCGATCTCCTTCTGATTCTGTATGACACCAGTGGTTGGTCAATGGCGTAGGCCAAATGTCCTTGTTTCAAGATGTCGAGCCATGTGGCGGTGTCTTCGCTGGTGCGAAAGCGGGGCACGACGACTTGTCCCACGATGGATGTGTCGACCATCACTGTTGAGCAGCCGATGATGGTATTGCGGAGGTATTTCTCGTAATCGAGGTTGCCGATGGTGTTGATGAATTTGTTCAAAGTATGGCCCTCTTCGTCAATCCAATCATAAGTGGTGTAAGTGAATCCCACATTGTTTTCCAACATAAAGCGAAGTTGTGTCTCCGTTTTTTCGGGGTGCCAGATGTCGTCGGCATCGAGGAAGGCCAGAAATCGGCCTTTGGCCATTTGGATGCACTGGTTGCGGGTGTCGGCAATGCCCGAATGTTTGGCCTTGACCTCGAAGTGAATCCTATCGTCGTTGTTACACAGGTTTTTGACTATTTCGACTGTTCCATCGGTTGAGGCATCGTCAACGATGAGGAGCTCCCAATGGGGATAGGTCTGTCTCACAACAGAAGTGATGCTGTCGGCAACGTATTTCTCCATGTTGTAGCATGGCATGATGACCGATACCAACGGCTGCGCTTCCATCATTTCAATCCCTCAATCCAAACCTTGATTTGTTGCTCGTCGTGGAGTTTGCACACCAACAATGAATGGTCGCGATAAGCCACGAGGTAGTCTTCCAGGCCTTCCACCACGGCTTCGGTGCCTTCCTCAATGTTGATGATGGTGTTCCTGTTGTCGACAGATACCACCTTACCGCGTAAGGCGTTGCCCGCGTCGTCTTTCTTGGCATGGGTGAACAGCGAGCCCCAGGTGCCGATGTCGCTCCAGCCGAAGTCGGCGGGGATGGTGAAGGTGTCGGGCGACTTCTCCATCACGCCATAGTCGATGCTGATGTTGGGACTTTCTATGAAATGCGCGTCGATGAAGCCTTGCTCGTCGGGTGTGCCAAACTGGTTTTTGCCTTTCTCGAACACTTCGACCATGTCGGGCAGATAGTGCTTGAAAGCCTGCATGATGCCGTCCAAGGTCCAGAGGAAGATGCCGCTGTTCCAGAGGTAGTTGCCCTCGCTGACGAACTTGACTGCCGTCTCGTAATCAGGTTTTTCCTTGAACATTTCCACTTTTACTACATTGCCATGGATTGCTTCGCTTTGCTCGCAATGACGCAAAGCGTCGCTACCACATTGGATATAGCCATATCCCGTCTCTGGTCGGCTCGGCTTGATGCCGATAGTCATCAAGGCTTGTGGGTTGTTGGCCAAAAAGTCAAATCCTAATCGTATGATTCTTTGAAATTCAACTTCATTGGTCACCAAATGGTCGGCAGGGGTGACGACGATGTTGGCCTCCTTGCAGCGGCTTTGGATGTGATAGGCCGCATAGGCGATGCAAGGTGCTGTGTTGCGCCGTGCGGGCTCACACAGCACTTGGTCGGGCTTGAGCATGGGTAGGTGTTCCAAAACGAGTTGTTTGTAGGCCTTGTTGGTCACCACGAGGAAGTTCTCGTCGGGGATGACAGGGCTGAAGCGCTCGTAGGTGCTTCGGATGAAGCTCTTTCCCGTTCCAAGGATATCAAGGAATTGCTTGGGGTAATTATCTTTGCTGAGCGGCCAGAAACGGCTACCGATGCCGCCGGCCATGATGATACAATAATTGTTCATTTATTCGTTGCTGAAATTAAACAGGGTCTTCCCTTTTTCACTGAGATAAGGTTGGAGGTCTTCCTTCGAAATCTTGCATAATGGCATTCCTGCGACATAAGGTGCGATTTCGTAGGCTTGGTAGCAAAATACCACGCTGTCGGTCTCAATCCAAGGCTCGTTGGTGGGCAGTTGGAAGAGGTCTTCCGGCCCCAGTTCAAACATGTCTTCTTCCATGTCGAAATACTCGATATGTTGTTTGCGGATGTTTTCCGTAATCAACGGAATGAGGAGCTCGGGGTCATCGAACATGTCGTATCCAACAATGGTTCCGTCCACTTTGCTGAATGTGGTGCCATAGTACCAAGGCATGGCATGGGCTCCACCAGTGTAGAGAAAGCCTTCGGTGGTGTAGGTCACGTAGCGGTCGGTCTGTTCCGATAGCGTGAAGTTGTTTTCGTAAACCGATTTCGGCTCGCTGCCTTCCTCGTCGAAGAAACGATCCATTTCGGCTTGGAGGAAGTCTTCATAGTCTTCCGTGTCGTCTGAGAGCATCCAATGCATGATGCTTTGCTTTAATGTCTGGTTTTTGGTAACGGGAAGGTCGACGTTCGTTGTATAGTAGGAATAGCCTTCATCGTAATCGTTTTCAAGATATACGCTGTCGCATAGCGTGTAGGTTTTTGTGTCGACTTCGTTCGGATTGTTGTTGCAGCTGGCGATGACCAACAGGAGCAACATGAAGGGAATGAATGACTTTTTCATGGGATTTGTTGTTTTGTTTTGATGTGGCAAAGATAGTTCTTTTTCATAGAACGGCAATAAAGGTGGATTATTTCGCCCAACGATAAAGGATTTCGATGGGGTGGACGGCATGAATACCTGTGCCGTCGAGGATTTGTTGGCGGCAAGATGTGCCAGGGGCCGAAACAAGACAAGGGGTGACGCCATTGGCATTGGCCACGGCTTTGCGGACGGTGGGAAACAGCACCATCTCGCCGATGGCCAACGAGGTCTTGTAATGCTCCTTTTCGTAGCCAAACGACCCCGCCATGCCGCAGCAACCGCTTGGAATGACGTGTATTTTGGCGTTTTGCAGCAATTGCAACGCCTTGACGGTCTTTTCTGTACCCACCAAGGCTTTTTGGTGGCAGTGGCCGTGAAGCCAAATCTCGACCGCATCGGTCTTGAAGTCGTCGGCAGTGATGCGTCCGGCTTCCACTTCGCGCATGATGAACTCATCAAAGAGCAAGGTGTTTTTTGCCAATTGTTGTGCTTCGTGTCGCCGGTCGGCAGGCACCAGGTCGGGATATTCGTCGCGGAAGCTGAGGATGCACGAGGGCTCGATTCCGACCAAGGGCGTTGGCTCCGAAACCTTGTCTTTCAGTAGGTTGACATTCTTTAAGGCGAACTTTTTGGCCAATTTCAGGTTGCCTTTCGAGATGGCGGCGCGACCGCTTTCTGCATGTTTCGGGATTTCCACTTCATAACCCAAGTGCAAAAGCAGTTTGGCGAAGGTGAGGCCCAACTCAGCTTCCTGGAAGTTGGTGAACTCGTCGGCAAAAAGCAGGACTTTGCCTTTGGTGGCGACGGTCTTTTGCTTGCGGCATTCGCGCTTGACGGCGGTGCGCATCGTCACGCAGCTGAGGGTTGGGATGTCGCGTTCGGTCGAAAACTTGATGATGCGTTTGATGAGGTTTGACGACAGTTTCCACGACGCGAAGAAATTGTAAATCGGCCAAACGATATGCCCGAGTTGTTCCACCGTGGCCATCCTCGACACCGCAAACGAGCGCAAGGGCATCCCGCTGACGTCGTATTTGTGTTGCAGAATCTCGGAACGCAGTCGTGTCATGTCGACGTTCGACGGGCACTCGCTGCGGCAGCCTTTGCAGGCCAAGCAACTGTCTAAGACTTCTGCTAATTCGCTCGATTTCAGTATGCTTTTCCTTGTCGCGAACTGCGTCTCGCAGTTCGAAGAATTGTTTTTTTCAAATTGCGGGACGCAATTTGCGACAGTGAAGGCCTCGCTCCCCCACCCTCTCGTCAGGATTTCGCGGAGCACGTTGGCACGGGCGCGAGTGGCTTTGGTCTCGTCGCCACTCACCTTGAAGGCTGGACAGAGCGTACCGCCAATGAGGTTCGACTTGCGGCAGTCGCCGGCACCATTGCATTGCTCGATGCTGCACATCAGGGCGTGGAGTTGGGTTTTGGCTCCCG
>Ga0310691_10009187_pt1 | contig 10075 bp, 8 predicted proteins | sample 176DNAGHGlowgp2_FD_203887 | JGI IMG/M metagenome (GOLD analysis project Ga0310691, IMG submission 203887) | Sheep rumen microbial communities from Palmerston North, Manawatu-Wanganui, New Zealand - 1766 DNA GHGlow gp2 (v2) (version 2) | ecosystem: Host-associated > Mammals > Digestive system >...
AGCTCATGGATGGTCTGCGCCGGCAGTGGGGTGTCCGTTATCCGATGGATGAATAAGCGGCCGAGCGGCCATAGGCCGTTTAGTAGTTCTCAGCCTTTACCTGGAAGTACGACTGCGGATGGTTGCATACGGGACACTCCTCAGGGGCTTTCTGTCCGATGACGATATGACCGCAGTTGGCACATTGCCAGATGACGTCGCCATCCTTCGAGAACACACGCTCCTTCCTCACGTTGTCCAGCAGCTTGCGGTAGCGCTCCTCGTGAGCCTTCTCAATGGCGGCCACGCCCTCAAACTTCTCGGCTATCTCTGGGAAACCCTCCTCGCGAGCCTCACGGGCCATGCGGGCATACATGTCTGTCCACTCGAAGTTCTCGCCACCGGCGGCAGCCTCCAGATTTTCGGCCGTAGAGCGTATGGCACCACCCTCCAGCAGCTTAAACCACATCTTGGCGTGCTCCTTCTCGTTGGCGGCAGTCTCCTCAAAGATGGCGGCTATCTGCACGTATCCGTCCTTCTTGGCCTTCGAAGCCCAGTAGGTGTACTTGTTACGCGCCATCGACTCACCTGCAAAGGCTTCCTGCAGGTTCTTCTCGGTTTTTGTTCCTTTCAGTTCTTTCATAAAGTGTTTTGTTCTTTTTAGTTAATATAACAGGTGTTTAAATACTCCATTTGCCCGTTGCCGGGTGCTGCAAAGTTACGAAATACTTTCCGTTCGGCAAAGGTTTTGACTCACTGTTCTTTTCGGTGCATGCGGTCGGCCCGACCGCAGGAAGCGAGCAGAGGGGCGCACAGGAGGGGCAATATGTACCGCAATAGTGGTTTCACGGTGCTAAAGTTACGAATAAATGAGTGAAAACGCAAATTTGTTTGGCTTTTCGCTCGAAAATCTGTAACTTTGCCCCGAATTTATGCGCTGATGCATATAAATAAGGTAAAAGTTTAAATTAAAAATAAGATTATGGCAAAGAAAGCACTTTTGATGATACTCGACGGATGGGGTATCGGAAACAAAGAGAAGGGCGACGTCATCTATCAGACTGCCACGCCCAACCTGGACAAAATCAACGCTACGTACCCCCACAGCCAGCTGCTGGCCAGCGGCGAGAACGTGGGTCTGCCCGACGGACAGATGGGTAACTCGGAGGTCGGACACCTGAACATCGGTGCCGGACGCATCGTCTACCAGGACCTGGTGAAGATCAACCGCGCCTGCAAGGACGGCTCCATTCTGCAGAACAAGGAAATCATTTCGGCCTACGAGTATGCCAAGATGAACGGCAAGAGCGTGCACCTCATGGGACTGACCTCGAACGGCGGCGTACACTCCAGCTTGGAGCATCTGTTCACACTCACCGACATCTCGGAGAAGTACGGCATCAAGCACACCTATGTGCACTGCTTCATGGACGGACGCGACACCGACCCGCACTCGGGCAAGGGATTCATCCAGCAGCTCACCGACCACATCCAGGGCACCAACACGGTGGTGGCCAGCATCATAGGCCGTTTCTATGCCATGGACCGCGACAAGCGCTGGGACCGCATCAAAGTGGCCTACGACCTGCTCGTACAGGGCGAGGGCAAGCAGGCTACGGACATGGTGGAGGCCATGCAGGAGTCGTATGACGAGGGCGTGACGGACGAGTTCATCAAGCCCATCAACAACACCACTGTGGACGGCACTATCAAGGAGGGCGACGTGGTCATCTTCTTCAACTACCGCAACGACCGTGCCAAGGAACTGACCATCGTCCTGACACAGCAGGACATGGAGGACCAGGGCATGAAGACCATTCCCGGACTGCAGTACTACTGCATGACTCCGTACGACGCTTCGTTCAAGGGCGTGCACATCCTCTTCCCCAAGGAGAACGTCACGAACACCCTGGGCGAGTACATCTCGGCCAAGGGCCTGAAGCAGCTGCATACGGCCGAGACGGAGAAGTACGCACACGTGACCTTCTTCTTCAACGGCGGACGCGAGACTCCCTACGAGGGCGAGGACCGCATACTGGTGGCCAGTCCCAAGGTGCAGACCTACGACCTGAAGCCCGAGATGTCGGCCTTCGAAGTGAAGGACAAACTGGTGGCTGCCATCCGGGAGAACAAGTACGACTTCATCGTGGTGAACTTTGCCAACGGCGACATGGTGGGCCACACGGGCATCTACGAGGCCATAGAGAAGGCCGTGGTGGCTGTGGACCAGTGTGTGGGCGAGGTGGTTGAGGCTGCCCTGGCCACCGACTACGAGACCATCATCATTGCCGACCACGGCAACGCCGACAATGCCATCAACCCCGACGGCACTCCCAACACGGCTCACTCGCTGAACCCCGTGCCCTTCATCTACATCACGGAGAACCAGAATGCCCGCGTCGAGAACGGCGTACTGGCCGACGTGGCTCCCAGCATCCTGCACATCATGGGCCTCGAACAGCCGGCCGACATGACGGGCAAGTGCCTGATAAAGGACTAAGGACCACGGATTAGACTTTTCGACCACGAATTACGCGAATTACGCGAATTGCACTTTTCGACCGCGAATTACGCGAATTACGCGAATTGCACTTTTCGACCACGAATTACGCGAATTACACGAATTGGTGCCCAATGATTTACTGGTAGGGCGCAGCCAATTCGTGTAATTCGCGTAATTCGTGGTCTGTTATTCGTGGTATAAAGTCTAATTCGCGTAATTCGTGGTCTGTTATTCGTGGTCTGTTATTCGTGGTCGAAAGGTTTATTCCTCCTCCATGTCCTCGTCCAGGCGGTCGGCCCAGAGATACTTGTCGGTCTCCCGGGCCGCAACTTTGCTGAGCAGGAGCAGGGCCACGAGGTTGGGGATGGCCATGAGGGCGTTCATGCTGTCGGCGATGTTCCAGATTATGTCCAGATTGATGATGCTGCCGAAGAATAGTGCCACGATGTAGAGAATGCGGTAGAAGCGCGAACTTCCACGTACGCCTTCCTTGCCCTTTCCCTTGTCCGTCTTGTCGAGGTAGCAGACGGCACTCTCGCCGTAGTAGCTCCATCCCAGTATGGTGCTGAAGGCGAAGGTGAGGATACCGAAGGCCAGCAGTGGCGCTCCGATGTAGGGAATCTTGGAGAAGGCGACTTTCGTGAGCGCAGCGCCGTCGGCACACGAAATGTCGGGGTAGGCCAGGATGCTGCTCACCAGCACCAGTCCCGTCAGGGCACAGATGACGACGGTGTCCCAGAAGGTGCCCGTGCTGGAGACCAGGGCCTGGCGCACGGGGTTGCGCGTCTGGGCTGCAGCGGCCACGATGGGGGCCGAGCCCATGCCGCTCTCGTTGGAGAAGAGTCCGCGGGCTATGCCATAGCGGGCTGCCAGCATGAGCGTGGAACCGACGAAACCGCCTCCGGCTGCCTCGGGATTGAAGGCCGAGTGGGCGATGAGCTGTATGGCAGGCCATACGTAGGGGCCGTTCATGCACAGGATGGCAATGCAGCCGATGACATAGAGCAGGGCCATGAAGGGCACGAGAACCATGCACACACGGGCAATGGCACGCACTCCGCCCAGGATGACGAAGCCCGCCAGCAGGCATACGACCAGTCCGACCAGCGAGGTATGCCAACCGAAGGTCTCGTTGGCCAGCAGGGCAATGCTGTTGGCCTGCACCGTGCAGCCGATGCCGAAGGAGGCCAGGGCCGTGAAACTGGCGAAGAGCACGGCCAGCCACTTCATGCCGAGCCCACGCTCCAGGGCGTACATGGGGCCGCCGTAGGTATGTCCGTCCTGGTCGCGCACGCGATACTTCACGGCCAGCAGTCCCTCGGCATATTTGGTGGCAATGCCGAAGATGCCCGTCAGCCAGCACCACAATACGGCCCCCGGACCACCCAGCGCCACGGCTGTGGCCACACCCACGATGTTGCCCGTGCCAATGGTGGCAGCCAGGGCCGTGGCCAAGGCTCCGAACTGGCTGACATCGCCCTTGGCGTCGCGGTCGCCCTGCACCGAGAGGCGTATGCCCGTCAGCAGTTTTCGCTGCGGAATGCGCAGGCGGAAGGTCAGGAAGATGTGGGTGCCAAGGAGCAGGACAATCATGGGCCAGCCCCAAAGGTAGGAACTCAGCAACTGGAAGAAGTCGTTAATCGTAGCCATATCAATAGTTTGGGTGCAAAATTACAATAATTCTTCGTAAAATACGGCATATTCTCTTTTTAATGTGCGAAATTCTTGATTAAATTTTGTAACTTTGTAGCCAAGAATGTAAAATAAACCTATTATACCATGAAACGATTCCTGCTTCTTTTAACTGCTTTTCTGGCCATTGCCAGCAGCATGACTGTTACGGCTCAGGACTTTGCAGAAGGACTGTACCGCGTGAAGAGCAAACGTACGTCGTACTACCTGTCCACTGCCACCAAGGGCAAGGCCACGACCACGCCCAAGGCCCTGAGCAAGCTGGACCAGGTGTGGATATTGCAACCCTCGGGCAGCGGATACACCTTCCGCAGCGCCAACACGGGCGAATATCTGCAGGCCGACTACGACGTGCCTTCGTCTACCGTCACCACGCTCTACATCGGCACCAGCTCGGCCGCCACCAGTTCCGACAAACTCTTCAACATCTCGTCGGAAAGCAACCTCAGCGGCTACTCCATGCTCAATACCAACGCCAATGGCTATGGCCTGCACGAATGGGTTTACGACGCAGGCAGCGATTGGTACATAGAAGCGGTGGAGAACTTCACCCTGGCTGAGGTCAAGGAGCGCATCCTGGGCATGTCGCCATACGCCAGCGAGCCGAAGGACGGCGGATACTACCGACTGATCAGTTACTATGACCTCTACCTTACCGAGGGCACCCAACTGAGCGCGAAGACGCTGGACGAGGCGAACCTCTCGCAGGTGTGGCAGTTGCACAAGAGCGGAGCGGGATGGAGCATCGAGAACGTAGTGACGCAGAAGTACATAGCCCGCCAGACGACGCCCAGCACACCCTATGCCATGGGCGCATCGGCAGTCGCCTTCAACTTTAATCGAGTAGCCGACGATTGGGACTACCGGTGGACCATTCGTTATGGCACTGACTGGGGCGGACTGCATGACGCAGCCTCACAGGGGCACAGTGTGGTATACTGGTCCGTCAACGCCCTGGCCAGCGAATGGCACATCCAGGAAGCCGACGTCACCCAGGAGGAAATAGAGGCAGCCCGTGGCGGTCTGACTGAATTCGAGAATCTGGTGGCCAAGAAGGCCTCCTACCAGACGAAACTGAACGCCCTCTTCGAGGACAAGGCCTGTACCACGCTGAAGGCCGAAATCCAGGCCCTCTCGGACGAGGAACTGGCCGCAAATGCCAACTTCCAGGCCCTGAATGCCGACATGCAGCAGATGGTGCTGAAGGTGAAGAACAACACCTGGCAGCAGTTCACCAACAAGTCGACGGGCTACACGGCCGGCTACGAGAAGTTCTTCCGCGTGGCGGACTACGGCATCTACAGCAACGACGAGGAAATGGCCAACTCCAGCAACTTCACCATGAGCAATGCCTTCGGTCGTCTGTCCGGCCCCACGGGCATCGTGGCCAATCCGGGTGACATCATCTACATCTATGTCAGTGGCAACGCCAAGAATAATTCGGAACTGCTGCTGGAGGCCGTCGGCACCGACGGCGTGGCCGGCAATCACGCCACTGGCGAGCAGACGAAACTGACCTCCGGACTGAACCTCTTCCGCTTCTCGGAGCAGAAGATGCTGTACGTATTGCACCGCGTGAAGGCGGGCGTGGCAAACACCTACCGCCATCTGTCGCGCTACTCGGACATCACGGTCCACATCGAGGGCGGACAGCTCAACGGATACTGGGACGCCACGCGCAACATGACCAATGCCGACTGGAAACTCCTGCAGCAAGACCTCCTGAAGGCTCCCTACATCAACCTCAAGACCAAGCACCTGGTGTTCCAGATCGACCGCGACCTGCTGCTGCAGGCCGAGCCTAATGAGGTAGAAGGCATGACGCACATCTGGGAACAGATAGTTGCCAACGAGGACCGATACATGGGCGTGGAGGACTTTGCAGAGGACCTTAACAACATCTGGAACGTCTTCTCGGGTGCCAGTTCGTACATGCACTCCACCACGCGCGGCACATGGTACTCCGAAGGCACCATCGCCACCGTCATGAACTACAACAAATTGTCAAACGGAGGCGGCCACCTCTGGGGACCCAGCCACGAGATAGGCCACAACCACCAGGGCAGCATCAACGTCATCGGTACGACGGAGAGCTCCAACAACCTGTTCTCCAACATCAACACCTTCGAGACGGGCATCCTCAACTCGCGCCGATTCTATCCCTTCTATCCCTATGGCAACTCGCCAGAGGGCAAGGTGGCACAGGACTATATGGCCAACCAGACGCCCTGGTTGCAGCGCAACATCTGGTACACGACGAGCATGTTCTTCCAGCTCTATCTCTATTTCCATGTCCAGGGCCACGACACCAACTTCTATCCCAACCTTTTCCGCCAGATGCGAAAGAGCCCCATCAACAAATGGAGCGGTCCGGGCAACGGCGGTCCCACCTCTTACGGCAAGGACGACTATCTGCACCTGGCCAAGATGATTTGCGACGTGGCACAGGCCGACCTCTCGGAGTTCTTCGAGGCGTATGGCATGTTCATTCCCGTCGACATGATGGAGGTGGGCGACTATTCCACCTACCATGTCACCACGACGCAGGCCGACATCGACGAGGCCAAGGCCTACATGCAGAAGTATGAGAAGAAGTTAGGCAACCTCATGTTCATCGACGACCGCATCATCAAGAAGAAAGCCGACGCCGACAACATCTTCGGTTGCGTGGTGCCCTCGGACGGATATAAGCGGGCCAACGATGAATACCCCTACCTCATGGCTTCTGCCTCGGCAACTTATGTGGGCGGCGACTACGAGTCGTTCACCACGGATGCTGCACCCTGCACCGACGACTACTACACCCTGTCGTCCGACCAGAAGACCATCACCTTCAACGGCTCCAACTGGGCCGGCCACAAGTTCTACGACAAGGACGGCAATCTCCTGTGGGCCACCAACAAGACCACGGTGGAACTGCCAAGCGCCGTGCTGACGTTGGGGCTGGACAACGTGACTGTCGTAACGGCCAACTACGACATGACGGACATGCCCTGCACCACGGAGCAGCACATCATCGTCGGCGATCTGGATGGCGACGACATGGTCTCCATTGCCGACGTCACAAAGCTGGTGAACATCATCCTGAAGAAGGAGACTGCCCCCACGAAGAATGGCAAGAACCTGGCCGACGTGAACGGAGACGGCGAGGTGACCATTGCTGATGTGACGGAACTGGTAAACTTGATATTGAAGAAATAACGTGCCTATGGACGTAAAGATAGAACCAACCTGGAAGGAACAGCTGCAAGGAGAGTTTGGGAAACCCTACTTCGAGCAACTGGTGCATGCGGTACACGCGGAGTATGCCTCCGGAGTCTGCTATCCGCCGGGGAAGTTCATATTCAATGCCTTCAACCAGACGCCCTTCGATGAGGTGAAGGTCGTGATACTGGGGCAAGACCCTTACCACGAACCGGGACAGGCCCACGGACTGAGCTTTTCGGTGCAGGACGGGGTGGCCTTTCCGCCTTCGCTGCAGAATATCTTCAAGGAAATCTCCGACGACCTCGCCGTGCCCATGCCGCAGTCGGGCGACCTGACGCGATGGGCCAGGCAGGGCGTACTCCTCCTGAACGCCACCCTGACGGTCCGTGCCCACATGGCCAACAGTCATGCCAGCCTGGGCTGGCAACAGTTCACTGACGCTGCCATCCATGCCCTGGCCACGGGACGCGAGGGCATCGTCTACATGCTCTGGGGCGGTTTTGCCCGAGGCAAGGCATGGATGATAGACAAATCGAAGAACCTGGTCCTGGAGAGTGTACATCCTTCGCCGCTCAGTGCCAACCGTGGCGGATGGTTTGGTCAGCATCAGTTCAGTCGCTGCAATGCCTACTTGCAGGAGCACGGTAAAAGTCCGATAGTATGGTGATGCCTCCTATCCTGCAAGTTGGCGACGTGCTTCTTTCGCCAGACATCATTACGGAATACTTTGCATGCGACATTGCGAAGTGCGGAGGACGTTGTTGTGAGGAGGGCGATGCCGGAGCTCCAGTGACGTTGGACGAGATAGCAGAAATCGAGGAACAGTTGGACGAACTATGGCCTCGGTTGTCAGCATCGGCGCAGTCGGAAATCGACCGTACCGGAGTGGCTTATCCTGACCCGGAAGGGGAGCTGGTGACGTGTATCGTCAACAATCGCGATTGTGCTTTCCGAGGCCCGCAGGGTTGTTTGCTATGGAAACGACCCATCAGTTGCCATCTCTATCCGATACGCGAGAAACGCCTTGGAAACCTCATCGGACTCAACTATCACCGTTGGGATATCTGTAAGGATGCTATGGAAAAGGGACGTCGCGAGCACATCCGACTCTATCAGTTCCTGCGCGAGCCGCTCGTCCGCCGCTTCGGTGAAGCTTGGTATCAGGAACTGGAGACAATGGTTGAGGAACTAAAGAAAAGCGGGATACTCAGTTGAGCATCCCGCTTTTCTTTATTATAGTCCTATCATTGTAAGGACGGCGGCAATGAGAATGACGATGTTCCAAATGTTGTCGGAACGCTTGTTCTCGTGCCAGTAATAGAGTAGTGCCAAAGAGGGAAGGACAATTAGGATGAGGCTTGGCCAATAAAGCACCTCGAACCAGCGACGGCAGAGGAAGAGCACAAAGCCCAATAGCCTTAGGTTATTGCATAGTCCTTTCATAATCTCTAATCCTTTAATCTCTAATATCTAATCCATTAATCCTTTAATATCTGGCTGGCGTGTTCCTTTGTCTTGATTTCCTTGGGAAGCATGATGCGCTCTACGATGCCTTCCTCGTTGATAATGAAGGTGGTGCGGAACATGCCCATGTACTTGCGGCCATACATCGACTTCTCGCCCCATGTGCCGAAGGTTTGGCTGAGTGTTTGCTCGGTGTCAGCAATGAGATGGAAGGGCAACTGGTTCTTCTCGATGAACTTCTGGTGGCTCTTCCCATCCTGAACGCTCACGCCCAGCACCTCGTACCCTTGTTTGCGGAGTTCCGAATAACCATCGCGCAGACTGCAGGCCTGAGCCGTGCAGCCCGAGGTCATGTCCTTAGGATAGAAATACAGTACCAACTTCTTGCCGGCATAGTCCGACAGACGAATCTCCTGGCCGTTTTCGTCGCGGCCCAGTATCTCGGGGGCTTTGTCTCCAACTTTCATCAGGCGTCGATATTAGCGAAGGTGGCATTCTTCTCGATGAACTCGCGACGCGGACCCACGTCCTCGCCCATGAGCATGGAGAAGACGTAGTCGGCCCCGGCAGCATCCTCGATGGTCACCTGCTTCAGCAGTCGCGTTTCGGGGTTCATGGTGGTCTCCCACAGTTGTTCGGGGTTCATTTCACCCAGACCTTTGTAGCGCTGGGTGAAGATGCCGTCCTCGCGACCGTTGTTGTACTTCTGCATGAAGTGCAGGCGGTCCTGCTCGGTGTAGCAGTATTCCTCCACCTTGCCCAGACGGCAGCGATAGAGGGGTGGGGTGGCGATGAAGAGGTGCCCCTTCTGGATGAGTTCGGGCATGTAGCGATAGAAGAGGGTCATCAGCAGTGTGTCGATGTGCGAACCATCGACATCGGCATCGGTCATGATGATGACCTTGTAGTAGCGCAGTTTCTCGTAGTTGGCCTCCTTCGAGTCCTCGCCCAGGCCGAAGCGTACGCCCAGGGCCTGGATGATGTTGTTCACCTCCTCGTGCTCGAAGGCTTTGTGCCACATCACGCGCTCCACATTGAAGATTTTACCGCGGATGGGCAGGATGGCCTGGAACTGGCGCGAGCGGCCCTGCTTGGCCGAACCACCGGCCGAGTCACCCTCGACGATGAACATCTCGCAGTTGGCGGGGTCCTTGTCCGAGCAGTCGGCCAGTTTGCCGGGCAGTCCGCCGCCGCCCATGGGCGACTTGCGCTGCACGTTCTCGCGGGCCT
>Ga0310691_10009188_pt1 | contig 10075 bp, 8 predicted proteins | sample 176DNAGHGlowgp2_FD_203887 | JGI IMG/M metagenome (GOLD analysis project Ga0310691, IMG submission 203887) | Sheep rumen microbial communities from Palmerston North, Manawatu-Wanganui, New Zealand - 1766 DNA GHGlow gp2 (v2) (version 2) | ecosystem: Host-associated > Mammals > Digestive system >...
GGAACCACCTACAGCATGGGCCCCGCTGACGTTTGCAAAAACGATGACGGCGGCAAAGCCAAGACCGAGGCCGACCGTCTGGGTGTCACCCTCAGTGCCAACGACGACTCTGGCGAAGGCTGGGACGGCATGCGCGACCTTGACCATCATAGCCAGAACGTGCAGAACATCTGCAAGGCATACACCAAGATGCTCCTTGACGACCTTGGCTACACCGGTTTCCGCTACGACATGGTGAAGGGTTTCTGGGCTTCCTACGTCAGAGACTATAACAACAACGCCAAGCCACAGTTCTCCGTGGGTGAGTGCTGGGACAGCTCCAGCACCATCAGCGGCTGGATTGACTATGCCGAGAACACCTCGGCAGCCTTCGACTTCCAGTTCAAGTACGTGGTGCGCAATGCCGTTGACAAGAACGACTGGACCTGGTTAGGCAAGCCCAACAGCGATGATGGCAAAGGCGACAACTACCCTCTCAACAGCAGTAGCTACCAGAGCGGCAAATACCGCCAGTATGCCATCACCTTCGTTGAGAATCACGACACCGAGCTCCGCCCTGACGGCACCTCCAACGGTCCGCTCCGCAAGGACACGCTGGCCGCCAATGCCTACCTGCTGGCCATGCCTGGAACGCCCTGTGTATTCTTCAAGCACTGGAAAGCCTACAAACAGGAGATTGCCAACATGATAGCTGTGCGCAAGGCCGTGGGCATCACGAATGTCAGCAAGCCGATACCTGTTGGCAGTACTGCCAATTATTATGCAGTAAACGTGGCAGGCAGCGGTGACAAGAAACTGCTTTGCGTGGTCGGCAATGGAGCCGGCAGCTACACGCCGTCCGACAGCCGATGGAAAAAGGTCATCAGCGGCTATCACTATGCTTACTACGTGCAGGGCATTGAGCCCAGCGACATCACCCTGCCCGAAGTGAAACCCGACGAGCAGCCACAGGACGGCGTCTATGGCGGCGTACCCTCGTTCTGCACCGTCAACGCGGGCGAGATATGTGCTTTCTTCGAGGCTCCTGTCACCTGGGGCAGCCAGATTTACACCTGGGCATGGATGGATGGCGGCGACGGTAAGGACTATGTCGGCACGTCGTGGCCCGGCGTTTCTGCTACGCAGATTGGCACGGCCGATAATGGCAACAAGGTGTTCAAGTGGGTATCTGCCAAGACCACAGCCCCCAACAACATTATCTTCAGCGGGGCCGGCAACCAGACGGAAGACCTCCCCTTCACCAATGGCGGTTACTATACCAAGGATGGCTGTCAGGCAACCGTAACAACCGGCATTGCCCCCGTGACCGTTACCGACCGCGTCAGCCGCATCTACACGCTCGACGGCCGACTGGTGCCCACTACCGACTTCAACGCCCTGCCCCGTGGCATTTATATTGTCAACGGAAAGAAAGTTGTGAAATAAAGTACTCCGAAGAAAGAAGTACCTCGAAAGAAAAAGGCCACGAATGCCCTCCGCATGGAGAGATTCGTGGCCTTTTAATGATTATCATTAAACATATAATTACCATATAATTAATCATATAATGACTACACGCAGCAATTAATGGATAATTCGCTTTCATAAATTTTCAGCAACTTATTTTTTTTGTGATTTGTGTAACTATTCAGCGAATCAGCATGAATCATTTTTCTTTCTAAAAATCAGGTCAAACACTTGCATTTGCAAAATTATTTTTGTACCTTTGCCATCAAGATACTCATCAGCAATGTCCCTGTAAGAAAGAGGCTTACAGGACTGCATAAAAAAACACAACCGACCAGAATAGGTTTTCCCCGCCCGTGCAAAATTGTTAGCACGCCCGTGCTAAAATGTTAGCACGGGCGTGCTTAAATGTTAGCAGGCCCGTGCTAATCTCGCTACCCCTACTAAAACTCCCTCTTTCCCCTACCCAAAGTCCCCGTTTCCCCTACCCTTTCTCCCAGTTTCCCCGGCACTCTCTCTTAGTGAGACGTGCTTTTTCGAAAAAATCCAATGATTTACTTTCAACAATATTTGGCCGGTTTGGGCAATGTATCTTTGCATGTAAATAAATTTTCATCCAAAAATTTTTATAATAATTTAGGTTCAGTCCGAAAGTACGGTAGTTAATTTGCAACGGACTACAAGACTTGAAAGACTTTTATGCATGGCGTATGAAAGAGTCCTGAAGTCCTGTCATCCGTTGCTAAAGAATCGCCCTTTTTAAGAAAGAAATTGGAACAAATTGGAATTGAAAGAAGGAAGACGTTTCCGAAAAAAAACACTCACAAAGAAAAAGCGGCAAAGGAAAATGCTCCTTTGCCGCTTTTGGTCGGGATGAGGCGACTCGAACGCCCGACCCCTACGTCCCGAACGTAGTGCGCTACCAACTGCGCTACATCCCGATTGCCCTTGATTTTCTCGTAAGCGGCTGCAAAGGTACGAAAAAAAGTGAAGAGAGAAGAGCGTAGAGTGAAGAATTTGCTTTCGCCCCTTTCTATTTAACCTTTTTTAATCATTCTGAAAGCCCTAACCTTTCGTCGCCACTGCCGCTTTGCACCGCAAGCTCCCCTGAGCATTACAGCAGCTCGGGCAGTTCAAAGAGCCGATTACTGTTACTGCCCTTGATGAGTATATAGAAGTGCTCCGGGTGCTCGCTGCCGATGGCTGTTTTCACGTCTTCGACATTGGCGAAATGGCGGAAACGGCTGTCGGTCTGCAGGTACTCGTCGCCCACGAGCCACACCTCGTCGAAGCAGGCCTGGCGCAGCTGGTCAATGACGTGCTGGTGCTCCTCGCTACTGACATCGCCCAGCTCGCCCATTTGTCCGAGAATGACCATTTTGGGAGCTCCGCCCGTATTGATGAGCCGGAAGTTGTCGATGGCGGCCTTCATCGAGGTGGGGTTTGCGTTGTAGGCATCTACGACGAGGTGGTTCTTCTCCGTGACGGTCATCTGCGAGCGGTTGTTCTTGGGGGTGTAGCTGCTCAGTGCGCGGTTGATGTCGTCGAAGGGCACATTGTTGACGTAGCCCACGGTGATGGCAGCCAACATGTTGTCCACGTTGTAGGCACCGATGAGCTGTGTCTGCACCTCCATCCAGGGTCCGGTGTAGCCGGTATCGTGGTCCTGCTCGCGCCAGCGGAAGCGCAGGAACGGGTCGCAGGCAGTCACCTCGCCACGAATCAGTATGTCGGCTGCATCGCTCTGTCCGTAGTAATAAACGTCGGGCATGTGCCGCTCGGCTACCATGCGCATCAGGTGTTCATTGTCGCGGTTGACGAACACGGGCAGGTCACGATGGCAGAGGAAGTCATACAGTTCGCCCTTGGTCTTGCAGACGCCCTCGAAGGAGCCGAAGCCCTGCAGGTGAGCACGCCCCACGTTGGTAATCAGTCCACAGGTAGGCTCGGCAGTTTCCACGAGTGTCTTGATGTCGCCCGGGTGGCTGGCTCCCATCTCCACGACGGCAATATCGTGCTCCTCGTTCAGCCGGAACAGGGTCTTGGGCACACCGACGTCGTTGTTGAAGTTTCCCTCGGTGTAGAGTACATTGTATTGCGTCTGCAGCACGGCGGCCACCAGTTCCTTGGTGGTTGTCTTGCCGTTGGTGCCGGTAATGCCGACGATGGGAATCTGGAACTGCCGGCGGTGCTCACGGGCCAGGTCCTTGAAGGTCTGGAGCGTGTCAGGAACTTTTATTAGTTTAGAGTTTAGAGTGGAAAGTGGAGAATTGTCAACAATGGCGTAGCTGCAGCCTTTCTCAAGGGCTTGCAGTGCATACTGATTACCGTCAAACTTTTCACCTTTCAGGGCGAGGAAAATACTGCCTTCAGGGCAGTTGCGCGAGTCCGTGGTGATGCACGGGTGCTGCTGATATAGCTGGTAAAGCTCTTTAATATCCATATTACTTATCTGAAAAACAGCCACAAAGTTACAAATAAATTAAGTAACAAAGAATAAAAAATCACAAAAAAAAGCCTGCCAACCATAAATTCTTCACTCTTCACTCTTCACTCTTCGCTAAAATGTGTACCTTTGTACGCAGTATGGACTATACACTGAATATACACGGCCAGTTGCTGAACCTGACGACGCCACGGGTGATGGGAATCCTGAACGTGACGCCCGACTCTTTCTATGCCGGCAGCCGCCAGCAGACGGAGGCGGAGATTGCCGCCAGGGCGCGGCAGATTGTGGCAGAGGGTGGAGCGATGATTGACGTTGGTGCCTACTCTACACGCCCTGGTGCCGACACGGTCAGCGAGGCGGAGGAGATGGGCCGTCTGCGCTTGGCGCTGCCCATTGTCAGGCGCGAGGCTCCCGGCACGCCCGTCAGCGTTGACACCTTCCGGCCTGCGGTGGCACGCATGGCGGTGGAGGAATATGGTGCCGACATCATCAACGACGTGAGCGGCGGCCACGACGGTGGAGCCTTTGGCGGCACGCAAACGGCCGACGCGGACGAGATGCCTGCCATGTTCCGCATGGTGGCGCGGCTGGGTGTGCCCTACATCCTCATGTCCACCCAACCGGACATGCGGCACATGCTGCTGACGTTTGCACGACAGGTGCAGCAGCTGCGTGACTTCGGACAAAAGGACATCATACTGGACCCCGGCTTCGGCTTCGGCAAGACGCTGGAGCAGAACTACACCGTGCTGCGCGACCTGCAGCAGCTACAGCTGCTGGAACTGCCCGTCATGGCGGGCGTGTCGAGAAAGCGAATGGTCTGGCAGCTGACGGGCACCAGTGCTGAGGAAGCCCTGAACGGCACCACGGTGCTCAACACGCTGGCCATAGAGCGCGGAGCCGCCATTCTCAGGGTTCACGACGTGAAAGAGGCCGCAGAATGCATCAGGTTGAGCACGGCAGCGGCTATCTGAAAACAGGAAATCGGAAATAAGTAAATCGTAAATAAAAAAACAGGGTGTTAGAGATTTTAGAATTCGGAATAAAAGATATTATCGACATCTTCCTTGTAGCACTGTTGCTTTACTACGCATACAGGCTGATGAAGGAGTCGCGCTCGCTAAACGTGTTTATGGGCATCATCATCTTCGTGATCATGTGGCTCATTGTCTCGCAGATCCTCGAGATGAAACTGTTAGGCTCCATCATGGACAAGCTGGTGAGCGTGGGTGTCATCGGACTGATGATTATCTTCCAGGAAGACATACGCAAGTTTCTCTTCAATGTGGGTTCCCACCGGCGCATGCGCCGGCTGCGGCGCATTCTCTCCCTGGGTCGTAACGACGGGGAACATCTTGAAATCAGCAAAAAGACGCTGATGCCCATCGTCATGTCGTGCATGAACATGGGCAGGAGGAAAGAGGGTGCCCTCATCGTCATTGAACGCAGCGTACCACTTGACGACGTGGTACAGACGGGCGACATCATAGACGCCCACGTGAACCAACGGCTCATAGAGAACATCTTTTTCAAGAACTCACCGTTGCACGACGGTGCCATGATTCTTTCCAACCACCGCATCAAGGCAGCAGGATGCATCCTGCCCGTGAGCCACAGCCTCGACATACCGAAGGAATTAGGGCTCAGGCACCGCGCCGCCATGGGAATATCGCAGGAGAGCGACGCCGTAGCCATTGTCGTGTCAGAGGAAACGGGCAGTATCTCGGTGGCCATCAAAGGGCAGTTCCATCTGCGCCTGACAGCAGAAGCACTGGAAAGCATCCTCACGCGGGAATTGTCGTAAGTGCGCCGCATGAAACGCTATGAAATCGTTATCGGAGATTTTTTAGTTTTTTTATCTTCATGCATGGGCGTATCCCGATATTTTTCCGTATCTTTGCAATCTACTAAAAAATAATTTTCTTAACAATAACAGACAACAAACTATGAGTTTAATCGAACAAATCATTGCGCGTGCCAAAAGCAACAAGCAGCGCATTGTGCTCCCCGAGGCAGAAGAGGAGCGCACCCTGAGAGCAGCCGACCGCGTGCTGGCTGAAGACATTGCAGACCTGATTCTGATAGGCAACCCCGACAAAGTTCACGCCTTGGCCAAGGAATGCGGCCTGACCAACATTGACAAGGCCACACTCATTGACCCGCTGAACTGCGAGAAGAGCGAGGAGTATGCACAGCTGCTGACAAAGCTGCGTGAGAAAAAAGGCATGACCATTGAGAAGGCCCGCGAACTGGTGAAGGACCCGCTCTACCTGGGCTGTATGATTATCAAGACCGAGGGTGCTGACGGACAGATTAGCGGAGCGTTGTCAACGACAGGCGAGACGCTGCGTCCTGCCCTACAGATTATCAAGTGCGCCCCTGGCATCACCTGCGTCAGCGGTGCCATGCTGATGATTACGCAGAAGCCTGAGTACGGCGAGAATGGCGTGCTGGTCGTTGGCGACGTGGCCGTAACGCCCATGCCCGATGCCAACCAGCTCTCGCAGATTGCCGTCTGCACGGCACAGACCGCCCGTTCGGTGGCAGGCTTTACAGACCCCCGCGTGGCCATGCTGAGCTTCTCGACGAAGGGTAGTGCTACCCACGAGGTGGTTGACAAGGTCATTGAGGCTACCCGTCTGGCCAAGGAACTCGACCCGTCGCTGAAGATTGACGGTGAACTGCAGGCCGATGCCGCCCTCGTGCCCAGTGTAGGCTCGAAGAAGGCTCCCGGTTCTGACATTGCCGGCAACGCCAATGTGCTGGTATTCCCGAACCTCGAAGTGGGTAACATTGCCTATAAGCTCGTACAGCGTCTGGGTGATGCCATCGCCATCGGTCCTATCCTCCAGGGTATTGCCCGTCCGGTGAACGACCTCTCCCGTGGCTGTTCCGTCGAGGACATCTACTACCTTGTAGCCATTACCGCCTGTCAGGCGATGGATGCAAAAGGTTGAAGGTTGAAGTATGAGGGTTGATGTGTTGCGCTAAAAGCGCAAGGTTTAATTGAGAAGTAAGAGGTATAAAGAACAGATGAGTGACTTTGGCGACGTGATGTTGGACAAGTGTCTGAATTTTGCAGTACGCATAGTTAATCTGTGCGAGTTTCTTAACAAGGAACAGCAAGAGTTCAAGATAGCCGACCAGCTTTATCGGAGTGGCACAAGCATCGGTGCAAACTATAGTGAAGCCCAGTGAGCTATAAGCCGTAACGATTTCGTAGCCAAAGTGTACATAGCTTTAAAGGAATGCAACGAGTCACTCTTCTGGTTGCAGTTACTTCGCAGGACTAACAAACTGACACAACAACAGTTTGACTCAATCTTTGCTGACTGCGAGGAACTCAAGAAACTCTTGACAACAATAACCAAGAAAATGCGGCAGCCCTCCACATCATAATTCAAAATTCATACTTGCGCTTCCAGCGCAACACATCGTAATTCAAAATTTGTAATTCAAAATTCAAGAAAGCATGAAAATATTAGTTCTCAACTGTGGCAGCAGTTCTATTAAATATGCATTGTATAACATGGACGACAAGTCCGTGATGACATCGGGTGGCGCAGAGCGCGTGGGCTTGGACGGTGCCTTTGTGAAAGTGAAGCTGGCTAACGGCGAGAAGAAACAGATTATGCACGACATCCCCGAGCATACCGAGGGCGTGAAGTTCATCTTCTCACTGCTCACCGACCCCGAGATAGGCGTTATTAAAGACCTGAAGGAAATTGATGCCGTAGGCCACCGCATGGTGCATGGCGGCGAGAAGTTCAACAAGTCCGTCATCCTGACCGACGAGGTGCTGAAGGCCTTTGAGGAGTGCTCTGACCTGGCTCCGCTTCACAACCCTGCCAACCTGAAGGGTGTGAACGCCGTGAAGGAACTCATGCCCGGTCTGCCCCAGGTAGGCGTATTCGACACAGCCTTCCACCAGACCATGCCCCCCAAGGCATATATGTATGCCATTCCCTACGAGCTGTACGAGAAGTACGGCGTGCGCCGCTATGGCTTCCACGGTACCAGCCACCGCTACGTGTCGGCCCGTGCCTGTGAGTTCCTCGGCATTCCCGCAGAGGGTACGAAGATGGTGACCTGCCACATAGGCAATGGCGGTAGTATAGCTGCCGTGGTCGATGGCAAGTGCATTGACACCTCCATGGGTCTCACCCCGCTGGAAGGTCTCGTCATGGGTACCCGTGCCGGCGACATCGACGGCGGTGCCGTGACGTTCCTCGAGAAGAAGTTAGGCCTGGATCCAGACGGCATGTCGAATCTGCTCAACAAGAAGAGCGGCGTAGCCGGTCTGACGGGTGGCAGCAGCGACATGCGCGACGTGGAGAATGCCGCCAAGAACGGTGACCCGAAGGCCAAACTGGCTCAGGACATGTATTTCTACCGCATCAAGAAGTACATTGGTGCCTATGCTGCCGCCATGGGCGGTCTGGATGTCATCGTCTTCACGGCTGGTGTGGGCGAGAACCAGATAAGCATGCGCTCTGAGGTCTGCAAGAACATGGAGTTCCTTGGCGTGAAGTTCGACGAAGAGAAGAACAAGGTACGCGGCGAAGAGGCCATCATCTCGGCAGACGACTCGAAGGTGAAAGTGGTTGTCATCCCGACCGACGAGGAGCTGATGATTGCCACGGACACCATGAACCTGCTGAAATAAGCAAATACTGACAGGCTTAAAGTCAGTGCGAATGGGTGACGCCGACAGGGTGTTGCCCATTCGTTTTCTTTTTATAGCATGCCGTGCCGGTAGCGCCAGATGTTATACCCCCAGACAACAGCCTCAAACAAAAGCACCGGGACATAGACCGCAGGGCGGTTGCCCCACTGCCTGAGACGGGCAGAGATGTCGCGCAGCCGGTTGGTGTGGTGGACAAAATCGTAGCCTGCCAGCAGGAGAGCCGCCAGGATGCCCAATACGGCAGGATAGACATTGGGATTCATGAAGAAAGCATCGACAGGATGCCCCTTTATTAATAACAGGAACGCGCGCGTACCGCCACAGCCGGCACAGGGCAGGTCATAGACCAGTCGCGAAGGGCATACAATAACGTTGTAACCTGCGCGCTGCGTGAAATAAGACAGCACCACCCAGGTTACACCAATAATACAGAGAATGACAAGACCTTTACGACTTATCACGGGTATTACAGACCATTAGAGGAAGCTGACATTCTGCATGAACTTCTGGTAGTTCTTTTCCTTGGCAGCTCCCATAATCAGGAACAGGTCAATGAGCGCCCAGATGCCGCAACCGCCAGCAGTGATGAGTTTGCCAATGCCCAGGCCAATATCGCCGATATACAGGCGGTCAACACCTGATACTCCCAAAAAGCATACCAGCGAAAGGCACAGCGCAACGGTAGGGTCTTTATAGTCAGCAGCCAGGGCCTGGCTTGCACGTTGGGGACCAAGTTCCTCAAGAGTCTGACGAATGGCCGGAATACTTGACTCGGGGAAGTACTTGGCATAATTCATCAGCAACATATTTGTCTGATTGTCCATCATAAATGTTTCGTTTTTTATAAACCATAACATCAAGCACCGCACCAGTCGGGCAATGCTTGATGTAAGTCTCTTTTGTTACAGAAATAAGATTACAGAATCTCGTTCAGCAGGTTCAGGTTGAACTCACGGGTACGCTTGCCGGCAGTGAAGATATCGATGAGCGCCCAGATACCACAGCCACCGCAGGTGCAGAGCTTAACAATAGCCATGGTGGTGTCCTTCAGCATGAAACGGTCAACACCATAACAGCCCAACAGCCATGCAATAAGCATCATGGTTGTAGGATTCTTGAACTGCAACATCTGGAGTTCGTCAAACTTGCTGTCGTCAGCAGCTTCTAATCTCTCACGAATCTCAGTCATTGCCTCAGCGGGCAGATTAGCAGCCTGAGCTGCCAAGAACTGGTCAATTTTCTCTTTAATCATAATATTATTATTTTGGTTGAAAAATATCTTTCGGTAGTAATCTTAATTATTTGTCTGCAAATATACTTAAAATATTTAATACTATACGATTATGAACGTTAAAAAAAGCTAAGGACGACTTTCTCCTTCCACATATTCCTCCAAGAACATGTGTTCCCCGTCGAAAACAGCATAGGTAAACTGGCTGATCCAGTCGCCCAGAATCATGACACGGGCTTTCTTGGTGAGCTGCAAATCCAAC
>Ga0310691_10009189_pt1 | contig 10074 bp, 18 predicted proteins | sample 176DNAGHGlowgp2_FD_203887 | JGI IMG/M metagenome (GOLD analysis project Ga0310691, IMG submission 203887) | Sheep rumen microbial communities from Palmerston North, Manawatu-Wanganui, New Zealand - 1766 DNA GHGlow gp2 (v2) (version 2) | ecosystem: Host-associated > Mammals > Digestive system >...
ATCTTCGTCGGTGCGAAGCCAAACAGCCTCGCACCGACATAAGTCCCTCCGTATTTAATTGTTTGACATAATCCATAAACCTGCATCCCAACTCCAACACGAGGATTTGGTCTGCTGACTTCAGCAAATATCCGTTCGCTTGGCTTCCGCTTGATACGATTTCGATTTCAGTCATATTCCTAACATCCAATAATGTGTTCCGATAACTTTTTTCATCATTGCCGCAAACAACTCTCTTTTGATAAAGTATTTTATCTTCGTGTTTTCGTCGACGTACTTCTTCAATTTGTTAAGTCTTTCTTCGTCAGTCATAGTTTTATTCCGTAGTTTTCTTGCATGAGTTCCGTTGCCCATTGAGGGTAGTCTTTTTCCAATTCAAGCGATAAAACATATCCTCTCATGTTTTCAGCAACTTCTTGGTTCGGCACTTCACCGCCTTGGAATCCACACACTTCTTGAATGTAGTCGATGTCCGCTTTCAGTTTCTCGTTGTGCGTGAATGCCTCACGCTCCCCACCGAGTACATACACGATGGCGAGCAGTTTGGCGGCGGTGTCTTTGCCTATCGACACAAGTCCTGCCGCCTTGCAGCTTTCGTTCCATTGTCTGCGGAAATCAGTCATCTCCTACTTTTCTTCTGAAACAAAAATACCTCCCTGAATCCAAGTTCGCTTGCCATTTAGGTCAAAGAAGATTTGGTTGTCGCTTCCGCTGTCACGGATGTCAAACTTACCCTCCCAGTAGCCTATTGTGTCTCCTTTGTAGTCGTAAAGAACAGCCGTTCTGTCAAGACCACCATTGAAGTCGCTATTCCACGACTTTTTAAATCTGTTGCAACTCTCACAAGATTGAAATGACGATGCAACCAAAACGATTGATAGTGCTATAAATAATTTCTTCATGACTTCGTTATTGTTTTATTCAACTACTTTGACTTCCTCAATCGGGTGTTGCTTTGCCCACTGCACTTTCAGTTCGTGCATCTTGCGCTCGATGGTGTGTTGGTTCTCGGTATGGGCGTCACGAATTTCTTTGACTTTTCTGTCGTATTCGTCTTGTTCAAGTCTAACTTTCTGCTTGTGCTCTTGCGCAAGTGTGTCAAGTTGAACACGGTTGTTCTTGCAAGCCCATTGGAGTTGCTCTCGGTACTCCTGCATCTGATTCAGATACTCTTCTCTTGTCATAATTGTAAATGTTTGCTGTTATTCTTATTTTCCGCTTTTTAGTTGCTCTATTCTGTCGTTAATGTACCAAATTGCCTTCTGTAAATCTTCAATTTCTTTTTCTCTTTCCGTCAATCCTTGTTCTCCTTTCAAACCTGCCCGCCAAAGATATTTGATTGCATTTCCTATTGAAAAGCAATAATGCCTTGTAATTTCAATACACTCAATTCCAGAAGGGTGTGAAGTATAATGCTTCGGATGGTTTACGTTTGACATATTCTAATGTTTTAAGCGTTTATGTCGTCAAAGATAACTGGTATAGACTTTTTGAACTCTTCAAGCAAAGGAACGGCCACTTCTCGCATTTGCGGATGCGCGGCTTTTGAAGTTCTTAATGTGAAGAAATGCCGCCATTCGCGCAGGTTCATCGTCACAACAATTTCAGTCTTCAATGAATTAGGCAATACACTTCTTGCTTCCTGTGGTGTTGCGCCAAGTTCAATCAGTTTGTTGTAGCCTGCCTCCATTTGTTCAAGGGTATGCTTCCAAACTTTATATTTTTCGTCGTCTTGCGACCAGAAGCAAGGCTCGATAACAGTTATTTCGTTGCCAAACTTGCCTTTTGTGTAGTTGCAATAGCGGGTTGATTCTTGGGTATAACTCGCGAGGCGGTGTCTTACAATCTCATGCGAAACTCCACGGTCACAAATTATACGCACGGTAACAAATTGATGCTCGATTACGGACTGATGACCTTTTCCCATAATTATTTTGACAAAATCCTTTGCGGAATCTGGAGTGATTTTGTCTTCGCTTTTGTAGGCTGTACGACCAGCTAATTCAATCTGTTTCAGAATGTAGTCGCCATCTACATGCGACTCGATTGTTGCTTGTGGTTTTACTGTTCTCATAGGTGTAACTTTTATTTTAATGGTTTGTAAATTACTTTACTTCGATTTTCTTGAACATCCTCTTCCACCAAGGAAGGCGGTTGAACTTGTTAACAGTTTCTTTTAATTCATCAACTTTATCACAAATGTCACTGTATTCTTTGTACCACTTGTTTGCAAGTTCATTTTTATGGTCTAACATTTCGTTAATCTTGCTTTCTGCTTCAACAAGGCAGAACGATTCGGATTTCCCACGACCATCATTTTGTCTCCATTCTTCCCCAATTACAACTTGCTTGTCTTTGAAAAAAGCGATAATTGTTCCAAGTGTCTTTGCGTTGCAAACGAAGTCTCCGTACATCTTGACGAACTTCTCTCCGTCAACCCATACGCCTTTGTTGGACTCTACAACAAGTTGCCCTTTGTCGTTGAAGTAGAAAACCTGCTTGCCGTAGTTGGTCTTTTCCTTGTATTCTTTTCTCTCGTTTTCCATAGTGGTATCGGTTTAGAACTCGTCGTCTGATGGTTGCTCTTGCGCGGGATGCTGAGGCTCTTCCCTTGGCTGCTCCTTCAGCTTCTCTTCCACTACCTCTGCCTCTTGGAAGTCCTGCGGCTCTTCGTTGGCGGCTGGGTTGTTCGGATTGTCAACATAGACAACTTGTGGATTGTCAATATCACCCATAAGGCTTGATTGGTCTCGCTCGATAGCCATTTGCATTTCAAGTGACTTCGGGACATATTTCACAATCAAATGCTTCAAAACGGTCTTCAAAGCCATTCCGTTGAAGTCGTCTTTCCAGTTGCCATATCCCTTCTTGAAGGTTTGGCTGTACCGCAATCCGTGTTCCTTGCACTTCTCCATTGTCCAGAACACCGTCTTTTCAAAGCCGTTTGCAAGTTTTACATAAGCCATGTAGCCTACAATCTTGTCCGACTTGCGCTGTGTCTCGTCAAACTCGTACTCGTCCTTGAAACGGTTGAACTTTACAAGTTCACCTTCATAGACAATCTCGTTGGTAATCTTGATGACTTGTCCGCTGCGTTGTGCAAGTTCCACCCATCCATTACGCATGACCTGCATTTGGCAAGAGCAAGTGCCAGCCTTTCTGTCTTGGTAAGGTATCAATGCGGCATAACCGAGATTTGGGTTGATTGGCAAGTCCAATGCTGCTGCCGTTGCTGCGGCAAGTATGATGCTGTTTCTGTCAGCCTTTTGCAAAAGAGCATTGTTGCTGACCACATTTGTGATGCTTGTGATGAAGCCAGGGGCTTTCTTTCCGAGCATTTCCTCAAATCGTTGTTTCACGCTGTCTGTGGATAGTGCGTTCTTCAACGCGACAAGTCCTGTGGTTTGATTTTCTGCCATGATAATTACTTGTTTAATAGTTTGTTGATTTTGTCAATGTCTTCTTTTATTTTCGTGTCATGCTTCAAGGCGACGCTGATTTTCGCGCATCTTCGGTAGACCATAGTCCGAGCGAAGCCGAACCAGTCGTCAATCATATAGGTCTTGTACCCTGCTGCGAAGAGCAGGTAGATTAGGATGTCACGAGCGATGCCCCAAGGGTACTCTCTTTTGGTAAGCGAGTAAAGGTCTTTCGCTTCGACCTTGAAGTACTCGCAGACGGCTTTTTCTATGTTTTCCTTTGTGTAGTCCATTAAGTTTTGATTTCGCCGCAAAGATAGGTAAAAATTTCGTATTGTAAACAAAAAAGTTCAAATTTTTCAATTATTTTTCGTGGATGTTGCCGATGACCTCAACTTTTGGATTATTCATATCCCAAAGACTGTCTATGTTAAAGGGATATGTGTTTTTCAATCTGAAAGAGCCGTATTCAAAAACGACTTCATCGGTTACTTCTCTTAATCCATGCCAACCAGTATAAGAATCACTGTCTTCGTATTGGTATCTTATAAGGTCGCCTTCAAAAATTTCTCGTCCTTCGTCATCATTATATCCAGTGAACTGACCAACGGTGTTTACATCAACATGGTCGCAAGTTTCCCAACGCCCGTCTTCATCATCGAAATATGAGTTAATCTCTGCATATCCGTATTGCTCTTGTACATCAGCCTAATATCCATATATCCATTTACCATCGTCAATGCGTTTACCTCTGAATTTTATTTGTCTTTCCATAGTGTTAGTTATCTTTTAATTCTTGTATTTCTACTTCTATACCGTATAAAAAACGCAAATCACGCTTCAAATTTAGACAATCATAGTATGAACCTGTATAGAGACCTTTTTCTCTTCCTGCCTCCCATTCAACAAAGTATAATTCTTTACTCATGGTTTCACTTTTTTATTTCATTCATCAGTTTCTTCGTGCACTCCAATGAATCGTCAAAAGTGTTTTTCAATGTGTCGCAACCAAATAATGTCTTGAAAAAGTCGAAGAAGACCTCAATGAACTTGTTGACATAGAACTGTTCCTTGAAGTCCTTCTGCATCTCTTTCGTAGGATTCAACATACCGCTAAGCATATCGGAGAACGGGTTGGGGAAAAGGTTTTCTTCCTTGTAGGTGAAGTCCAAGTCCTCGAACTTGTACACGTTGTTGTTTTCGTCGTCGATGAAGAATCCGTCTCTTTCTGGTCTCACTTCGACAACTTCTCCTGTTGATTTAACTCTTGCTTTCATAGTGTTAGTTTTTAATAGTTGAATAAATCATACATTGTTTTCTTGTCTGTCTTGATGATTCCGAAGAATCTGATAGGGTTGCTGTTGTGCATCATCGTGTGAAGCACCTCGTCTGCATCTATTTTGAAACCGTATTTTGCGAAGCATTTGCGAAGTTTGCTCCAATAGATGCCAAACGAATAACACTTCTTCCCGAAGCAGTAGTATGGAAAGATGTGGTCTCTTGTGAATCCGTAAAGCCGTGTCTTGTTACTCATAGCGATAATGTTATTTCATTTATACTTGCAACAAAAGCAGCCACTTCATTGCAATCAAATTTTGCAGATTCTACCTTGCAAGTGTCATAATCATCATAAACCTTTCCGCAGTTTAGTATTATCAATCTTCCATTTCCTGTTTTTCCAAGAATAACAAAGTGCTGCTTTTTTTCTTCAAGAACTTCGCCGAGTTCCTTCATTGCTTCTCGGACATCGTTCATTGTTCCGCCCATCCAAGCGTTGTAGGCGTTTTCTGCTGCTTCTTTTAATCTTTTTTCGTTCATAGTTCTAATGTTGTTTGTTGTTTTTCTTTCTTGATGTATTTTTTCCTTTCGGTCTTCATGTACGGGCAAAGTTTTCCGTGCATAACGAAGTCGTAGCAGATGTCAACGGTGCGTTGGTTGATAGGCTCGTTGCATCCCATGCGGATTAGGATGTCACGCTCGATGGAACACACCACTTTCGTATATTCATTGTCGAGCATCGAATCTCCTTCTTTCTTCAAGTGCGAGTGTTTGACGCACTTGTTGCAACACAAGTCTTCAAACATCATGTATTCCGTGCCGTTGGAAAATGGGTCTTTGTCTACTTTTTTCATGTCAAAATAGTGTTAGTTGTGAGTTTTGTTGTTCCTTTCCAAGTATAAAGTCGCAAATGAAGTTGCGGGCATAGTCGGGAGAAATCATAGACCTGTCTTCAGAACAAATTCCAGCCTTGATTCCACTTTTCCCATTTCTTATCTTTTTATGTTCCGTTTGTGTTTGGTACGAACATCCTTGTGTAGGTTGGCAATTCACAAAAAAGAATTGTGTCGGCTTGTTGAAATAATCACCTCTCAATGTTCTATTCTTGTCTATTATAGACGCTTTGTATGGAAAATTCTCAACAAGATAATGTTGAGATGCATAAGGATTTTCAACAATAAGCCTAATCCCTTTTGTTTCGCATACAGAAAACATCATCAAGCATAATTCATACATACGCTGCCTGTTTCTTGACCTTTCTATAATCACATCTGATTTTTCTTTCGGATTCATTTTTGATAAATTGTGGTGTTTTCCAGTGAAATATAACTGATTGTTTTCGCAAAAATAAATGCACGGAAAGAAAGCCATTATCAAGTCATTTGGCGTGATGTTGTCAAAAAGACTCGGTTTCCCATCGTAGGCATCTTCTATCGCTTGGAACAAGTCGTCAGTATGGTCGGTTTCTCCGAAGTTGTTCTGAATGTCGTAGTCCTCGGCAGGGATGCCCAACTTGATAAACTCGTTTTTGAAGACTCCGCTCTGCTCGAACATTAGATGAACTTTTCCGCGTATTTCCATATATAACCTCCTCCTATTTTTCTTATTCCTCTGCAAACGGCAGAAATTGTTACTTTATTAACTCCTGTTTTTCCATTGCTATTTTCATTGAATCAAATCTGTTCAACACTTTCCCATTTTTCTTGTCAATCATTAAAACAGGAGTGTTCTTGTATTGACGCAATCGGTCTTGACAAGTGCCATATAAGGCATTGTAACTATGATTACACCACTCCAGATTCCACACCACATTGTTGCTTTTATTCTCATCTTTATGATTCACATCAGGAAGGTTGCACGGATTAGGGATAAAAGCAGAAGCGACCAACCTATGAACGGCCTTATGTTTTCCATTCTTCCCAAGTCTTAGCATTTCATATCCGTTGCATGTAATGGTTGTCTTCAATATTCTTCCACTTACAATTCTTAATCCTCTTCCGTTTTTGACATAATGGTCAATACTTCTTACACGACCCATATTAGATATTTCATACAAACCTTCATATCCTTGTATTGATCTCCATTCTTCGTTTTCGAAGAAGCAATGCACTTTGCCTTTTATCTCCATAGTAATTAGTTTTTATCGTTATCAAAAAGGAGGTTCTGAATCGTGTTGGAATTGTCCCCAGTAGGCGCCGCCTTCCTTTTGAGGGTACAGCGGTTCTATCGGTGTGTCGAACGATTGGTTCGGCTGGATGGTTGTTGGCAGCGGCTGAGGCTCTTCGGGGACGGAGTACTCCTCGTAGTGTTCCTCCCAATCGTAGTGTATCTGCTCCGCCTTGGAGTTCTTGTACCGTCGGCTCTCTGGCTCGAAGTAAAGCCCAACGAACATGTCTGAAACTCCGTAGTCGCGGTTCTTGGCAATCTCAATCACATTGTCGTACATGATGAGATTGGCGACCCTTTCCTTCCCCAAGAACTCCGTGGCACGTTTCTCGAAGTCGTCTCCGACACGATGGATGAGGAACACGTTGTCGGCAGCGTCGGTGATGTCGCCAGCACCCTTGACGGACTCCTTGCGCAAGAACTGCAATCCGTTCTCCTTTCTCGGATGCACGACCAACATGATATGGACTCCATAGGTCTTTGCAACATTCGCCACCTTGATGACGAAGTTCTTCTGCTTGTCGTTCTTGTCTCCGCTTTCTCCGTCAAGAGACACCGACATTAGGTTGTCGATGAGGATGAACTTGACTCCGAAGTTCTTGATGCACTCGATGATGTCGTTGACGAGTTGCTCGCTCAAATTGCCGTATTTCTCGTGGCTGTAAATCTTCAACTTTCCGTTAATCCATTCGGAAATCTTCGGCAACACATTCGGATTGACGTCATAAGAACGCTCTGTTTCTAGATTCTTCGTTACGTTGGTGCGACCAGCCGCCACTTGTGCAATCCACTGCTTCAACCGCTGCGGCCTCAACTCTCCGCTGAAATAAGCCGTAGGGTAATTCCTTTGGATGGCGTTCAATGCGAATGAGTTCAATATCGTTGACTTCCCACTGCTGTTCAATCCGCACATGATTGATAGTTCGCCCAACACGAATCCCTTGATGAGTTTGTCGAGCAAGAAGTATCCGCTCTTGATGGCGATGAGGTCCGCGTCGTTGATGTCTTGGATGTCGTCCCAATCGAGCCATTTCTTGCCGTTTTCCGATGTCTCCTCCTTGATTTTGACTGGCTCGTACTTCTCGTAGTACTGCTGCTTCGAGCGGAACTCTCTATAGTCCTTCTTGTCGTATGCGTCTGGTTCAAAGTGAAGTCTAAACTCTTTCCAATGGTAGTGTTGGCAACTGTTATGGAAGCACTTAAACTCGATTGCTCCATTGTCGTATTGGAAAACCATTGAGTCTGGGTCGGCGTGGTCTGAGCCTCCGAATGGGCATTCTTTGAGAATGTAACGAGTGCCAGTAGAGGTTTTGACGGTTCGGTACTCAATTCCGTGTTTGTTGAAAAATCCAATCAAGTCAAAAGACTCCTTGCCGTAGTTGTTTTCCCTTGTCGGTTTTGGTGGCTCATCTTGGTAAAGCGATGCTATCTTCTCGATGTAGATTTTGTCCGTTATTTGAATTGTGTCTGGAACCTTGATGATTTTCGCCATCCTCCAAGGGCGTTCTTTTGTGTTTGCTCCCTTCTTGGCGTAAGTTCCGTATAATTTGCACACTCGTGCCGCGTTGTCAACGGACGTGTCGACGTGGACGTGTTCGTTACTGAACATCATGTCGAGCGCCTTGATGAATCTGTCGACAAGTTTCGATGACGCTTCATCGTTTTTCAAAGCAATGGGAATAATGACGTGAAAACCGTTCCCCGAACGGCAAACTATCGGTTCATAGAAACCTTCGCTAATCAAGTAGTCGTAAACCCTTCTCGCAAGTTTGTGCGCTTCCTTGAGTTGTTCGTCCGTGCTTCCTGTACCCGATGTCCTTTCGGGGTCAAAATCGAGCATGATGTAGTCTCGACCGATTATGTTGTTGTCCTTTGTGGTTTCCTTCGGGAACTTTATGATATGCTCATGTTGTGTTCTATCGTAGCATTCTGGAGTTATTGTGTTTAGGATGAAGTAGAATTGCAGCGAGTCGTTGTTTGACAATGGCTCTATGTCTCGTATGATGTTGTTCACATCGCGGTAATATCCGCTGAAAGTTTCCTTGTTTTTCCCAAGCACACGTATCTCGCAGAGTTTTTGCCCGCCTTTTTGGAATATTTCCCACCACTTGTATATTTGCTCTCTGTCTATCATGGCTTATTGGTATTTTACTCCCCAAGGAGAAACGGCTTCTTTTGATGTCTCGTTCGAAGAAGAGAATAAATCGTTTTGTGTTCCGCTTGGCATTAGGTCGTAGTCGTCAAGTCTTATGTTCAAGAAATAACTTGCCTTGCATCCATACCATCCGTTGGTAACGCAAATCTTTATGATGTCGTTTGCGGTTATTCCGTTTTGTGACTGTATTGAACGGATGGCAGTTTGCAGTTGCTTGAATGCAGTTTCACTGTCAGAAGCCTTCTTGCTTGCTCGAATCTTCATCCAGTCTTTTGCAATTTGCTCTTCTATGCCAATGCCAAGAAGTGAAGCAAAAAAATCGAAATCTTTCTTTGATAAAAAAGATTTATCTTTTTTAGTTTCTTTTTTCTTTTTATATTGGTTATTTAATTGGTATTGCTCATCCGCTGGCGGAACGCCCATTTGGTCACTGGCGGAAAATGGTACTTCCGCTTTGAGTTCATAACCGAGTGCCCTTAAATATTCAAAGAACTCATCAGTGAAAGAATACCAAACAGTCCTATCAAAAGAACTTTTGTTGTACCTGCCTTTCAAAAGAATTTGTTCGTGTTTCGGCTTTGCATCTTTTTTGTCTATTCCTCCGTAAAGGTCAATTAGTATTCGCTTAACCTTGCTTTCACTCCAAAACGGAAAATACTTTGCAAATGCCGAAAGTGAGTTGAAAGTCCAATATCTGCCATCGTGAAAGTTCATGCCATTGGTCGCATTGTGCTTTATCCATCCATATAGTTTTGCAATGACTATTGCTTCTTCAAGGCTATACTTTTCCGCAATGCGTGCATCAAATACAATAGCGTTATCAATCATTTCTTATAGTGTTTAATGGTGACACATTGCTTTAATTCAGATACACCAGGATTTAAGAGTAAATTCTTTAATTCTGTTGTGAATGTTGGATTTGATTTTTGCCAAGAATGAGATTCTTTTTCAAACCATATACCGTCATATTTATATTTATATGAATAAATGTCGACCCAATTTTCAAGTTCATTGTATAAAAACACAAAAGAACTTTCATTTGAATTGTCAATATTA
>Ga0310691_10009191_pt1 | contig 10073 bp, 8 predicted proteins | sample 176DNAGHGlowgp2_FD_203887 | JGI IMG/M metagenome (GOLD analysis project Ga0310691, IMG submission 203887) | Sheep rumen microbial communities from Palmerston North, Manawatu-Wanganui, New Zealand - 1766 DNA GHGlow gp2 (v2) (version 2) | ecosystem: Host-associated > Mammals > Digestive system >...
AGGAACAACTTTAGATAATGTACCTGATGGAACAACGAGAAAATTAAGTAATTACACAACACAGGCTAATTTTACGGCACACACCGGTAATTCTTCAATCCATATTACAACTGGTGATGTTAAAAGCCAAATTGAAGCCTATAATTACATTACCGGATACACAGAAACAGACCCGACAGTGCCATCTTGGGCTAAGCAATCAACAAAGCCATCATACACAGCAAGTGAAGTTGGTGCAATGGCAACAAGTGAAAGAAGTAATTATTTACCAGCCGGAACAACCTTGGATGATGTTGCAGATGGAACAACAAGAAAATTGAGCGATTATGCAACACAGGCCAATTTTACAGCACATACAGCATCAACAACAGTCCATGTAACATCAACTGAAAAATCAACATGGAATGGCAAGCAAGACGCAATTTCAGATTTGTCAACAATTAGGACAAATGCAGAAAATGGAGCAAACGCCTATCAAAATATGATAACAGGTGTTACAATAAATGGTTCTGCTGCAACTGTAACAAATAAAAACGCTTCAATTAATATTGAAACCGGTGGAGCTGGTAGCGGATTACCAACTGTTACATCACAAGATAACGGAAAGATTCTTCAGGTTGTTAACGGACAATGGACTCTTGTCACCCCTTCAACAATTTACACAGGACAAGGTGCTCCAGATAGTTTGTTAGGAATTGACGGAGATATTTACTTGCAAACTAGCTAACTTGGCATTTTAAAATAATTTTTAAAAAAATTATATTTCTATGTCAAGATATGTAATAGATACAACAACCACATCTACGTTTATTCCATCATCTTATGATTCTGTAAATAGTGTTGTTCATGATGCTGGTGGAACAAAAAAAGGGTGTAAAAACACAGAAGGAACTGCTAATTATGCTATATTCTATTTGGTAACAGGAGCAAATGCAGACACGTGGGTTTATTATGACTTTGATTGCTCAAATATACCACAAGATGCTGTTATAAATGAAGTTTCTTGTAGATTCAGAGCTGGCGCATATTCAACAACTACTGGAATTATGAATAGTAATTACGGTCAGTTGGCTGTAGGTACAGATTTGGTGGGAACTTCAGCTGGCACTTTTAATACTGATATTAATACTATTAGAAATGTTAGTGTTGGTATTTATCAGTTTACAAGAGAGGACCTTGATAATGTCAAATTATGCTTACACGCTAGAAGAGGTACAAACTCATCATATACTGGTTCAACATCTGTTAATTTCAAATTTTATGGAGCAGAACTTAATGTTAATTACTCAGTAGGACATTATGAATATGAAATAACGCTATCAACATTAACTAGCGCAGTAACAACAGCACAAACTGTTTATTATGTGCTATCTGGCGCAAGTCAAAATGTTGATGTACAAATTTCTAATATTTCAAATGTAATAGCAGAAGACAACTACGTAAACATAACATCATCATTAACGTTAGTTACTGGAACAACTTATCGTTATGCGTTAACAAACATAAATGAAGACCATAACATAGTGTTTGATGATAGTACAATAGATTTGCCAGATGAAGACCCGAATTATAACTATCATACGATTTCAATATCATCAATAAATGTAGATACTACACCATCAAATGGTAGTTTTAGAGTACAAGAGGGTGTAACACAGGATGTTATAATAAACCCAACAGAAGAAGTTCTTGCAATAGCACGAGATAATGGTGTTGATATTTCATCTCAAATAGTTCCATATCAAAACATTAAGAATGTATCATATGTAGTTAATAGCCATGGTGCTCCACATACATTTTCATTAAACGAAGATGGGTGGTATGAATCGGCAACAATAAGTATAACCACAACAAACACAACTGCATTGTCAAGAATAACATTTGACCTTGACGTTGCTTGTATTATAACAATACAATATTATGGACAGCCAGCAAGTGCAAATGATTACATAAAAATTAGTAATCTAGACCTTACTTTATCAACTGGTTCAACTGATACAAGTGCAAATGTTAGAATCAACACTTCTTCATCTTCTTATACACAAAGCAACCCAGCAAACGTAATATATAATGATGTTCCAGAAGGACAGCACACAATTGATTTTAAATTGAGAAGAGGAAGTAGCACTTCATCAGCTGTATCTCATAAAGCATACTTTAAAGTGTTGATAACTCCATTGGAGCCTATAACAAACTACAAATATACAATTTCAAATATACAAGAAAGTCATTCAATTATATTTGTATATGGAAACGTTAACTATCATATATTAACATCAGAAACAAATTCAAACGCAAAACTTTTACCATATGGTGATTGGGCATTGATTGATGGAGAAAATTATAAATTAACTATAGTACCAGATTCAGACTATGATTCTGTTTCTGTAACCGATAATAATGTAGATGTAACACAATATGTCGAAAGAAGAGAATCTGTTAACAACGGAATTACAAGCGTAAACTACATTTACAAACTTTATAATGTTAGTACGAATCATGATATCGCAGTAACTGTGTCTTCTGGTAATAATAACGCATATGTTAAATCTGGCGCTGTTTGGAAAACAATATCTAAAACGTTCATAAAAGAAAACAATTCTTGGACCGAAGTGTCTGATATTTTAGATGTTATTGACAACTCAAAAATCTATATTTTAGGAAATTAACAATAGCATATATTACACTAAAAGTCTAAAAAACTATTTATAAAAATACCATGTTTAAAAACTAAATAAGAACTATGAGTAGACCAATATCATATACAAGCGCAATAACAATTAACCCAACATCAGCTGTTGATGCTACTAATATAGCAAGTCAAAATACAAGCTATCCTTGGTCTATGGGATATAACAGTGTTTCTAATACATCAAACTATGCAAGAATACAGTTAAATTCAACTAGTACTTCCGTAGACTGCTACATATATTATACTTTTAGTATATCGAATATACCTGAAGACGCAACAATAAATTCAGTGTCTTGTTCTGCAAGAATTTCGAGAAATAGCCGTGTTTCAAACTCTAATATACAATTATATAATGGGACAACAGCAAAAGGTTCATCTACAACATTTACTTCAACTAATACAAATGGAGCGAGTGTTACGATAACGAATATTTCAAGTACTGGGTCTTGGTCAGTAAACGAGTTAAACAATATAAGACTAAGGATAAGTGGTAGAAGAAGCAATGCAAATAATTCATCATACATTTATTTTTGGGGATGCGATTTAACTATTAATTATACAGTAAATGGTGTTGCATATGAAATAACAGCATCAAGTGATTATACCGGTGCAACAGTATCACCTTTATCACAAGAAATAATGAGTGGTGAAAGCACTTCTGTTATCATATACACAAATGATATAAATAGCATTATTGTCGAAGACAACAATGTTGATGTTACTGAAGATTTACAATATGTCATACCACAAGAAGGGACTCAGGAATTTACCGGAATACCAGTAACATATGATTCTGAAAATTCATTTTATGATAGTATATACACTGGTTCAACAAGTGATGGATTAGCGCCAAGTACATCAACATCAAGAATTTGTGCATTTGTATCTCAAACAGATTATGCTGAAGCAAAATTAATTTACAATTTTGATTGTAGTTCTATTCCGCAAAATGCAACAATAACAAGTGTAACTTGCGTTGCAGCAGCAGCATGTTATAGCAATGGCCAATATTTTGATACAAAAACGTTACAATTATATAATGGAAATACAGCAAAAGGAAGTGCTGTAACAATAACTGGTAATGGTAATACGCCAGAAGAGCACAACATAAATGGTGGCCAATGGACTAGGAATGAATTAAATGACATAAAAATTGTTGTTTATATTAAAAGGGGAAGTGATACAACACAGGCTTCTTTCAGTTTTTGGGGCGCAACTTTAACTGTTAATTATACAATACCATCAGAGCCATATTATGAATATACATTAACAAACGTTAATGATGACCATGAAATAGTAGTAAGAGAATCAATATATATTCCTCCTGAGGAAGACCCTGAAATAGAATATCATTCATTAACAATTTCAAGTATAAACGCAACAACAACACCAAAAAGAGGAACTACAAGAGTTGAAAGTGGAGATAGTGAAACAATAACAATTTATCCAGATGACCCACAAATTACTCTTATATTAGATAACGGTGTCGATGTTAGTTCGCAATTGGTTGCACATGGAAGAGCTATAGAAAATCCAGTAGTTTCAACTGCACAAGGAGCTTCTTATGGATTTGTTTATTCTTCATCTACCGGATATTATATATCAAATAACAAAGGCGTAGATAAATCAGCAGCTGTTTGTAGAATTGACTTTGATTTACCGGTAAGATGCTTGGTGACAATAGAATATATAAATTATGCAGAAGCGACATATGACTTTGGAGTTTTTGGAAATATTGACTCGCCTCTTAGTAATAATTATTATGCGGCCGGTTCTAATGGCGCAACAATTACTGATAATGATTACAAATTAGCTTGTAATACAAGTTCACACAATTCATCTTCGCCACAAACCATAACATACGAAATTCCTTCAGGAGAACATTATATAAACATTAAGTTTTCAAAAGATGATGCAACCTCTTCAAATAATGATACAATTCAATGGAAGATTGTATCAATAGAGCCTCTTGAAGCAAATAATTATTATACATATACATTAAATAATATAAACCAAGACCATTCTTTGGTATTTATATTTGGAGATGTAACTTATTATTTTGTAACTAGTTCATTAAATGGTAGCGGAAAAATAAACCCATCTGGCCAAATGGTTGTATTACCTGGTGATAACTACAGGTTGACAATTGTTCCTGAAAATATAGATGATGTAGTATCAATAACAGATAACAACACTGATGTTACAAACAGTCTTGTTGAAAAACAAGAAACAATAGAAAAAGACGGAAGAACATATGTTATTGTAAATTACATTTATACATTACAAAATATTCAAACTGGGCACACTTTAAATATAATCGTGCAAAAAACAAATTCGTTGTTTTTAAAACAAAATTCAAATTGGATAAAAATAACAAAAGTTTTTGTAAAAGAAAATAATATATGGTCATCTGTTGATGATTTTGAATCTATTTTCAATGATGAAACTGTTTATATAAAACAATAAAAAAAGACCCCATTTTCAAGGGCCTTTTTTTTAATTATGCACTATATGACGCATATTTTCATTTATGTATCATATTGTACATAATTTGCTTTCGATAAACATATAGTTCACCTTTTATTCGTCATTACCATCTAAGAATTCATCCATTTGATATTTAATGTCTTCTTCGTCCGGCCAATCATTAATATATCCGTTTTCATCAATTGTCAAAGCAATATAATCACCGTATCCGGTATCATCGATTGCAAGTAGGTCAGGGACATAATCTTCTATTTCGTAAACGACATTCATGTTATTGTCATATGCCGTATATACACCGTCATCACATACTTTATAAAACACTTTCGCTGTTACGCCTTGTGTCCAATTAAGAATTTTTCCATACTTAATATCAATAAGAATGTTCCATCTACCATTTTCATCAATACATGGAATTCTTGGGTTATCATCATCATCACTTTCTCCATTTACCTCTGTATCTTCCCAATATCTAACGCCGGCATCACAACGAAAATACCTAACATTTCTATAATTCCACATATCCGATTTCATATCTGAAATTGAATCATAAACCACCCAATCTTCAGACATCATATCAGTTTGGCTTGCCAACCAGCCCGTCAAAACTTTGTTGTCAGCCGTTTTCATGCGTATGGAGCCAAGACACTCCACTTCGCCACCGTTAGCGTCTGCAATGGCCTTTAAATGCGGTTCTTTGCACCATTCTGCTTTAATTGTTGCGGGTGGCATATACCAAAGATACATATTTTTGACATTCCATCCTTTTCTTGTTACGAATTTGCCATTTTTCATGGCCTCAATAGATTCTCCAAAATTCATATGTTCAAAAATTTATTAACCTTTATATCCTCCTCTAAAGAAAAATCCGCTTAAAACACTTAACCCAAGTGCTTGAATCCATGTAATTTCAGTTAAACCGAAAATTACAGGCATAAGCCAATTCCATAGCCACATTATTGGCAATGAAAAAATTAATGCGAAAACCGCAATATATGCGATTGTCACTAACAAATAAATTATAAAATCTCCCATAATTAAAATTTTTATTATTTATTGAACCAAAGAACGTGTGTAAAATCGGTCCTAACCATATCATAAACAAAATCAGATGGCTTTACTATAATATTACTTTTTGCTGTTTCAGTTGCATAATATCCAATACCATCTTCATCAGTAAATACTTGGTGAACTTCATCACATAGTTCCTTAAACTTATTTATTTCATATAAAGTCCCTGACCACTCTTTTCCATATGTTAGAATCGGGTCCTCTTTCATTCTCAAGAATTTATCAACAGCAAACAATCTGTCTTTAACATCGTGTGCCTTATTACAAAATTCAGCAAACGACAGATTGTCTTTTAGGCATTCTGTTTCTATTTGAGAATATTTTTCATCAAGTCTATTTCTCTCAGAAATTAATTCATTGTAACTTTTTTCTTTGTAAACTGTGTAATCGAACATTTTTTAATGTTTTTATTAAATTATACAAAATAAAATATTGAAAAACAAAATATTTTCTGAAAAAGATACTATTTAAAATATTTATTTATAAGGAGATTAGATTATGATAATAGATTATGATTATTTAGCTGCCGAATATCTAAAATGTTATAAAGATAAAAGCCGTGTCTATATGATACAGCATTTTCTTAAAACGTATGATAACACAAAGAAAAAGGATGTTCCGTTTAACCTTTTTCCAAGGCAGCAAGATTTGTGCCGTGTATTAGGCGATGCAAATAACGTTGTTACAACAAAGCCAAGACAGGCAGGTATAACAACAACGGCAGGTGCTTTTATATCTTGTGAAATGGTACTTGCTGACAAAGATTCACCACAAACAGTTTTGGCAATTGGTAATACATTGGACCTTGCACAACAAATGCTGTTTAAAATAAGAGACTTCTTATTACAATTCCCATTATGGATGTGGGGTGATGACTTTATGGATTTGGGATATGACCCATTATCGCCACCGCCAAATAAAAACGTAATATTTGAAATATGTAATTCAAAAGAGTTGAAATTGAAAAATGGATGTAAGGTGGTTGCTCGTTCATCAGGACCTGACGCATCTCGTGGAGTTGGTGGTGTTAACTGGCTTATCTTCGATGAGGCCGCATTTATTGAAAACGGTAATGATGTTTACGCATCTGCATTACCTACAGTTTCAACGGGTGGACATATAATAATGATTTCAACCCCAAATGGTAAGGATATGCTTTACTACGAAACATGTAGAAAAGCAAAATTAAAAGGAACTGATGATTGGAACGCATTTGAATTGGTGGAATTAAAATGGTATCAAGACCCACGTTATAACAAATTCTTGGAATGGACAAAAAAAGACCAAGAAACAGGTGAGGTATTAATTGAAAAAGAGCCATTGCTTGATAAAGAAGGGAATATAGCATATGACCAAGAGCATTGGGACCAAATGATTAATGACGGGTGGTCACCACGTTCACCTTGGTACATTAAAATGTGTCAACAATTCAACAACGATTCACAAAAGATTGCACAAGAGTTGGATGTTTCATTCTTGGGGTCAGCATCAAACGTTGTTGAGCCTGAATTCATTGAAATGCAAGAAAAACTAAATGTTAGGGACCCATTATATGTTGACCCTATGGTAGATGAAACTTGGATATGGAAAGAGCCAATTCAGGGTCATAGATATATTATGGGAATAGACAACTCAAGAGGCGATGCAGCAGATAGAACAGCAATAGAAATACTTGATATTGACGGAATTGATGATGACGGAACACCTTGTCTTGAACAAGTTCTAGAATACCACGGCAAAATGACGGGTGATGATGTCGGTGAACTTGCATATAGATATGGAAAGATGTATGGAGATGCTTTTTGTGTTGTTGAATGTATTGGTGGAGTAGGTGACGCAACTGTGTTAATGCTTCTTAGGCTAAATTACCCTAATTTATACTATGATGACGCAGATTTGAACAAATACACAATGCAACGTGACGCTTCTTCGTTAAAAGCCACAGAAGATGGCAAATTGCCAGGTTTCCATAGTAATGCAGTTAGATTCCAAATGTTAACAGCATTTGCAAATATGGTTAAAACAAACCAAATTAAAATTAGGTCAAAACGTGTAATTGCAGAATTGGATACGTGGATTTACAAGGGCCCAACGGCAAAGATAGACCACCAAGACGGATGTCACGATGACACACTTACTTGTTTGTCAATGACAACTTTTGTATTGAATTTCTCTATGAAAAAATTCATAGCAGCAAAAGAAAAAGACAAAGCCATATTAAAAGCATGGACAGCAAGTGCAACACTTACAGCGTCAACTCCAACACATAACATTAAGGTTACAAGTGAAATAACAGTAGAACCAAAAAAGAATTATCAAATGCCGTTCTATACAAATAAAGACCTTAAAAACGATAAATTTAGCCCATATAGATGGTTAATCGTGTAAAATATTTGACTTTTATGTGTACTTTTTAAAATAATAGACTATTTATCAAACGGGATTTACAACGATAAAACAGGTGTTGCATTGCAGAACACTTCACCACAACAAGTAAACAACGACACAGAAAATAACCAAGAAATAAAAGAAAATAGAAATATGAGCAAGAAACAAGTTATTAGAATAAACGAGAACCAATTAAGGCAAATCGTTACGGAATCCGTAAAAAGAGTGCTGAATGAAGTAAGAAAGCAACCAAAAAAAGGTACAATAGAATGGGGTGATGATAGGGTTGAAGCAACAGAAGATGGCGTTGATAAATATGGAAATCCAATGTATAGGGTAAAAAACGCCCCGTCTAAAGCTGGGCGTAAGTGTAAAGATGGCAGTAGGCGAGTTCAAGCATTCGATTTCTTACCATACAATGATTAAATGAACCGTGTTTGCAATTAAGCAGCACATTTAACAACCTTAACCTCCTCGAATGTGACAACATTCATGGCGTGTTCCATAAGGGCAGCGAACCTTTCGCCGCCCTTCTTTTTTCTGTTGTTGTAGCGGAACACCGCCTCGTCAATGTAACGCTGCATATAGTAGCGTGAAACGAAATGGTATGTGCCATAAACCATACGCTTGAATTGTCCCCAAAAGCCCTCAATCGTGTTCGTGTACTTGCGTCCGACTGCAAACTCCTTTTGGCTGTGGTTGACAATTTCCCTGATATACCCGTTATCGTTCAAGTTGCAGTAAATGTTGGTTTCGTCAGTGTAAACAACCGAACCAACCTTGATATGGCTCTTGATAATGGGCATAAGCGTTGCGCTCCTTGTGTCCTCAACCTTGATGGCGAACACATTGCCTTCCCTTTGGGCCATACCGAATACGGGTGTCTTTGTCTTGGTGCTTCTGCCTTGCGTACCCTCAACCTTCTTGCTTTCGTGCTTGTTGATTTCCCTACCACCTACATAGGTTTCGTCAATCTCAACCTCGTCCTCAAGGATTGGTGCTGATTGGGCAAAGGTGGTGCGAATCTTGTGGAGCATAAACCAAGCAGTCTTTTGTGTAACACCCAAGTCAATGGCAGCTTGCTTGGAAGAAACACCCTTTGAGTGGGTTGACATAAGGAAAATGGCTCCAAACCACTTGTAGAGTGGTAGTTTGGTGTCTTGGAAGATGGTTTCCTGAAGGATTGAGAACGAGGAACCACACTCACGACACTTGAAGCGTCCATCACTCCGTCTATAGGGGTGCATACCGCCACAATATGGGCAAGCAACAAGTCCGTCAGGATAGATTTGTTCCTCAATGAACTTTAGACAGGTGGCTTTGTCACGGAAATGGCGGAAGATTTGGGGCAGGGAGTTGAAATGGGCAAGGTTAATCATAGCAATTCAGGTTGGTTACACTTATTTATAGTGTAGAATATACAATTTTTCAACCTGAA
>Ga0310691_10009195_pt1 | contig 10071 bp, 5 predicted proteins | sample 176DNAGHGlowgp2_FD_203887 | JGI IMG/M metagenome (GOLD analysis project Ga0310691, IMG submission 203887) | Sheep rumen microbial communities from Palmerston North, Manawatu-Wanganui, New Zealand - 1766 DNA GHGlow gp2 (v2) (version 2) | ecosystem: Host-associated > Mammals > Digestive system >...
TGTATTCAATCCCCCTCCTACAGGAGTCCTTCAACTCCTCGGGAAAAAGTTCGTCGAGCGACTCCGACTCCTTGTATTCAATCCCCCTCCTACAGGAGTCCTTCAACTCCTCGGGAAAAAGTTCGTCGAGCGACTCCGACTCCTTGTATTCAATCCCCCTCCTACAGGAGGGGCTAGGGGAGGTCACAACAATCGGCTTTTCGGACTGTGTTTTTCCTTAGAGAAAGTTGACTCATAGGCTGTCAACTTTTTCCCGGGTAAGACACCCAATCGGCCCTGAACAACTTCACCGAATATTCGATGGTGAACCCCAGGCGCTTGGCCGGGTATTTCGGCTTTACAAAATCAGAAGTACAGGCCCTTTGCCAAAAGTACGGTATGGACTCCGATGAGTTCGAAAAGTGGTATGACGGCTACAAATTAGGCAATGTGACTTCTATCTTTAACCCAAACTATATCATCAAGAATATATGATTCCCCGCCCTTTATTGGGGGCGGGGAATCACGTCGGTAGGGGGAGCGAATCACCTGAATGGCAAATACCAGTTATTAGCGTCTTCCAGACTGACCGCCGGATGCTTGTAGGCCAACTTCCTGGCCAGCCACCTGCTCCCGAAGTCGGCACCGTAGAGGCCGGCGGCATTCTTGTGACGGGCCAGACGGCAGAGGTCGTAGAAACGCGTTCCCTCGAAGGCAAACTCCAGGGCATACTCGTCGCACAGCAAGTCCTCGACGGCATTGACGATGTCCTGGTCGGTCTGGCCGACACTGACACCATAGGTATCCTGAATCTCCTGCAACTTGGCGGCGACAATGGGGCCGAACTGATAGGGCGACTGGCCGGGGGTGTACACCGTGCCGTAGGCATCATTGGCCAGCCCCGTGCCATGGGTATGGACGCCGAAGAACTGGAGCGAAGTGTTCGGGAACTTCGAGATGTTGGCCGTGGAGAAGAGGGGATAGGTAGACGTGAGGGCGTCGACGGTGGACTGGCGCATATAGGGCACCAGCGGGCGGTCGATGCCTGTCTCCGGGTCAGTATATTGAGCCACGAGCATGGCATTGAGACCATCCTTCAGGATGGCAAAGGCGGCATCGTACATGCCCAGACGATTGAGGGCCTCGGCCAGATGCATGAACACCGTGGTCTGGCGGTAGAGGATGATGCGGGCGTTGTTGTACTTTGTGATCCACACCCTGGAGACAGCCTGCCCCTCGCTCTCCTCCTCATCCTCACGCGTGATGGCGCTATAGCGGGTGTCGCCCAGTTTGGCCTGATTGATAACCACGGCGGAGGTGCTGCTCTGCGTGGAATAATAATAGTAGGGCTGAGCCTCAGACAGGGCTACGTAACTGTCGCTGGGCGAGATCTGGATCTCGTCGATATAACCCTTGGAGTTGGCATAGAAGTCATAGCCGAAGGCCTTGGGGATCGATGTCGTCGCCCCCTGCTGCTTACTCTGGGCCATCGGGATGTAACTGATGATGTCGCCAGAGAGCGTGTTCTGGGCTGTGGAGAAGATGTCGGACCAGGCTCCAGAGGCGGAGGTGGCGTTGGCCTGGAGGTCCCAGTCGCTGGGCAACTCGTCATAGCCAGAGATGAAGCCACGGGCCCGCATGACGTAAGGCTGCGTCCAGGCGATATGGCGCATGGTGGCGACTTCGGTCAGATAGGTGATGTAATGCTGTGCGGCCTTGGCATAATTCTCCGTCTCCAGATACATATCTCCAAGCACGATGTCCACAGGTATGAAGATGGCTGAGGGGAAGAACACGCTCTGGGCGGGCACGGTGCTGCCGAAGTCAGGGGTGGCATAGCCTGTGTACTGCTCCAGGTCGGGGGCCAGACGGGCGACGATGCCAGCCATGTCGAGTTCTGGATAGCGGCTGTCGTCGATCTGTGAGATCTGGGTCAGCGGCTCAGTATAGAAGGGCACCTTGCCATAGACGCGCGCCAACTGCATGTAGGCCCAGGCACGAACGGCCTTGACAGCCGCGTACTCCTTCATGACGACATCGACGGCACCGGTGCGGAGGGTGGTGTCGCGATGGGCGATGTAGTAGTTGCAGTTGTTGATGACACGATAATAGACGTAGGCCGAGTCATACTTGTTAGTGGCCGACGCAGAGAAGTTGGCCAACTGCCGCAGGTTGTTGTCGGTATAGGACGTGGTCTTCACCAGGTCGCCGCGCATCTCGCCCTGGAAGACATACTGGTCGGCCAGTTGCTGCATGGCCTGAAGGATGCCCAGGGAATAGTAGACGGAGTCGGTCTTCTCTGCCAGTTCGGGATCGAACACCTGCCTCGAACTGTCACTCTCGAGCATATCGCTGCAGGAAGCGCACAGGAGGAGAAGGCACATGAGGAGTGCGGATGCACAATTCACAATGCTCAATGCACAATTTTTTATCTTGGTAATCATAATTCTCAATTCTAAATTCTCAATTCTAAATTTTCTTTAGAGGTTAATCCGGATGCCTCCCATAAACGTGCGGCCATGCGCCAGATTTCCACAGTCGATGCCCTGATAGTAGACACTGTTGCCGATGCTGAATTCCGGGTCATTGCCCAGATACTTCGTAAGCGTCAGCAGGTTCTGTGCCTCGGCCCATACTGACAGGCCCTGCAGCCAGGTCCATGTGCCGGGGATGGGAATCTGATAACTCAGATGAACACTCTTCAGGCGCAGATAACTGCCGTTCTCGATCCAGCGGTCGCTGAAGCGGTTGTTACCCATCGGGTCGCCGTAGTAGGCACGCGGCAGTTCTGCCTTCTGGCCTTCATAGCGCCAGCGACTGGCCTCAGACACCTGCTGGTTATAGAACGTGGAGCCAGAGTTGAGCACGGAGCGCTGATAGTTGTAGACATCATTGCCCAGCGAGTAGTTGAATCCCAACGAGAGCGTCAGATGCTTCCAGTTGACCGTGGCGAAGATATTACCATAGAGGTCGGGATTGGGATTGCCGATAATGGTCTTGTCGCTCGCGTCAATCTTGCCGTCGCCGTTCTGGTCGATGAAATGCACATCGCCGGAGGTGAAGTTGTAGGTGTTACCGGCATTGTCCTCCATATAGAGATAGCCTCCCTTGCCAGCGGCCCTGGCCTCCTCGTCGGTAGAGAAGACGCCAGCCGTCTGATAGCCATAGAACATGGCCACGGGATTGCCCACACTGGTGATGATGTTGTTGTCGCCATAGATGGAGGAGGTATAGTCGCCGTCGGGCAACTTGGTGACCTTGTTCTTATAGTGGCCTGCGGTGGCGCCGAGTTCGACGCGCCAGTCCTTGGAGACGACCGGCTTGACGGTGAGCCCGACTTCGAAGCCCTTGTTCTGGAGAGAGCCGCCATTGCTCCAGTATCTGTTGATACCGCCTATCGGGTTAGAGAAGGTCTTGAGCATCAGGAGGTTGTCGGTCTTGTGGATGAAGTAGTCGAACGTCAGGCCCAAGCGGTTGCTCAGCAGATAGGCCTGCAGACCGAGATTGAGTTTCTTGGTGGACTCCCACTGGATTTTGTCGTTACCGATATTCGTCAACTGTATACCGATGGCATTGTTGTAGTACTTCACTGTGGAGAAACTGGTGCGGGCGGCATAGTTGGAGATGTCGTCATTGCCGCTGATGTCGTATCCGGCATTGATGCGCAGATAGTTGATAGCCGACTGCTTGGGGAACCAGCGCTCGTTGGACATCACCCATCCCAACTGTACGCTTGGGAAGATGGCCCACTTGACACCGAAGAGCCCCAGGCCACTGGCATTCTCACCGAAGCGGCTGTTGGACTCAGCCATCAGCGACAGGGTGGCGAAGTAGCGGTTCATGTAGTTATAGTCCACATTGCCGTACCACTGGATGTTCTTCCAGACATCGTTCACACCGTCGACACCGACTAATCCTGATACGCTCAGCGAGGGGTTCTTATCGTCGGCTACCCCACGGTATTCTGTGCTCAGGTCGGTGGTGTCGAAGGAGAAGTAGTTGTAGCGTGAGCCGATGAAGGCGGCCAGTGTGTGCCTGCCGAACTGGCGGGTCCAGTCGAGTTGGAGCCTACCCATGAAATTCTGCTCCTTGGCGAACAGCGAAGCCACGCGTGCCGTCACCGTACCCATCTCGGCCACCTCGAAGGGGGGGACGCCCGTATATGGACGGTAGTAGCGCTGCGCATTGCGGTTGAGCAGATAGTTCAGGTCGGCCGACAGTTTGAAGTCGTTCGAGATCTGGAACGAAGGGGCCAGATGCACTGTGAAGTAAGTCGTCTCGGCCTTGTTCTTGTTGTCGCCAGTACCGTACTCCAGGATGGAGAGCGGGTTGGCGAGCGACGTGTTAGTAATGGCAGAGTACCGCGGTCGCTCGCTGCTTGCCAGGATGTCGTCATAGTCACTGAGCAGAGACGTGAAGCGCCCCACAATACTGTTATACTGATAGGGGGCCACCAGTGGCGACTTGAGCAGGGCGAGAGCCGTGGGCGATGTCACCGTGCTGGCCTTGAAGTCCTCCTGGATACCGTCGTCATAGACGTTGGCATTGGTGCGGGAGATAGCAATATCGAACTTCGTGGTCAGGTTCCACAGGATCTTGATGTCCGTATTGAAGCGGACATTCATACGGTCGAAGCCGCTCTCCTTGAGGGTATTCTTGGAATTGACGTAGCCGACGGAGAGATTGTACATACCGACGTCGTCGCCACCCTGCACATTGATGCTGTAGTTCTGCGTCATGGCATTGCGGTAGACATAGTCGTTCCAGTCCGTATTATTATGATAGGTATTATAGTAATACCCCGTCGGGTCATCGTTGAGGAAATGGAAGTTCTTGTACTCATTGATGTTGCTGATTGTGCCCAGCATTTCAGTGGCATACGTCCTGTACTGTGCCGCATTCATCAGCGTGGGGAGTTGGGGAATCAACTGCACGCCGACGGAGATATTGGCATCGATACGGGTAGCCATCGACTTACCGCGCTTTGTCTCAATCAGCACCACACCATTGGCGCCGCGTGCACCATAGAGTGCGGTGGCATTCTTCAGGACCGTCACCTTCTCGATGTCGTCGGGCGCGATATTGGCCAGGATATTATTGAACTGCCCCGCATGAAGGGCTGCCCGGCCGCGCTGCATGTCCTGCTCTATGCCATCAATGATGACCAGGGGCTGTGCGTCGCTCGTGATGCTGTTCAGACCACGGATGAACATCGAAGCCCCGCCGTCGGCAGCCGCCGAGTGGAGAACGGCGCGCATGTCACCCCCCAGTTTGTCGGACACCTCATTGTCGACTGTGACGCCGAAGCGCTCTATCTGAGCCGTGCGGCGTGCCGTGTACTGCGTGCCTGTGCCATACATGGGCTGGAACTTGCCGCTGAGCATCCTCACCTGAATCGTCTGCGTGCTGTCGCCGGCAATGATGCCCACCTGCTGCGGGAGGTATTCCGGCGCATGCACATACAGAGACGTCGTGAAGGTGGGAACCAGTATGGTGAACCGTCCGTCCTCCTCCGTCATGGCCGTATAGCGGTCGTTGCCGAGGGCGCGGAGTTGGACACCGGCCAGAGGGGAGCCTGTGGCCTGGTCGGTCACGACGCCATGCATCCTGACCGTCGGGTAGTTCACCTTTCTCTCTTGAGTGCGCTTGGGCTGCTTGATGCCTGTTTCCACCTCATCCACCTCTTCCTCATCGTCGGTCTGGGCAAATGCGAAGGTGGAGAGCCCCAACGCGAGTGTGCAGACGAAGAGCCTATGGCCATAGGTCTGCCAAACATTGAATATAGTACGCTTCATCTTCATTGCTTGTTAGATTCTTCAAATTCCACGAGTTCTTTCGGCTTCAAGATAATTGCCGCAATGCGCAAGTCGCGCGTATAGGCATTTCTCACCTGTCCGGTCACGGCCTGGAACGGTGAGGTGATCTTGATGTTCGGGCAATACTCATCGCCCAGCCCATAATAGCATACCGGGAAGGTAAACTCTCCCAGATAGAGGGTATCGACCTTGGATACATCATTGGAGAAAGCACGGATGGTCGTCCGGTTAGTTGTATTATCTGTCAGATGGAACTGCTCCTGGAAAGCACTGATATTCTCTTCGCTTTCGTCGAGGAACACATGGTCTTTCAAAGCCCCTGACGCATCACAGTAGTTGAGCGTGAAGATGACACGGTTGGGCAGCGTCACTGCATCGGCCTTGTTCATATCCACATTCTCCGGCACGAAGACGCAATAGAAGTCGTAGGTGGTGCTGAGCACATTGGGCAGGTACAGGTCGAGTTCGGGCTTGGAGTAGCCTCCGTTGGCCTCCACCCAGAGATAACGGTAGGACGTGGAGCCCTGCTCTGTCAGGTCAACTTTTGCGGGGTCGGGATTCTGCACCTCCACCGACAGTGCATTACCAGAAGTCACCCTTGCCTGATTGCTTGTGCTCCAGGCATACACATTCCTTTCGGGAGCGTATGTTTCCCAGGGGAGCATGGCCAGGTTGTCGACGATGCGGGCATAGCCATTACTCATCCTGACTTTCTCGACAGTCGCACCGAGGATGTCCTGCGGGTTTGACAACTTGTTGCGGGTAGTCGAATAGAGCGTGTCTGTACCCAGATAGGTAGGCGTGCCCTCAATCCACTTGTTATAGCCATTCGTATTACTATAGGCCAGATTGCGTGTCAGATAGCGCGTGGCCAGAGAGTCCTGCCAATAGGCGGGATCGATGCTGATGGAGGCAGATTGCGAGGCAATGGTCGCACCGGTAAACGACTGGGCTTTGGTGGTCTGGATGTAATGGTAGTACGTCTTGATCCGGTCATACGTATTGGCCCAGGCCTCATTGGTCGGCATCAGGAAGGTGTAAGTGCTGTCCTCGTCGTTCATCTTCACGTTCAGCGTGTTCCAGAGGGTGTTCTCCGTCACCATCACCGAGTCGACGTATGTCTGCATACCATCCACGATGGGGCCCAGCACGGAGCGCTCCGTATCCAGATAGGTATTCTCGTAGTGGAGGAAGTAGTTACGCAGCGAGTCCAGCCCCTTGCCGGAAGCGAGATCGGCACTGGTCACATATTCGTAAAGGTTGGGATAGAATGAGGATGTGCCGTTCAGCGTGTGCATGATGCCGTTGGTACTCGGCAGGTTGGCATCGGCAATACTCACCCCGTTGAAGGTGTACGACTGACTGCCCGTGAAGTCATACGACTTTTCGTTGAGCATCAGCACGCGCTCATTGACCTGGCCGGCGGCACGATGTCCGTAACTGGCGATATGGTTCTTCACGAACTGCTTCATCAGGGCGTCCTTGTCCAGATTCTGATAGGCGGAAGCATCGAACGTGCCGTTCAGCGGAGCCCATACGGTGTAATACTGTGTGGCAGCCAATTCGCTGTCGAAGCCGGCTTTCTTCACGAGGGAGGCAAAATCGCTCAACTGGGCGTTCTGCTGGATATTCTCCCACAAGGTCTGGTTGGCCGAGGCCGTAGCGTCAAGTTCCGCCTTGTTATAGTCATTGAAATCGGAACACGAGGCGGCAGCAAGCATCGCTGCTGCCATCGCCGGGATTCCTATATATCTAATTTTCTTCATAATCTTCAATTTTTCAATCTTTCAATTCTTCAATTTTAAGATTAGTACCAGTCCTCAACATACTGCTGGTTGTCGAGCACGCTGGAAGGACAGAGTTCCACAAAGTCAAGACCTACCGGGTTCTGGGCATTGTCGGGGTTCAGCGTCTTGATGCGGAGCCAGTTCTCCTCGCCCTGATTCAACTGTACGCGGCCGAGCACATAGCGTATGGTATAACTGCCCGTGCCGTACTCCATACGGGCACTGCTGTTGTAGTTCCATCCGTTCTCACCGTGACCGGTGTAACTGTGGGGACCGCGCATGTAGCCACGGTTATGCATGGCGATGTCGCTGGCCACGCCCTGGTCTTCCTCCTCATTGGCATTTGTCAGACCGATACGGGGATCATCCACCTGGACAGTAGCGTCAAACGGCAGTCCGAGGGCCTTCATCGAGGTGATACTTGAGGAATTGCCAATATAGTACTGCATGAAGGATCCGTAAGACATCGGCGCATAAACCACGCGTATCTCATAGATGCCCGTTGGAACTGACGGCAGTCTGAAGGCCAGATCGTATGTACCCCAGAACTGCATCTGGTCAGACTGGAAACTACGCCAGGCGCCATGCAGACAGTAAGCCAGACAGATGTTCTCATCATAAAGCACCATATTGTCGAAATAATGAGCAGGAATACCCCGACGGGATGTATCGTGCGTCGAGGGAATATTACCATCACCTGTCGACCAGTAGCGGTAGCGGTTAGTGATTAACTCTGGGAACAAGGAAGTACAGTTGACACGCATACGCTCATTCAGCACGCCCTTTGGCACAATGCGGTCGTAGACCAGCATCTTGTTGATGGGATGAACATAGCCGTTGTAGGCCTGCATAGAGCCTGTACGAAGGATGGTCACGCCATTCTCCACGACTTCATGCATCAGTTCCGACCCCTGTGTTCCCAACTCGTCCGTCAGCGTATTATTCCTGCGATAGCGGTTGATGTAGAGATTACGGCCTGTACCGACAGATACCGGCTCCCAGATCTTCATCATCGTATGCGGGAGCATGGTCTCGAAATAGTCATAGGGGTCAGCGTCGGGCGCATAGTTCCAGTAGGTGTCCTGTCCCTTCTCATAGACCAACTGATTCACCGACATCGAGGCCCCAAGGATATGATAGGCTACGAACATGTTCAGTGCATTGAAACGGTTTGTATAGTCCGTGCCAGTGCTGACAGAGATACCGTTCTCACTCAGATAGTCATACCAGTCAGGCGCATTGCCATACGTCTTATTGGCAAATGCAATAAGGTCGTTGATATCATTGATACCATTGGCACGCATCACGGCATCACTCTCCGCAAAGACAGTATAGCCGACCTTGCAGTCAGCCCTTCCCGTTGTACCAGGGCCATTGGCAGGTGAAAGCAGACCTGAGAAATTCTCACGAGGCATCTGCCGATATTCGAAGGTGCCCTTAGTAAATGTGAGCAACGAATCAGCCAAGCCAGTCTTATCCAATGCCTCAAAGAAAATCTTGTAGTCATCACTTCTTTCCAGCACATCACCGATGAAACGGGTGAAGCGCGGGATCACGTTATCGATGACATGCACGAGGCCGTTGGTGGCCTGAATGTCGGAAGTGAGGATGGTGGCCTTGTTGCCAAGCACCGTATTACCCGTGTCGGAAGAGTAAGAGAACTCATAGCCAAGCATCGTCGGCACCTCTCCGTTACCCGTCATCGAGACGATGTCGCGGTAAGTGGAGGTGATGTGATACTGGACGATGTTCAGGCAGAGGCTGTCAGTAAGACCTGCCAGCGACCTCTCCGTCATGCCGTTGTGAGGGATCACGGCCTCGGGGTCGTCATACAGACTGTCGCAATAGGCTTTCACGCCGTCGTTCGTGGGTGCGAAACAGGTATAACTGCCGTATGCGGACATCATCTTGTCATACCCCACCCGCTTCAGGATTTCGTTGAAGTCGGTCAGAAGGCTGTCCTTTGCAATCACCGACTCGATGGTTTCACCTGTAAAAGTAAAGAGGTCCGACTCATCCGGCTCGGGATTACATGACGTCACCGTCAGGGCTATCGCACCTAATCCGGCCAGGATGCCTCGTCTCATCATTTTTGAGATGTTTATATTCATATCGTAATCCTCCTTTATTAATAATTCTTACTATAATTTTCACTCGAACTGTAGCCCGGATTCTGCTTCAGCACGGGACAGATGTTCAAGTCTTCCAGCGGTACTGGCATATACAGTTTCGGCTCCGTGTTCAACTTGGCGGCCACTGCATTACCCTTACCCGACAATTTACGCTTCATCAGATCCAGCATCGGCGCATAGACAGTCACCGCGGCCGACTGATCAGCCATAATGGTAGTATAGTCCACGCCTTCCATGTGGCGGTAGGCGTAGCGCAGCAGGTCATACCAGCGCTTGCCCTCAAAGGCCAGTTCGCGCAGGCGCTCTGCCAGCACCAGGTCCTCGACGCTGCTGACACTGCCACGGAACGTGTTCCAC
>Ga0310691_10009198_pt1 | contig 10069 bp, 2 predicted proteins | sample 176DNAGHGlowgp2_FD_203887 | JGI IMG/M metagenome (GOLD analysis project Ga0310691, IMG submission 203887) | Sheep rumen microbial communities from Palmerston North, Manawatu-Wanganui, New Zealand - 1766 DNA GHGlow gp2 (v2) (version 2) | ecosystem: Host-associated > Mammals > Digestive system >...
AGCGTTTGTCTGTCTTGATGCGGAAGGAACTGCGTGCCACCCAGTACCTTCCGTCCACGACGCCTCCTCCATAGGCCCTTGTCCAGCCTCCGCAGATTTCGATGTCGGCCTCATGGTTTAGTGCCATTGACCATTGAGGATTGACCATTGAGGATTGACCATTATCGGGTGCTGGTTCGGGCACCAGGTACTCGATGTTGACGGGGCGTTCCCAGTCCATGTTCCAGTTGCAGGCGCTGTTCTGCCCGTTGCCGCTCATGCCGTTGGTTCCCTTGACGAAGATGCCGACTTTGGTGTCGAAGAAGTTCTTGGGCTCCGAACAGACGGACAGGACAGGCAGGTAGTAGGGATGGTTGCTGTAGATGTAGCTGCGCGTCACGACTGGGCTTGGCAGGTATCCTTTCCTGAAAAGGCAGAGTCGCAGTACGGTGGTCGAATAGATGTAGAAACGCCCGTTCTGACTTGTCTCGCCGTTGCTGGCCGACGGTGCGCTGCCGTCTGTGGTGTAGCGCAAGGTACATCCTTTCGGGATTCTGACATGGACGGCGAATGGTTCTGTGAAGACGCGGCTGTCGTTATCCACCCGTGGTGCCTCCAGCCTGTATGTGGCAAAGGAGCTGGTGGCGTTTGTTGCCTCTGGCGTAGGCTCTGCTGTGGTGCCCCAAGTGTCCTTGCCGTCCTTGGTGCGTGCCCATGAGCAACGCGGAATGGCCGGCGGATAGCTAACAGACGAAACCGGCGACTTGTAGGAGTTCAGGAGGGTAATGGTGCCTCCCTCGTATTCGAGCTTGAAAGATATCTGTTGCCTGGCCTTGCTGCCGTAGTTGCCTTCCGTCATGTAGTGACCGAACCAAAGCGTCTTGAACCCTTTTGCCGGAACGGAGCCATGAGTGCTGAGCAGGCGGTGCTCGTTCATTCCGTCGGTGAGGTAGAAGTTCTTGAGGGAGATGTCTTCAGGGGTGGGGTTGTAGAGCTCTATCCAAGAGCCGTAGCAGTTGGCGTTGTCGAGGAACTGGTCGAGGTTGGCAACCTGTACTTCGTTGATTATGAGTGTCGTGTCTGCTGCTTCCTGAGCCAAAGCTTGCGAGAGCAAGAGCACCAGGAAGCATGTTATGGCATTTCTCATGGCTGGAAGATGCAGTTTTCTTCTGCAAAAGTACAAATTAATATGTAAAGAGCAAAAAGAAGGGACATTATTTTTCACTTTCCTCAGGCCCATTAGCATCCTTGCGCGCTTTAATGCGCGACATATTATTCACTTTTCACTTTTCATTTTTCACTTGATACCTATATCTTGTTTGGGGAAGTACCCTGTACCCTTGTACTGGCGGATTATCCTGTACCCCTTGCTCCCCTCTCTAGGAGATGGTCAGATAAGTACACGGACTTATGAGGATAAGTACACGGACTTATGGAGATAAGTACACGTACTTATGGCGACAAGTACACGTACTTTTTCCCATAATGTATTTTTGCGGGTTATCATTAATATAAATTATGATAAGAAATGTCCCTTACATGTCAATTATATGTTAACGCGAATTCAAGTACTTAACCTCCCCCAGCCACATTTTCCGGAATTAATTCTTCGTTTAGTTTGCAGATGTGTATAAATAATAGTAATTTTGCCGCGATAAACTAATGACAACCATGAAAAAACGTCTATACTCTATCTTGTTGTGTGTCCTTTCGTGCCTGGCCTTTTGTCCGACACCGCTCTACGCCGATGCTCCCATAGCAGATGGCGTCTATTACATCACGAACCCTGCGCTGGAAGGCTATCTCGGCCTGGGACAGTACCACAATGTCGATGCCTACATCTACTTCGTTACCGATGGGAGCGAGAAGACCGCCGATGCCTACTGGGTGCTGACAAACACCAATTCGGGCTATACCATTCGCAACGAGGCAACAGGCCAGCTCCTGGTCTTCACCTATGCCAGAGATGACCAGTACTACAAGTATATGACTTTGGCTTCCGAGTCGCTTGGCGACCAATCGGAGTACTGGAACATCATCGCCGGCAGCGATGGTGCGTTCAGCGTGCAGAGTGCCTTGGATACCGATTACTATTGGAACCGTCGCAGCGGCACGAACATGCTGGGAACCTACAGAGGCAGCAACGGTACTGCCGCGAATGAACGCTACGTTTTCCGCAAGAAGAGCGACACTCCAGACCCAGGGCCAGACCCAGGTACCAACCCCGATTCTATAGCAAGCTATAGCTTCCCCGATGCCCTGCATGTCTATCTCTCCGATGGACGCATCGATGCCTTTCCGCTGACACTCGTTGCCAGCCATACGGAAGCCGACGGAAGGCTGGATGTGGAGACTACCTTCGGTCGGCACTATACCTACAACCTCGCTGAGGTGGACTCCGTAAGCGAGAACAAACCAACTGATACCCCGTGCTTTGAATCCTTCAAGTTCAATAATAGCTACAACGATCAACTCTTCACTACGGCCAATGGCGAAGTGGTAGGCGACACCGTCTTCGTAACGGTTGCTGCCATCGGCAAGCGCCTGACGCCTTCGTTCAAAGTGACAGACGAGAACGCCGAGGTATATGTGGACGGCGTGCTGCAGACAAGCAAGGAGAGCCGTCTGCGCTTCGACAAAGACATCTATTATCTGATAGCCAGGAAAGGCTGCAGAATACTGACGCCAGAAGAAGACAACAAATACTTCATGCTGCCCTATGGACGCTATGTCCGAGTCCACGTCGATTGGCTGACAGACAGAGCCGAGGTGCCTACCATCTACATCAACACCGCCGACGGGCAGAACATCACCAGCAAGGACTACTTCAAGGACGCCACCATCACCATAGACGGGCACGGCATCTTCCCCTCGATGGAAGAGACAGCCATGCAAATCAAGGGCAGAGGCAACAGCAGTTGGGGATGGCCCAAGAAGCCCTATCGCATGAAGTTCGCCGAGAAAGTGAAGCCTCTGGGTATGACAAAAGGCAAGAACTGGGTGCTGCTCTCCAACTACCAGACCGGTTCGCTGATGTCGAATGCCATAGGCATGAAGGCAGCTAACCTGATGAAGACCAGCGCCGCAAACCATATCGTTCCCGTTGACCTCTACATCAACGGAACCTATCGCGGTAGCTATAACCTGACAGAGAAGGTAGGGTTCGCTAACAATAGCGTCGATCTTGACGACGAGACGGCAGCCGCCATGCTGGAGCTGGACTCCTATTACGACGAACCGACGGGACAGAAGTTCCGCTCGATGCCTTACAACCTGCCCATCAATATCAAGGAACCAGAGTTTGCCGAAGGCACAACCACCCTGACGCTGCAGATGATTCAGGACGACTTCAACAGCTTCATGCAGACGCTCAACAAGGGGCAGGACATCTCGCGCTACGTCGATGTCGAGCAACTGGTGCGCTTCCTCATGGTTAATGAGCTTATCTGCAACTTCGAACTCTATCACCCAAAGAGCACCTTCTGCTACCGCGAAAGCTTCGCCAGCGACACCAGCAAGTACGTCTTCGGTCCGGTATGGGACCTCGACTGGGGCTTTGGCTACGAGCAGAACCGCTCCTACTTCAAGGCCAACTCGACCAGCAACTTCTGGATAGACATGCCTAACTTTGAGGTCAAGCAGTTCATCCAGGACCTCCGATGGAACTACGAACCCATGTGCGACCTCTACAAGCAGCTCTGGAAGAAGTTCATGGACGAAGACCTGCAGGAACTCATAGAGTACTGCCAGGACTACTACGACTTCGCCCACAACTCCTTCGAGCGCAACCGCAACACCTGGGGCGACGCCACAAACTATGCGCAGCAAGCCATCGATGCCGGCAAGTGGCTCGAGAAACGTGCGGGCAGAATCTATCAGGACATACTCGACAACAAGCGTCCAGACAAGCCAGAGCCAGCAGAGCCAATCGAGTTTGCCAACAACAAGCTCTACACCATCACCTGTGCCAGAGGCGACCTGATTCTCAGCTACGACTACAAAGGCCTGGAGGCAGGACAGAGTGCATGGTGGACGGTCTATGACTACGAGAAGCAGTTTGCCATCATCAACATCGAAGGCAACAACTACCTCTACAGCCCCTACCTCAAGAGCTACCTCAGAACAGGGACGGTCCTCAACGGCGAGTGGGTGAAGCAGCTCGGCTCTCCCATCTACTTCGACACCACACATCCCGATGGCCAATACCTCTACATGATAAGCACACTCACCGAGAATGGCAACATCCAGTGGTTCAACAACAATGGCAATACCATTGTCATCAATAACTACAGCACTCCAGACCCGGGCGACCGCTGGAAGATAACAGAAGCGGGCGACTTCGACCCCTCGGAGGCCATAAGCATCGCCCAAAGCGATCTGATGGCTGTAACGATGAACCTCCTGTACGATGGAGAAATCATTGCCACCAATACCAAGCAACTGCCCTATGGCGCACAAATGCCTGAACCGCCATCCGACTGGAGTAACGCCTTTGTCATGCTGGAACCCGTCGGCACACAGCCGTATATGGTCACAGAACCAACAACCGTTGCCTACGAAGCAGTATGGGCAGGTCCCTTTGACTTCACGACTTCGATGGACGACGCCAAGTGGTACAACATGACCATCCGCTCAGACTACATGGTCGGCAAGACGGAGACAGAACCTTATTATCCAGTGGAAGTGCATAGCGTCGATACCCTGGCGCTCCTGAACTTCCAATGGGCTTTCAGCGGCAATCCCTACAAAGTGAAGGTCTATAACCGCTCCACAGGACTGGACGAGGTGCTGACGCTCGTCGGACAGGATGCCGTGATGCGCTCAGGCAACTACGAGTGGGACATCCTGCCTAACAACGACGGCTTTGTGCTCCGCGTGCCAGAAACAGCCAGCACGTGCCTCAATCAATTCGGCAGCACGAAGGGTCCCCTCCGCTACTGGGACAGCGCTCGAAGCCTGACAGACAACGGCTCCACCTTCCGCGTTACGGAAGCACCCGACCCCGATGGCATAGAGATGGTGGCTGGTCATAATAAGATGGCCGGCGAAATCTATAATCTCGCCGGCCAACGTATAACCAATTCGCAAATGAAGCGTGGCATCTACATCATCGATGGAAGGAAAGTCCTCGTGAAGTAACCACTTTCAGAAGAGCACCTTCTTTCCGTTGACGATGTAAACGCCTTTCGGCAATTGGCCATTGTTCAAGAGCCATCTGCCATTGATGATTCTGCGACCTTGCAGGTCGAAGATGTCTGCTTTCTCATTGAGGATACTGAATCCCGAATCCCTGACAGTCTTGATGCCCGTTGCATTCTCCAAGGCTTGCTCCGCTGCCTCAATAGCCTGACGCAAAGTTTCGCAGTCATTGGCCGAGGCGGTGCCTGCTCCTATGCGCATACGCATCGTCTGAAGCTCTGCCTGCAAAGCGTCAAAGGCAACCTTGACATCCGGCTGCAGGTAATAGGGCGACTCAGCTTCGTCAATTACAGCATCGTGCAGTTGGAACTCACTCATGGCAAAGATGTGGCTGTCAGCACGGTTGCCGATGGTCTGCATGACCTGGAAGCGCAAGAAGCGTGAGTCACCATCAGTGAAGACGATGGGCGAGGTGTAGCTCTCGCTGACCGAGGTTGGCATGTTCTCCGAAAGACGCGTGACAGGCAGGAAGTTGCGCGTGTTGGGTGAGGCCCAAACAACGATGTCCATTGGTGTGTCCGGCAGACCGTAGTCGGGGTTCTGCGAAGGCGTGAAGCTAAAGGCAAAAGCGTTGATGCTGCTTGGCGTACGCGCCTGGATGTATGACATCTCATCAGGCCAGTTGATGCCGCTGTACCACGTCTCATAGTATGTGCTGGTCTTGCCGTCAATGAGCTTAGCCAGGTTGTGCTCTCCTTGTTGCGTAGTGTTGGCATTGGAGGAGAGGACCGAAGTGCTGCGGATGAGCTTCGAGTCCATGTCTGCGTGGGCAACGAAAGCTTTCGAATAGGTCTGCAGGCCTTGTTGGAAGAGATACTCTGGCGTGTTCTCGTGGACAGCTTGCTCCGCACTGGTGGTGAGCTTGAGGACAGCATTCTCGTCTGGCCTCAGATACTGGTTCGAGCGCAGTTGGAAGGTAGCACCGGTTCCTTTCGATGCTAAGAGAGCCACAGGTGCATCGGCATCGGCCTTGATGTTGATGTACTTGCTTTGAATGCTGAATAAGAAGCTGCCGTTTGAGAAGCTAAAGCCTACAGGCGTTGGGGTGGTGGAGAGCGTAACGGTAGAACCATCGACGCTTAGGTATTTCTTGGCTCCGAGGTTGTAGAGGTAGTAGTCTCCATATTTGCTGGAGTGAAGTACCATCCAGTTGCAATAGGGATTGGAGACTTGACAAGGTTGGCGGTAAGCTTCGAGAGCTGTTGCTGCGTTGGAGCCTGCGATGGATGGAACATCTTCCGGAGTGACGATGAGGTCGCCAAGTCCCGATGTGTTGTGTATCTGATAGACTGCCAGCGGTGTGAAATGTTCAACTTTGGCCAGTACGCCGTAGGTGAGAGGCTGTGCTGTCTGACCAACCTGCTCAATGGCTTCACGCAAAGCATCGATGTCGGTACAGGTGCCGTCAGCATAAACTGTGCGTAACGCTTCCAAGTCAGCGGGGGCGTAGCCTCCCCAATGGTCAGCCTCCTCGAAGATTTGGCTGGCGAGGTTGAGAAGCTTGTCAAGTTCGTATTCGTGCTTGAAGTAAAGCTCGTTGATGACAAGGTCAGTCCCATATCCTGCCGTGAAGCGCAGGCGGAAGAAGCGTGCAGTGACAGGCTCAGGCAATTGGATATAGGGATGGTCGCTATCCTCGATGGCAAGACGTGAGGAAACGGTAGTCCAACTGCTTCCGTTATCGGAAATGGAGAGCATCAGGGTCTTTGCCCGATACTTACTCTCGCGGCTCTGATAGAGTTCCAGCGAGCTGACAGTGACAGGCTCCGGTGCTTCGAAGACAAATGTGTGCGGGTAAGCATAGTTGCCATTTTTCCATTTATTATGGTAGTAGGTACTGATTTTGCCGTCCAGCATCATTGCCGCACGTCCGTTGTCACCTTCGCCCACCGTCTCTTCGTCGCTGAAGCTGATGAGCTTCCATGTGGCAGGGTCTGAAACCGTTCTGGCCACTTCGACGCGTGACTTCAGGGTCTTTGTCTGGTAGTGCAGGACACCTTCATCTACGCGATGCTCCAGTCGGGCGATGTTGATGGTGTCCACCCAGGGCATTTCTCCCATGACGGGTGCTTCACAGGTGCTTGCGCTGTCGCGAGTGCCCATGTAGCCACCTGTCTCCAGATAGAAGGTCTTGTCGAAAAGTTCTGTGAGGCCGTGGCCGTAGTCGTAGCGGGAATTGCGCTGGTTCTTGCCTTGAGTATGACCGTATCCGGCATGGTTCAGGGCGTACCACTTGCCTGTGGAGGCAGAGCGCATGGCTCCGTTGCGGAAGTAGCAGCGGCGCATCAGATGTCCGCCTGACTCGCCGAAGTTCTCCAGGAAGCTGTAGATGCCGCTGGTGAGGCGGTTGGCTCCTGCCATGCGGAGGGTGCCCATGTAATGCCAGTCGTTCTCTTCGGCTTGTTTGAACCATACGGACTGAAGGGTGCTCTCAAATTCTGAGACGGTGCCGTCCTCGTTGGTCACGCTGATGATGTCGGGGCGCACGTTGTAGAGGAACTGTACCCAATGGTCGAACTCCCAGAAGTCGTCGCGGTTGTAGCGGATGCTGGAGCCTGTTCCCTCACCGCCGAAGCGAGTGGCATAGGCTTCGGGACCGAGGTCCACGGCTGCCGAGCGCATGATGTCGGGCAGGTTCTTGTCCTTGTCCACGTCGCCGTTGTCCCAGACAGAGAAGAGGACGGTGTGGCCATAGCTGCCGTCGCTGCGGTTGGGCATCTGTATGCCGGAATACATGCCGTCCGTGCCGATTGCCATCTGATAAGTGGCGGGCTGACGATATTCGCTGGGATACATGACTTCGAGGTAAGTCCAGTTGTAGCTCTGGCCGGAAGGAGCACCGGGAACCTGCGTGCTCCACCAAAGGTGTACGCTTGGTGCCATGAATATCTCGGAGTCGGTAATGCTGAGCGCAGAGCTACGTTGGAAGAGAAGGAGATTGAGGCGGTCGAGGGTGTTTGAACCGTTAGGGCAGGTAAGCTCGAAGCGGTACCAACCGTCGTAGGGCATCTCCGTTTCAGGCATAATCTCCAGCGTTTGTTCTGCTGTGGTTAGCTTGGCACTTGTGGCGGTGTTGTCGAGTACGACGGTACCCGTTGCAGGGTGCACGATGCGTACGCCGAACTTCACATACTTGCCGCTTTTTGCTTTGAACAGAGCATCGGCTCGCACCTGTCCTGTGGGGAAATGGATGCCATAGACGAGTGTCGTGCCCTCGGCATAGTTCCAGTTGATGTATGTGTTAGAGCGCTGGCTGCCTGATGGCAGTCCATGGATTTCGCGATAATGGCGTGCCGGCCAGATGGTGTCAGTCTTGGCCTGCCATGTGGTGGCTTGCATCGGAAGCATAGCTGCCAATGCAAGCATGATAGTTATTATTCTTTTCACGGTTTCGATTTGTTTTTGCTATTCTTCAATACTAAGCTTTTATTTTACCTTCAGGTATTTGCATCCGTGTGATGGGATGGTGCAGTTCAGCTCGTCTGCGGTGAGGTTCTTCTGCCGCCACAGGTCGCGTATGGTTCCGGCCGATGCTGCGTTGGGAGCAAGCTTCTTGATGTCGAACTGCAGGTCTTCGTTGCCGACGTTGAAGATGCCAATGGCTTGGCTGCCGTCGGAGAGCGGACGAGCCCAGACTTCGATGTCACCATTTTTGGACACACGGTCGGCCTGTTTGCCAAGGATGTCCTGATTGACAGCGTTGACCTCATGGTTGCAGAGGAGGCCAATGGTGAAGTCGTCCATCTGAGCGATGTCGCAGCCGATGAGCATGTTGGAGGCAAGCAGCGTCCAGAGCGTGATGTGGGTGTATTGTTCGTCGGGCGTGAGGCGGCTGTCGCGCAGGTTGGAGCTCCATCCCACCTTACCCACGATGAGCATGTCGGGGTCGTTCCAATGTCCGGGTGCGGCGTAGGGAGCAAGGCCAGCCTGACGCCTGAATCCGATGTCGTACATCGAGCCCCATGTGTCGGTGATGTCGCCTGTGGTACGCCAACTGTTGGCATCCACAAAGCGTCCCCATTCCCATACGTCTGCCATACCGTACTGGCAGAGGCTGTAGAAGATGTCGCGTGGCTGTTCGCGCAGGAACTTCTGCATCAGCAGGTAGGGACGGACATACGAAGCAACGCCTTTGTCGCGTTCCTTGGCATGGGCACGTCCGTATCCGCACCAGTCGTACTTCAAGTAGTCAATGCCCCAACTGTTGTAGCTTTCGGCATCCTGCAGCTCGTGGTCGATGGAACCGAGATAACCGCCGCAAGTGTAGTCGCCGGGCGATGAGTAGATGCCGAACTTCAGTCCACGCTCGTGGAGCCAGTCGCCGAGGGCTTTCATTGAGGGGAACTTTTCATTGACGGCAATGGTGCCGTCGGGGTTGCGCTTCTCTGCTTCCCATCCGTCGTCGATGTTCATGTAGCAGTAGCCGTAGTCGGCCAGTCCTTTGTCTATGAGTGCCTGAGCAGAGGACATGACCTTCTCCTGCGACACGCTCAGCGCCCAGCAGTTCCAGGAGTTCCAGCCCATGGGCGGTGTCAGGGCAATCATGCGGTCGCCCACCTTCAATGTGAACTTCTGCGAAGCCTTGCCTTTTGCATTCTCTGCTACGACGGTGAAGGTGTAGTCGCCCGGCTTCTCTATCTTTCCGCTGAGCACACCCTCAGCCTCTGTGAGCTTGAGTCCGGCAGGCAGGTCGGTGCAGGTGAACTTCATGGGTCGCTCGCCCGATACAGGGAAGCGGTAGATGACAGGTGAGCCTGGACGTACGCCGAACAAGGGGGCGGCGTTGAAACGCGGGGTAAGTGGAGCTGCCGGCGTAAGGATGTACTTCAGCGGGAGCTTCCTGCTGATTGCTTTGCCAGTCTTTGCGTCGGTGAAGGTGGCCGTAAGGAGA
>Ga0310691_10009200_pt1 | contig 10068 bp, 11 predicted proteins | sample 176DNAGHGlowgp2_FD_203887 | JGI IMG/M metagenome (GOLD analysis project Ga0310691, IMG submission 203887) | Sheep rumen microbial communities from Palmerston North, Manawatu-Wanganui, New Zealand - 1766 DNA GHGlow gp2 (v2) (version 2) | ecosystem: Host-associated > Mammals > Digestive system >...
TCCTGGCAATAAGCCCGACCTGAACTCTGCTACTCCAGTAGCCAAAGGCAGTTTCTTTGCAGGTAATGGTTGGCAGAAGGTGCGCTTCGATACACCCAAGACAGGTCGCTTTATTGCCCTGCAGGCCCTCTCTACTCATGCTGGCAAATCAGATGTTGCTGTGGCTGAGATATATGCCATCGGCACCAATGGCAGCAGACTGAGTCGCGAGCAGTGGACTGTTAAGTACTCTGACAGCGAGGATATCCTTCGAGGCAACTTCACTGCCGACAAGACCTTCGATCTGCAGGAGTCAACCTACTGGCGCACTGCCAAGAATGCAGAACTGCCCCACTTGATGGTTATCGACCTGGGTAGCGAGCAGACCGTCACAGGCATCGACTATCTGCCTAGAGCCGAACAAGGTGCCCCTGGTAGCATCAAGGATTATCAAGTATTTGTATATTAAAAAAGTTTGGTATAAGCCTACATGCCTACATAAAATCGCTCGAAACGCCAGTAAACACTGGCGTTTTGGCGTTTTCAAGCCTACATAAAGCCTACATAAAGCCTACATAAAGCCTACATAAAGCCTACATGATTCCTGCACAAAAAGTAGCTTTTTGGCATCTAGCGAGTAACTTATTAGGCTGTAGAAAGCTACTCCTTGCCGTGCGAAAAGTAACTTTTCGTAATGGTTGTAATGATTAGTATTAAGGCTAGTTGTAAAATTCTCAAGAGAATTTTTGGCTAAGTGCCGTACAAAGGATTGCTAACTAGTTAGGAAGCCACAAAATTCTCAAGAGAATTTCGTGACTTGTATTAAAGAAAAGGTTTACTATCCAAGGCAAAACAATCACTCAGCTCCCTTACAAACCGCAAAAACATGTAGGCTCCATGTAGGCTTTATGTAGGCTTTATGTAGGCTTTATGTAGGCTTAAAAATGCGCAAGCCGTTGAAAATTAGCGAATTACGCTAAAATCATGTAGGCATGTAGGCTGTTTGTGAAATTTTAATTTCGAATTTCATTCTCAACATGGTAAAATAAAGATAAGGTCGGACAGGTTTTGGCCGCCTTTGTGCTTAATTTTGCCCCCAGAAACTTAAAATAGGAGGTAAAGATATGAAACAAGACAAAGATTTAATGTTCCTATCCAGTTGCCAGAACGATGACCTTCGTACATTGTGCGACATCCTCACCTATAATAATAAAGATGAGATAAGGCTGAGCGAGCAGCTGACCGATACTGATGCCTATCTCAACTATTATCCAGACAGAATGCACATGATGGCATCAGAAATTGCGGAAGAGTTGCGAAAGTTTGGCAGCAATACTGTTAAGACGTTCTGTCGCAAAGGTGAAGCTGACAGTTATGAGACTATTGTGCGACGAGTGTGTAAAAGGATGGGTGTTAAGGTGAATGATAGTGATAGCACCCGTGTAATGGAGATTGAACTACTGACCACTATCTGCGAACAGACCACTAGCAAGCTTTCTGATGAGGAATTGAGAAATCTAGCCGACAAGGCAGGTATTCCCCATAAAAGTCTGAACCACCAGATGCTTGTAACAGCAATCTTGTTTGCTATTCGCAGAAATACCTATCTCCTTACAGAGATGATCTATTATGTTACGTCTCGAATCGCTAGTATGCTGTTAGGTCGCTGGATAGGTATGATGGGCATGAGTACTGTAGGTCGTTATTTGGGAATGGCTGCAGGTCCTATAGGATGGACTCTTTTGGCAGGCTGGACTATCAGCGATATTGCCTCTCCTGCTTATCGTGTGATGATTCCTGCTGTTATCATGGTGGCTTCCATGCGCTTCCGTCAAACAACATTATTACCTCAAAAGTATTAGTATATGAAAGCGTCAGATATTATGCATCCAGAGGATGCTAAGGCGTTACAAGTGCTCCGTCGACTAAAGGGATTCGATGAACTCATACGACTCTCGATGGAATATGGCTATGAGCAACTTTATCGTGGTGAGAACCTTGGTATGCTGCTGAAGGTCAATGCCGACAATTTCCCAGATATCTATCTGGCTTTCAAGGAGGTGGTTAATAAGGTGGGTATTCGAGAGCCTGAACTCTATATCTACAACGATCCTGAGATGAATGCCTATACCTATGGCGAAACCAACACGTTCATAGCATTAAGCAGTTCATTAGTTGAGCGAATGAATATCGACGAGTTGCGTTGCATCATTGCTCACGAGTGTGGACATATCCTCTGTCAGCATACCTTATATAATACGTTGTTGCGAACCATCCATGAGTTAGGCTATTGGCTGCAGTTGTTGTCGTATGCCACTCTAGGCCCAACCTTGATGGCTATGCAGTATTGGAGCCGCAAGAGTGAACTGTCTGCTGATCGTTGTGCTGCAGCCATAGTTGGAGAACGCACGTTCCAGATGGCAATGCTAAAACTCACTTGTGGTATGAAGGAGATAAAGGGCAGTCCATATCAGCTTGTTGAGCAGGCACGCGAATACCATCGTCTTGAAAAATCCTCATGGCTAGACCGTATTCAGCAGAACTGCCGAGTTGCCTTCTACACTCATCCCCAGATGGTAAATCGTGCCTGGGAGATAGACCGCTGGAAAAAATCCTGGCAGTATCGAAAGCTAAGAAGTACAGATTGTTGAACAAATAGACAGATTATGACGTTAGATATTGTCACTAAAGGTATTCCATTCCTCCACATGGCTATTGTTACAGTCATGGTATTTGCAGGTGTTCCCAGAATATTAACTTATACAGCATTGCTATGGGGATATTGTGCTATTATGTCAATACCTCTTACAGAAGAAGAGTTATACTTAGAATTCCCACTCTTATGGCGATACAGACATCTGTTTGCTTTGGGAATTTGCTTTATGATTTCACAGAGTGTTTAATTTAAAGAATAGTAATTATGACGAAAGATGAAATGAACAGTCTCGTTGACAACATGTCTGATGAAGAAAAGGACATGATGTTCAAAATGATGGTAGAGTCTATTGGATTTGAGGAGTTTCGTAAACAGCAAGCCTCTTGGGTTGAATTGAAGGATATTCCTTATAAACTGATTGAGTCAGAAGAGGTGCCAAACACCCCACTCATGCGCAATTTCCTGTACACATTTGAGTTTTGCCGTCGCCGTTATGTCGTAACTGATGATTTCGACAATTATTATTTCGACAATGACAAATTCCTCTTCCTCCTTCGTCACAATTTCGGTATCGGAGTAAATCACGATGCTGACTGGACGCTCGAAAGCATGAAGGAATTGATGCTCTATATCGAGGCAGAAACGAAACCAGAGTACAGAGAGATGCTGAAAGTTGAGATGGAGAACTATGATAGAATGAGACAGGAACTCTTAGACCTATTTGTCTTTTGTAATAAGCAGAAGACATTGCACTTTGACAGCAACCCAGCCTTTACGGATATAGATTATCGTGAGTTGAACCAGCATCTTTACAACGATTACCACATCTATCTCTCAGCAGCAGATCGTCGTACGCTGAATACTGTTGACGAAATGATTGATTACATCATATTCCGTCTGAAAGATGGCGATAGTGATTTGTAGCTGCAATAAATTTCACTCCGTAATATAAAAAAAAGAATAAAAACTTTGATGTTTCAGAAAATATCTCTATATTTGCCCAAACAATCTAAGAGCATAATATCTATTTTTATAGTAAAGAATATGGCAGATTACTATTATTGTCCCAATTGTAATGAAGAATATGAGGAAAACTATCCAAAGTTTTGTAGCTCATGTGGAGAAAAAATGCCAACAAGATGGGATGCTCCATATTGTCCAGATTGCGAAGAACAATTAGTCTGGAAGAAAGGAGAAGGATGGTATTGTCCTGAATGTAAGTATTTTCCTGAAGATGTGGATTTTATTGATGAAGAATAACAATGGCAATAATTTCAAATACATTATTCAAAGGATCAGATGATCTTGAAGTTGAATTCACAATTCTGCAACAAGAAAAGTCATCTGATTTGTTAGAGGAGAATAACTTTTGGGTTGATTACGACATTAATCGACTCAATGAAAAGATTGCCAAACTAGACAAGGACATTGATGTCTTTACCAATGATGCAGATCAACTCGACAATGCCGTTGCAGTTGCTAGTGGATTATTATGTGGCCTTATTGATTCCTTTTTCGTTGGAGAGTTTTCCTTTAAGGAAGGAATGGAAATTACCAACGAAAAAATGGAGCAGAAAATTATTGACTTGGCAAAAAAGCATGGTTGGGAAGGAATAAAAAGAGGAGAGCGTAAAGGTCAAACACCTCTTGACGCTGCTATCGCATTTCTCGAGGATAAATTTAAAATGCCAAGTGATCCACTTGAACATCAATTTGGAGGAACGCGTCAACACCATCTCCGAGACTTTGCCCATCATCATTCTCCTATTGGATTATTCTTTTCAATACTTACTCAGTTAACAGGTCGAGCCTATGGCACAGACACCAATGGCGTTTTTATGTCCATTAAGGTGCCAGATGAGATGATAGGGACAGATTGGAAGAGAAAATGGGCTATTGCAGTAACTGATTGGGCTTTACATTTAGCTAGTGATATGCATGGTACCTCTGCAACAGCAGGAGCTGGTACAGGTATACCTGGACCTATCGTTTCTTTGTTGAAGGCTATATCTGCATTACCTATATGGGGAACAAAGCCACATATTCCTGGCGAGAAGCCCAATCCGAATAGTTTATCTCTTCTTGCAGCAAAACTCTATAATGGAACATTACTAGGGCAAAGAGATGAAAACGGCAAAATAATTCCAGTAAAGATTGACCTTCGTGGCGAAAAAGCCATATGGCAGCAAATGGGAAAGCAGTCGATACCTGTGGTACTTAACGATGTTTTGGTCAGGGTGTTCTATTTTATTCGACGATTGTATATTGCCCTAAAAGACAATGAAATCCATTCTTGGGATGACATTATTAAACTGAACTGGCGGAAGATTATCCCAGTATATAATCGAACTATTAATCATATGATGCTGGTTGCATCAGGCACATTCGTTGCCATTGATTTTGGCGATGCAGCAATTCGAAGTGCTATTCTATGTGGAGGAAGTTTGGAGAAATTCGCTGCTGGAATGTTACTCAGAATTAATTATCCAGGTATAGGACGATTTATCGTTGCGTTAGGAGCGGAGGGCCACATGGAATTTCGCCGCAGTAAAAAACGCACAGAAAGAATGGCCCTAGTGACAGAACTGCTACAAGCACAGAGTATTAAGGTGTTCAATACCCAAAAGCAAATGTGGATAGCTGCAGACCAAGCAGAAATGATAATCGAAAAACTGTATAAGGAAGCAGAGGGATCTTATCCTTTAATTGCTAAATGTATTGAGGGAAATAATGAAGATTACAATAGTATTGAGAGTTATGAAAAAGGTATTGTAAAAAACAATCCTTGGATTATTGACCTATTAAAATAGAAGAGATGGATACAACTAACGAATTGAAACAGCATGAGGTGATTAATGAAATTGAGTCAGCTGTACAATCTGAGGTATTAGACGAAACAGTACTTAAAGATGAGGTATTAGAAACGATTGTTGATCTTGTTGATCATGCAAAGGCCATCTCTGCAGAGAATAATTCTGTTGAGGAGGCGATGTGCTATGAAGATGTCGATGATCCTAAAACTTATATAGATAAGATTGAGGGATTTGAATCCGAAGCAAAAAGAAAATATTCCGAACTTGAGAAAATGAAAGAACCTCATTTTTGGACGATTGGACGGAATAAGGCTAAGGCAGAAAAAACACAGGAAATCTTAAGCGACATAATCGGAGCCATTAACAATAATGCGTACGCAACAAAAGCATTATTTAATAATCAAGTTAAGCTGGCAGTATTATCCCAAAAACTATATGGCTTAGGTATTATGGGAATTGCGGCCAATAGATTAGTTGTTCGCGAAATTAAGAAGAGATTAGAGCATGCTAGTCAGGAGGAATTGAACGAATTGGCAAGACATGAGCTCGAATCCGTTGTTAACGAGCTACAACAACAACAAAGACTAGAGAAAAAAGTAGATGATAATCATCAATACGTATTAAAGAAATTAGAATCGGCTTATGCTAGAGTCGAAAGTAATAGGGAGTATTCTGAAAAGAAGTTTGAGGAGTTAAATCAAAAATCAAAAGAAATAAGAAATCAGTTGTTGTCCGTTTCAAAGGAAATAAACGTCAAAAGTGCCGCTATCGAAAAAATGACGAAAGATGCAATGACATATTTGGAACAGCAATACCAAACTTCAATCGATAATCAAGAAAAGAATTACAATGCTTTTCGTTCAGGCATACAGAGTCTCATAAGCAACAAAAGGGAAGAAATAGACAAAGAACTGAAACAAATGAAAGAAAACCAAGATTGGTTCAAAAAAGATATAAGCAAGACTCTTGATGAAAAGATTCTGGGATTGACAAACTTGCACAAACAATTCCTGATAGATCAAACGTCAATTATTAACAAGTTAACTCACCAAGTTAATACCTACAAAATAGTTGCTGCAATAGCTACGGTAGTTTCTCTTGCTTCGTTGGCTGTAGCGATTGTGTATTAAAATTGTGAGTCGAAAAAAGAAAAATAATAATTCCATGTCGAAACTGAAAAAATGCCTTTATCTCATTAACCTCATGGAGCGAAAGGGGGCGATGACCCTGAAAGAGATTAATGACTGCTACCAGTATTCATCGCTTTATGAAGGTGACGAGTTCCTGCCTCGTACATTTCTTAGATATAGGGAATACATCGAAGAGACTTTCCCTTGTTATATCGATTATAATCAGCGAACGGGTAAATACGAACTTCGTCACCACAAATCTCTATATGGCGAAAACGATTCTCTTTTTGACTATTTACTTTCTGCCTATCACATAGAGGGAATTACCGAACTTGCCCTGAAACATCGAGAAAAGATTATGCTAACAGAAGCTCCAACTGGTGTCGAGAATGTTCAAATGATACTTGAAGCGATTGACAAGAAGAAGGGGATAGTGTGTGACTACTATTCATTCAACAAAAAGACGAAGAAGAGTCATGTGATGATTCCATATTTTCTGCGTACATGGGAACAACGCTGGTATCTTGCCGCAGAACTAAACAATCATCATCATGGTATTGCCATTTTTGCACTAGAGCGAATGGACAATCTCTCATTGACAGAGGAGAAAATGACACCTACTCACAATATAACTGTTGATGAATACTTTGACGGCTGTTTCGGAGCAAATCACTCTGACGAGCAAAAGCCTGAAAGAATTCTTATTAAGGTATATAGTACACAAGTAGAATACGTAAAAGCTCTTCCTATTCATGAGTCTCAAAAGGAAATAGAGACAACTGACGAGTGGAGTATTTTTGAATATAGGCTTGTTCCATGCTACAACTTCTATCAGCAGCTCTTATGGCATAGGGAGAAGTTGGAAGTCATAGAACCACAATATGTCCGTGATGAAATCAAAATAACAATACAGAAGATGCTTGAACATTATTAGGTCATTGAGGAACTGCTGCCGATGGTAGATGACAACACCCCTGCTAATGATCGCAAAGCGGTGGAGCTGACAATGATGTCGGATGTTGTAATAGAGTATGAGAAAAAGCACTACCCCATCGCCAACCTACGCTAAAAAAAAACGCACGTTTGTTCTTCTTTATGTTTTTGAAGGCGCAATAGTTTTAATTCCTTTTTGGGCAATATCAACTAGTTCCCTTTGGATGGCTAGCAGTATAAAGTCTTGGCATTCACCTTCTTCTGCTGTATTCAGTGATGCTCCTCCTACAACAGGTTCTCCATCATATGTGATAAAAATGCCAGCATGTGCTTTTGCTGCATTGTTATCACATTCTTTAATATCATATTCTGTTTTCTCCAACTTTATAGAACGGATATCGCCTACATTCATTTCTGCATAACCATATAAAACTCTATTTTTACGCTGTGGTATTTTCAGAATATCATCCTGCCAACTAGTTATTCCCATTCTCACTACAGAGATGTATTCCTCCTTAATAGCAGGACGCAACCTGAACGCTTCGGGCTGAATCATACCATCAATAATCATCTTGGGAGAAAATAAAGCTCGTGCTATCTGTTCGGAGTTATCGATCATGCAGAAAGACCCTCCAATGTCTTAATCAACGCAGTTGGAGTAAACTTGATGTTATTCATTCCCTCAACTTTGCCGTCTTTTGTCGTATAATAAGAAAAACTGCTTTTGCCTAAATTAATGCCACATTTCTTTTCTTTGTTCTGCAACAATAGCGATCCGTTGGCAGCAGGAAAAATATCCCACGCATCTAGATATTCCTCTTTTGCTTTAAGGAGAACCTTCTTGAAGTTTCTCACAACAATAGTATTAAGTGGTGCAGCATCTTCACCATCCCATCCTTTCTGGTATTCTTGATAGTCAGAAAGACGTTCCAGCATCCTTGTATATACTATTCCTTTTGTACCAGATGCGTTTTTCGACTTAGTTAAGCCTTTCACGAAATCAAGTGTCTTTTGTAGGAAGCCCTCGTCATGTGCTATATAGCTTAACTGTCTATACAATTCTGCATTTAATTCTGTTGTTGTCATTTCTTCTGTTGTTTGTATTTTTGTGCAAAGATATGAATAATCTTAGTAACTTCCAAATGTTTTAGCAAAAAGTATTTAGTAACCAATAATTTAAGAGGGTGTGTCACGATTGACTCACCCTCTCTTATTATCTAAAACTTTGGAAGCTCAGGTTTATTGATAGCTTTTACAGCCGTACACTCCATCTCGACTAACCAGCCTGGACGGCATACTGGGGCATGGACGATGACTGTAGGTCTGCCTGGGAAACGCTCTTGGTATAGTGCGCTAACCAGATCGTAGTCGGCTATATCGCGCAGGTAAACTATCATCTCGCATACATCGTCGAATGTACACTCAGCCTCAGCCAGCAGAGCCTCAACATTCTCCCACATGCGACGTGTCTGCTGCTCTACATCCTTGGCATACATCACCTCGCCCTTATTGTTGATAGAGGCTGTGCCAGAGATAAACACATGGCGACGATCGGCATAGTCGACATAGGTGCCACGCTCGAACGACACACCATAGTCGCTAGTGCGATTGAGATGTGTGGGAGCATAGAGGTAATGTATCTGTTCTGGCTTAACACCTGCGATGGCATAGTTGTCCATCTGCGACAGAACATTAGGATCCTGCTGGCGACCACCAATGCCAGTAGAGGCTATGAAATGGGTGTTCTGAGTGAGTCCCTGGGTGAAGAACACCTGATTGCGGGCACGCACTACTCCACCATAATTAAGATCGATATCATTTACAAACAACCATGTGCGGATGCAGTTATCAGCAAGGGTGCATCCCTCCTCGGCCAACTGCATGACATACTCATTGAAGAGCAGTCGCATCTGATACTCTGAGTTGGCTGCCAGGTTATGAGCAGAAGCATTGAACAGATGGCGGAAATCGCCATGACGAACCTCATAGAGACCTGACTTGGTCATACCAGTCTGCACACCAGTCATAAGCCAAACCCACAAAGCCACCTTAGAACCATTAAGTGGTGCCTGCTGGATGATGCTCTTGGCGCAGTCAGTAACATCGGCCACAACTACATCGTCGGCCTGGTTAGCAGCATCGCTCAGGAAATAGCGCTTGAACACAGCCTGAGTATCAGGCAGACGGTCAAGCAATTCATCGTAGGCACCAATAACAGCCTCAAGCTGCGCAGCAAATGGCAGCCGACGGTCGGTTATCTGTATCATGGCATGGTATTCGCGCACATTGGTTCCGCAGTCAAAACAGAACACTTCGGCGCCAGCATGCTCAAAATCTATATGGGTCAGTTTCTGATTCATAATTGTCTTCTTTTGGGGTGCAAAGATAACACAAAAAATCTAGAAACTAGCATAATGACTAAAAAAATTGCTGCTATAATGGCAAGCTGCGCAGAAGATACTGGCGATGTGGCCTTAGAGCCACCAAACTGACACTGATACTGCAACATCTTATCGATGTAGGCATCGACAGTATTCCAATCGCCAGCCTCAACCTG
>Ga0310691_10009202_pt1 | contig 10067 bp, 5 predicted proteins | sample 176DNAGHGlowgp2_FD_203887 | JGI IMG/M metagenome (GOLD analysis project Ga0310691, IMG submission 203887) | Sheep rumen microbial communities from Palmerston North, Manawatu-Wanganui, New Zealand - 1766 DNA GHGlow gp2 (v2) (version 2) | ecosystem: Host-associated > Mammals > Digestive system >...
ATTCAAAATGTTTTAATGAATTTAAATTATGTTGTAATTCAAACAATTTTATATATTGTTGGAGTTGGAATAAATATTTTTATATTATGTACATTAGAAGGATATAAAGAAATAGAAATTAATGATGATAATTCTAATCGAAGATTAAGAATTTTATCATTAATTAAAGAAAAATACACTCTTGCAATTGATAAATCACTTAATAAATGGGATATCTTTTATGATTATTCTATGGTAGTATTTGCATTTATTAATTTATTTTTTGTTTTATTATGGTGTTTTCTTAATATGCCTGTTTATTACAAAATTGATATATTAAAATATTGTCAAGAAAATAAAAAAGATAAAAATCAATTAACATTATTAAATAAAATGTATATTTTTACTTTTTTCACTATATTTAAAAGAAATTACATAAATACATTAATTTATATGTTTTTAATTAGTATAGTAGGAGCCTGGATAAGGCAAGGAATAGCAATATTTAGTTTGAATTTATTAGCAATAATAAATATTAATGAAACTTTAAAAGGAATAGTAGTTGCTATCTATATGGAAAAAGGAGATGTTGGAAGTACATTATTGTTATTAATTATTCTGGTTTATTTGTATACAAATTTAGGATTCTTTTTAATTCAAAAAGATTTTACTGCTGAAATTGAAGTTGAGGGGTATGAAGATAATTATTGCGAAAGTTTGGTTTTTTGCTTTTTAACTAATATTGATGCTGGAATAAGGGCGAGAGGTGGAGCAGCTGATCAAATGATTAGAGTTTCTTTTGAAAGAAATAATGCTCATTATATTTATAGAATTTTTTATGATGTGACATATTTTTTAATATGTATTATTATTATGATAGATTTAGTTTTTGGTATACTTTTAGGAACATTTAGTAAATTAAGAGAAGAAGAAAGAATGAAAGAAAATGATAGAATTAATTATTGTTTCATATGTCATAAATCAAGAGCAGTGGTTGAAAAAAATAAAGAAGATTTTGAAGTGCATAGAAATGTTACTCATTATATATGGAATTATGTTGAATATATGATATTTTTAAATCTCTCTGATTATCATGATTTAAATGCAAGTAATTCATTTGCCAGAGAATGTTTAAATAATAATAGTTATAGGTTTTTACCAACAAGTAAAGAAGATATAAAAGAAATAGAAGAAAATAAAGCAATAAGGATATTTGATGATAATGAAGATGAAATTTCAAGTGAAGAAGATGAAGAAGAAGAAGAGGAAAATGATGAAAATATAATAAATGAAGAAACCAATGAACATATTATAGAAGAAAATGAAGATTTTGAAAATAATGAAAATAATAAATCACTAAGCAATAATTTAAGATATAATATAATTAATAATGAACAAGAAAGTAATAATGAATTTTATTATAATACAAATAATAATAATTTATTGAATAATTCACAAAATGATGATGAAAATTAATTATTTTATGTAAAAATTTTTATTTATAATTTATTATCTATTTTATTTTTAAAGTGAATATATATAAATTTATAAATAATAATATTTTTTATATTATCTTTAAATTATAAGATTTAAATAAATTTTTTTTTATAAATTTATAAATTTATGTTCTAACAATATAAAAAATATTTAGTTAAAATATATAAATATAATTTGGATATTATCATTGAAATTAAATTTATTTAATCTTGAATAAGTTTTTCTATTTGATTATTTCCAAATTCCATTTTTGCATTTGAAGGGAAAATAATATCCTTATTTTCAAAAATATTTTTTTCTCCATCTATATAATTTTTCTATGATTAAATAAAAAAAATATATTTGTTAAAAATATTTTACGAAATTAATTGAATCTTTTTTTCTTATATATTTACCATATATAAATAATATAACTGCCCATATTATTAATACTAAATTTAGGATAATCCAAATGATTTTTTCAATTGCCATAAAATATATAATATATAATAATATTTTATATTTTTATATTTAATAAAAATAATTAAATATAATATATATATAAAAATTTCATAAACAAACATGAAAAAATATTATACAATTATATTATTAACTTTATTAATTATACATTATATTTAATTAAATTCATCAACCCAATTTTGAGGATAATTTATACTTCCATCATCATCATAAGAACTTAATAAAGTATCTTCTTGGTTTTTTTTTATCATATCAAGTTTTAAATGATCTATATATTTTGTTTGACTACATTCTTCAAATTTTTTAAGATTTGCTACTTTAGGAACATAAGGAGGAATCATTTGAAAATCAATTAAATCACCCCAGTTAAAATCTTTAAAAAAATTATGTTTTTTTGCGCCATCTAAACTACATAATCTTTTAGACACTTTTTTTTTTAATAATGCTTTTAAAAAACTATTTACAGTGGAATCTCCTTTTGTAAAACTGACTTCTCTTTTTAAAACTTCTCTATAAACTTCCATTGGATCAGAAGCATCATTTCCAAAAGGATAATAATTATAATATATTTCATGTGTTATTATTCCTACTGACCAATAATCACATGAGTAAGAATACCCTTTTCCTAATAAAACTTCTGGAGCAATATAATGTGGAGTTCCTGTTATTGTTGAAGTAAAATCTTTTATAGTCATTGCTGTTCCAAAATCTATTAATTTTATATATCCCTTTTCATCTAACATTATATTATCTGGTTTCAAGTCACGATGAATTATACATTTTGAATTTAAATAATCCAAAATCACAAAAAGAAATGCAATATAAAATTGAGTTTCGCTTTTATTTTGAAATTTATCTTGAGGTTTTTTTTCTAAATATTTTCCTAAAACTTTTCCATTAACTAATTCGGTTAAATAAAAAACATTTTCATTATTTTTAAATGTTTTTACTAATTTCATTATAAATGGATGATCTATTTTAATTAATACTCTACGTTCTTCAAGAAAATATTTTATTAGAATTTTCTGACGCTCCGCTGCAAGTCTACTAACTGCTTTTATTGCATAATAATGCTTTTTATTATGAACTAAAGAAACTGAACCAAATTTTCCTTGACCTAAATTTTTTACGAAATATAAATCATATAAATTCATATTAAAATTATCTTGTAATGCAATTTTTTTGTATAAATAATCTATAATATTTTTATCCATTGCTTCTAAAAAATTTGATTTAGTTAATATATAAAAAGAGCATTTTGTTTGTGCAATAATTGTTGCACTTCTTTTTTCATTAATTAATAAACTCATTTCTCCAAAACATGCTCCTGTTTCCATTTCTCTTACAACTTTCTTATCTTTTAATACTTTAACTTTTCCACTTTTTATCAAATAAAATTTATCACCTATATCACCTTCTTTTACAATAATATCTCCTTCTTTGTATCTTTCTTTAGTCATTAATGTACAAATTTTCATTAATCTATTATCAGATGTATTTCTAAATAAATCATTAGTTTTTAAATGCTCTAATTGGCTAAAGAAAGATAATTGATTTGAATTTTTTGCTTTTATATTAAATAAATCTAATATTGTATTCCATTCCATTTCAATTAATCTTACTTCTCCATCTGCAATTGCATCTTTATTTAGTTTACTATTTGGTTTGATATAATTTTCTCCAAATAACTGACTTCTTTTTGCTAAAATTACCTTTTCTTCACTATCTGATTTTTCAACAATATTACCACAAATAATGACAAATAATTTTTTTTGTTCATTGTTCAAATTTAATAATTCTAAAGTTTGTGTAGATAAAATAGTTTCACCATTATTATATAATTTAATTGTGCTTTTATTATATATTGCATCATTATATGAATCATTATGTAAAATTTTTAAGTGAACACTATTTTTAAAAGCTTCTTTACATATACTTTTTAATATAATTTTTTTATATTCTTTTCCTAAAGTATCAATTAATAATGTACTACCAATTTTAAAACATGTAGTCTTTGATTTAGCAATAACACTTAAACTTCTTGGAATATCAAATAAAACAGCGTATTCCCCAAAATATTCTTTAGATTTTAAAGTTCTAACAACTTGTTTATCTTTTTCACAGGTGACTTCTCCATCTCTTATTATATATAAACAATCTCCTACTTCTCCTTCATCTATTATCTTTGTTCCTGCATCAAAAGTATATTTATTCATAGATGAGGCTATTGTATTTAATTGAACATTTTCCATACTTTCAAAAATTGGAACTAAGGCAATAAATTCAAGCCTGTCTTTTAATTCATGTTGATTAATAGTCGTTACTATATCTCTAAAAATTTTTCCATTTAATTCATATAAAATAACAAAATCAACTGATTTTACAGTTGCTGTTCTTTTTTTTCTTTCTAATAAAGCTAATTCACCAAATGTGTCACCTTCTTTTAAATATTTTTTTGTTTTCTCTTTGGAACTTGTTATTTCTATTGTTCCTTTTTTTATAATATAAAAGTAATCTCCTGTATCACCTTCTTTAAATAGTATTGTATTTGGAGATACTTTAATCATTTCAATTTTATTTAACAAAGATGAAATAATATTTTTACTTTTATCTTTGAAAAGATAATGTTGTGATAAAGCTTGTTCAACTTGTTCTTTTTCATTATTAGATAATTTTTTTGTAATTTTTTGAGTTGGACTAACATTTGTATCATAATTTGTTGTTCCCATTTTTTTATTTTCATCTAAAACTTGTTCTTGTTCTTCTATTTTATTTTCTTGCATTAATTTTTTAGGTTCATTTGTTATTTCAGCAATTTCATTATTATTATTATTTATTTTATTTTTTCGATTATTATCACTAAGGTTGTTTGAATTATCATCTAAATTATTATAATCCGGATCGACTCTTTTATTTATAACTATATCTTCTATTATATTTTATTATATAATTTATTAATTTACGTCTTCTTGAAACACAACTTCCCATTTTTTTTATTTTATTTTGATTTTTTAAAATTATTATTTAAATTGTTTTTTAATTTACATATATAATTAATTTTTTAATAAAATAAATTTGAAAAATATTAATTTTTTAACAAATATAATAATTTATAAATATTAATAACTTTAATATTAATTAATTAAATGATTTAAAAATATAAAATTAATTTTATCAATAAAGAATTAAATAATAATTATATAAAAATTATATATATAAAAATTTATTATTTAATACAAAAAAATAATCAAAATTAATTTTTATTTTATATAAATATGAAATATATAAAAGGATAAAAATTAATTTTAAATATTTAATTTATTGTAATTTTTTAATTTTTTTAGTTAAAATATTTTCAAATTCTTTTATTTTTTCATTTAATAAAGTAATTTCTTCATCTTTAATTTTATTTTGTTCACTCAAAGCTTCAATAGTATTTTTTAGATTATTGATTTGATTATCTTTTTGTTCAATAATATTGTTTAAATTATTTATATTAGCTTCTAATTCATTTTTATTTTTTGTAATTAAATCGTTTTGATTTTCTAATTTTTTAATTTTTTTAATATCTCTTCCATCAATCTTTTCAAGATCTCCTCTAAATTTTTCAAGTTCTTCTTTATAAATTTCAATTTCTCTTTTTTTTGTATCTAATAATTTAGCATATATATCATTATCTCTTTGAACTTTAATAAGTCTATCTCTTTCTGTTTTTTGGGTATTTTCTCCAATATTAATTAATTCATATATTCTTTCTTTTAATTTTTTATTTTCTTCTTCAGCTTTATTTAATTTAATATTTAAATCATTTATTTTTGTGAAAGAATCTTCTTGAATATCTTTTTTAATTATATCATACATATTTTTCATGTTTGAAGTTTCTTCTGTATATTTTTTTAGTTTTTCAAAAACTTGATTTTGCATATTTTCCATTTTATTTTTTTGAAGCTTTAATTCTTCATTTTCTGTTTGTAATTTATCAATTTTTTCATCATATTCTTCAATTTGATCTTTAAATTTTTCAACTACTTTTAATTGTAATGTCATATCATCTATACCTTGTAAACTTTTCCTTGATTTTTTAGTAGAATCATATAATGTGGAATTTTTTTTTGTTTTTTTATATTTAGAATCTTTTAAACCTAGTTTAAGTTTTTTATATTCATTTAAAATATTTTTATATTTAATATTTAATTCTTCATATGTTAAAAATCTTTGCTCGCCGTTTTTTTTAAATTCTTTAATTAAATATTTATCAACTTCTCCATCATTATTAATATATTTTCTTAACAAAGATATTACTAATTCTTGATTTTTTCTTTCTTCTTTTAAACGTTTTATTATTTCAACTCTAACATTTTCATGTGATTCATTTTCAAGATTATTATTTTTTGTTTTTAATGAAGTTATACTTCCCATTAAATTTTTTATTTTAGCATCATATTCTTCTTTTAAATCTTCATTTTGTTGTTTTAATAAAGCAATTTCCCTGTTTTTTTTTTGAAGAGTTTGATCTAAAACTTCTTCTTCTAACATTAATATTTTTTATTTATTTATTTATTTAAATATATAATTTTAAAAATTATATATTTTGAAATTAATTATTAAGATATTTATTATATTTTCACTATAAATTTATTATTATTATTAATAAAATATATATAACATAAATTTTAAATATAAAATATTAAAAGTTAATCTTATATAATATATTTATTTAATTTTGTTGTTATTATTTATTTTGATATATAATCTTTAATAATGTTCTGCTTTTTTATTAATTTCTGAAATAAAATCAGATATTTTAATTCTTTTAACACCATTGAAATTTCTTTCAGTTAAATATAAAACAGTATCTTTATTATTATCTTCTTCTGCATTTTCTTCCATATTATCATTTTTAGGTATGAAAATTCCAACTATTTCACTCAATTCAGGAACAATAATTTCTCCTACTAACTCTCCTTCTTTATTAATAACACTTATAATACCATCTTCATCTTTTTTTTTATTTTGATATTCAAATCTACTTACATAAATATTTGCATCTTTATCACAGGTTATTGCAGTTGGTCCTACTCTTCCACTAAAAACATAGAAGACACTACAATGATATACCCCTTGTGGATTTTCAGTGATTTTAATAATTCTATTATTAAATGTTTCAGCAATATAACCGATTCCTAAAATATTATCAAAATATATATCACTTGGATAAGCCAAACAATTTAATAAAATAGGGGTAACTGTTGAACTTTCAATATCAACATGAAAAACACTTCCTTCAGGTTTGTTAAGACTAGTTGATTCGAAATAACCTGCATCACAAAATAATAAACTATTATCTGCAATATTTAATGCTAAACTAGTAGGCCCTTTTAAAGGATAACCTTGATAGTCTTTAACTATAACTTCTAAATCAGCTTCTGGTTTTTTAACATATATTACACTATTTGCTATATCAGTATAATATATTTCTTCTTGAAATTCTGATTTTGAGTTGTTGTTTTTGTTTGAATCTTCTTGATTACTTGGTGGTTCTATTTTATCAAATACTATACAATTTGGTTGACCTGTTACTGACATAAAAATTGAATATTCACCATTATCATTGAATTTTATTATTTCACCTATTTGTGAACAGACATAAAAGTTATTATTTTTATCCATTCGAGGCCCATATAATCTGCTTGTTAATGGAAGTTCAAAAACTGTTTCAACTATTGCTTTTTGACGAACTATTTGTGAGGCAATGTTAGAATTCATTGTTTTTTTTTAATTTTTTTTAATTTTTTTTTTATATTTAATAATATAACTGTTTAAATTATGTTTAATATAATTTTTATTTAATAAATAATTTTATTTTATCCTAAATTATATTCATTAAAATTATTATTTTATTGTAAATTAAAATTATTTATTATTACTATTATTATTAAAAATAATAATAATAATAATAATATAATGAGCCTTATATTTCCAATTAATGATATACATAAAGAGGAAAAAAACAATAAAGATGAAAATTTAATTTTAAAAGATATTTTATCTGCTCGAAATGAATTATTTTTGAAAGAATATTATAAAATCCAAAATATACATTTTTCTGCCACATGTAATGTTAAACCACATATATTATTTCATGAAGGAAGAATAATGGTAACAGATAAAAAATTATTAGTAATAAAAAAATCTTCAAATAAAAATGTATTTATTAATTCAAAACAACGTAAAAAATATTTAACTCAACAAAAATTAGACCAATATAATATAAGTCATCCTATAGTTTCTTTAGATTTCGATTTAATTTCAGCACGTATAATTACATTTAAATCTCAAAAAAAATTCAACATAATAATTTTAGGTTCTCATGATCTTAAAAAAGAAAACACAAAAACAATTTATTTTTCAATGCAAAATTCAAGTGATAAAATATTTAATGAAATAATAAAATTAATATCAAAAGCAATATATTTATCTCGTGGATTTAAATATAATTTATTTGAAGTAAGTTTACGTAAGAATTTTTATAAAGATTATTTTTTAAAGAATGATGTATTTGAAGAAATTGCAAAGACTGGTGATATATTATTATTTCGAGGTTTTGAAAAACATAGTAAATGTCAAAGAAGTTTAACTGGAGCAGATTATGATCATGTTGCTTTACTAGTCAGACAAGGGTTAATTTTATATGTTTATGAAAGTACTGGAAAAGACGGTGTTAAGTTACGTGCTTGGAGAGATTTTCGAATGAATTTGTGGAATTTATTATATGATAAAATGTCTTTTAGACAATTAATTATTGATAAAGAAAAAATTAATGTTACAGAATTTCAGAAAAATATTGAAATAAAATGTAATGAATTTATTAAAATGACCAAAGGTTTAAAATATACTTTAAGTGGGTGTGGTTTTTGTTGTAAATGTAGTATGAAAAAATATGGAAAAGATAAAAAATGGGGGGAATATAAAGGATATTTTTGTTCTCAATTAGTGGCTGCGGCATATAATCATATGGGATTGTTGACAGATGATATTGATATTGGATATTATTTGCCTGGTTCATTTTCAAAAGATTATGATTTAGAATTAAAAAAAGGAATAGAATTGAGTGTAGAATATATAATTGATTTTTCTGAATAAATAAATATATATATATGCTAAAATAAATGTTAATATATAATTATTTATTTGTTAAATATAAATTTTTCAAAATTTATTTTATAAAAATATTTTGTAAAAAATAAATAATATTATTAAGACATATATTTTTTAAATAATATGTCATATGATAAGGGTATATATGCAAATTTTTTTAAAAAATTACCTTATAAAAATAACACAACATATTCAAAAAAACCTTCTTTATCAGATTTAAGTGATGTTTCATTAAAAAATGTTTTCAAAGATATAAAAGAAAAAAATATAAATAATCTTAATAAAAATATTCAATCAAATAAAAATGAAATTAATCACCAATACAATGATGTGTTTATTGATAAACGTTTAATAATTGAAAAAAAGAAGCCAAAAATTATTAATATAAAAAAAAGAAAAAAGAAAATATATTCAAATGATGATATTCTAAATAAAATTCCTTTTCTAAATTTACATTTTAAAGAAGAACTTAATAGGAAAAAAAAAAACTCTACTAATAACAACAATATTAATACTATTAATTTTGGTTCTATGATGTATTACGATTTAGAAGAAAATAATATGAATAAAAATAGTATCAATAAAATGGATTACAATAAATTTTATTTAAAAAATTTTTCTAATTTTAAAATAAGTAAAAGTAAAATACCTATTGAAACTCAATATGTAAATAAAGATAAAATTTATGAATATACTCATAAAGATAAAAGATCATCACTAAATTTTAAAAGAAAAAAAATAAATTTTAATAATAATACAAATAAATTGAATCAAATTGATAAAAATAATGATATTAATGATTTTAATTATTTTGATTATATGAATGAAATTAATTTTAATAAAGATAATATAAAATCATTAAGAAATAATTATAAAAAATTTAAAAAAATGAAATCGAAACTTGACATTAAAATCCAAAAGGATAATAAAGAAATTTTTTCTAATTTAAATAATGATAATTATTTTTCAGATAA